>Ga0307512_10004980_pt1 | contig 14165 bp, 19 predicted proteins | sample 14_EM_MG_FD_200267 | JGI IMG/M metagenome (GOLD analysis project Ga0307512, IMG submission 200267) | Populus trichocarpa ectomycorrhiza microbial communities from riparian zone in the Pacific Northwest, United States - 14_EM | ecosystem: Host-associated > Plants > Roots > Unclassified | place... | reverse complement strand
ATTACCATCTTTGATGAGGGTGGAGAGGAGAGTTTGCAGTGAAGTCAAAGGCTGCGGAACCCTAACCCTGAACTCAAGTCCAACCACAACCACAACTTGGGTCGTGCCGTTCAAGGTCCGCCAAAGACCATGCTCCATGTGAGATTTGGGTTAGGGAGAGGTCGGACAACACAACTGCCACCAACTTTTACCACATATTTGACTTGTCTTCGGAGATTACAGTCTGGACAATGAACATATCTTTGAAGGTACCACTCAACTTGCTAGCAGGCACGTCGCGTGGCGATGTTTAATATGTTCCGTCCCTACACCTTGGGCCGACGCACACTAGGCTAGCGCGGATGTCCCAATTCACGCCGACGATATTTCCGTTGTAGGAATGATCCGCAAGAGTCTTGATGAACATGACAGGGTGCTGTGTCATCGGCACTCACTGGCATGCCTATCTCAGGCTCCTGTGACCAAGTTCCACCCTTTGCTACTGGTAAAAGCATGTCTTCGTTTCAGGAGCATCACAGGTTACTCCCATACATGATATGGAAAGACGGTGGATACATATGGCATACAACCGTGCAACAGGAGGACACGCCTTGAACATGAGGCTCCTCATTCTATGTCGCTTTCCTACCTGAAAGGTTTCGTATCGTTTCAGTTTCGGCTTTGAGTCATCCCTTCAAGCTAGCAGAGGACATTTTCACGTCATATTTCTCTTTGCACGTGTGTACCATAAAACGTTAGTGATATGTTCCATCAATCTCTGACTGAAATCAACATGTGACCGTCTTATAGGACACCCTGCCAATGGGAGCGTTGACTGATGCCATGATGGGGCTGCCAGCATTAATGAGCCTTGTTAAGGAATAATTGGGCGCTCGCCTCAATGGGGAATGCGGTATTTCAACGACAAACGTTGAGACAAATGTGAATTTGATATTCTCACCCTCACATACAGTATACAGTATATCAACGCCGCGCACAACAGCATGCTTACCTTATTGTATCAACAACTGGCATTTCAATTACGGGGGCGTCCAAAACATAAAAGACAGACAGCTACGCGACGAAAGTAAGACAACACAACGATGGCGAAGAAACCCTCTTTCAAGCTCTCAATAGCAACGTGCATTGCGCAGTGCAACCAGGAGATCAAACAGTGTGCAAACATCATCCATGGACACATTGCCACAGAACTCATGACCTTGACACAATGGGCAAGAATGGATAAGCCAGGTCTGCTTATGGTCCAATTAATGTCTAATAAGTTGACCTTTCATTATGGTCACCTTATTTTAAATAGGAATAGTTGAACAATTAGAAATTAAATGGCCACTTAGAAGAGTACAGTACTGATTATATGATAAAATATTTAGAATAAACTGCATGAGGCTTGGAAAACCATTTAGCCAGGGAAAAACTATTGAGCCTGAGGCCTGAAGCCTGAAGGGTTTTTCCAATCTCCCTTGAATTTTTAATTATTCAAGTATTCTGATTTAAAATAAGGTGACTGTAAAGAGAGGTCAACTTATTAGACATTAATTGGACCATAAGCAGACCTGGCTTATCCATTCTTGCCCATCGTGTGAGCACAAGCAAAGCTTGCACTGGCACTTGGCAACAGGTGCCGCATCACAGCCATCGAGGCGTGTTACACAATGGAACCTAGTACCTATTCCCTATCCAGCCTTATTACCTGGCACTGGCACCATCACGACGGTTAGCGTATAAAAGTACCTCCTTTAGCTACTTGCCGTCCCACCCGTCCCCCCGTCTCCCAACCTCCTAGGACTTCCAATGAACAATACGTGCCAAGGAATCCCTTCAAACCCTGACATTTCTGGTATTGGAGTGGGTTGTATGCGTGGTTTGTGCTAGCAACCAGTGTTTCACGGCCATTGCTTTGTAGGTTCGGGTAAATATCTATACGGCGATGCTTATCACGGCAGGTTGCCCGCGGATGCGTTGGGCAGCAAAGCTATTGGATTCCCTCAGTGCAAATGCTGGCATGACGGGCTTTGGTCTGTTCGTCACAGCCATCGTCCAGACCTTCCGGAAGAAATTGGACCTGTATCACGCCATCTTCGTCGTCCACATAATATATTCTCTTGGGATCATCGTCTACGTCTCTGGTGCGCTCGCCTGACTTCAACGTTCTCCCCTGCTGATTTATGTCCTGTGATGCGTTCAGGATTCTTCAGAAAGACTACCTCGCACTTCCGGCCTACAAGCCAGGCAATAATTCAGATGGTGATAATTGGGTTATTCCTAGGCTGGTCAGCATATGTCTGGGCACACGCGAAAACGTTTGGATCATCCCCGGAGTGCAACGCAGAGGTCAAATACGTCTACGTTTTTCTTTCCGTCAGGGCCACTGCGACGTGGTTGCGGATGACTTGGGTTTGTGGGCTCGCTATGACGGCCGTTTCGATTTTGTTCGGTATCATCCCTGTCGTTATGGTGGGGGCACGCACAGCGGGTTTAATTGAAGATGATATCGACATCGAAAAATATTCTGTATATATATCAAGCATTATTTCTGTTGGGCTAGTAACGTATGTCCCTCTCTTACTCTTGCCTGACGGAAGCTGACACAGCTCTTGCATCAGGTACGCAGTCTTAGCGATAGTTCTGCTCGAGCTCATGGTGCGTATGCTTCTCAGCTTACTAGGTGTATAGCAGTAATGCTAATGCACAACGCCATCATTCAGGTCCATCACAACGAGCATCTCATTCTCCCAGGGAAGAATGACTGGGCCTTCGGACAAGTGTTACCGATTGTCATGATTGCTTTCAGTCTGAGAGAAATGTTGAAGCTACTACCATATCTCCTGAAACGCTATGGTATGAAACTTCAGTTGAGGTTGGGGTTGTTGGTCCCAACTTGAACTGAATGATTCTGAACAGGCAATTTATTAACCTACTAGGGTCCTTATAGTAATACTGCAAGCGACACCATTGTAATCGATTTCCTTGCGACTTGGGGCTTAGGGCCACATGATCATTTTTGTGTATGTACAACCGTAGTACTGTTCAATTAGTCGTTATCGTTGCGTTGTCAAATAGTGGCGGGTAGGCGGGCCGGGGTTGTGAGTCACCAGATTTAGCTGGGCTGTACGATCTGAAATCTAGATCATCGCGACGAGTCAGAACACTGACTGGCCGGGTCAGTGCAGCTTAACTTTCCTTGACACAATGGCTTCCGTCTACGTTGATGAAGCGGCCGGCTCAGATGTTACTGGGGACGGCTCTCAGCAAGCTCCATATCAGTCCCTCGCATACGCCCTCTTCACCCAGGGGCAAAGTGCGAAGGTGCTCGTGCGAAAGGATCCGAAGGCCGAGTACGCAGAACCCACGCAGAGCGCTCTCAAGAAGGCGAAGAAAGGCGCTGATGGCCTCGAAAAGAAGCGCAAGAAGGCGGAGGAACTCGCAGAACGCGAAGCGCAGGCCAACAACGAGGAGCGGGAGAAACGAGAACGACTTCTAGAGGAGAGCAAGAAAATCCAGCTGGTGGAGGATGGCACCCTTCCCGCGGCGGTAAAAGTACGTACTGTTGATGCCTGCATCAGAGGGAAACGTTCGTCGACACATTCGTAGGCAAAGATTCTGAACCTTACGCCCTTACGAGGAAGGCGTGTCCGCGTCCTCGGTTGGGTGCACCGCTTGCGCTCGCAAAAGGACATAATATTTATCGTACTTCGCGACGGTACCGGATATTTGCAGGCCGTACTCTCCGGTGTACCAGTGCGCAATATAGTCCTCTCGCACGTTTTTGAGCCCTTGATTCATTCGTGGGCAGGCACAAACGTATGAAGCATTGACGCTGACCCTCGAATCTACAATCGAGTTGGTAGGGACGGTACAACCCACACCCGATGGCAAAACAGCTCCGGGAGGGCATGAACTGATCGTCGATTATTGGCGAACCCTCGGCATTGCTCCTGGAGGGGACGACGCGTTTACCAACCGACTCAACGAGGTGCGTCCTGCACCAATTTTGAGTCTTTCTCTGAGTCAATGGTCGTTAACCTGATCCATGTAGAAATCTGATCCCTCCATCTTAGCGGATCTCCGTCATCTTGTCTTGCGTGGCGAGAACGCGAGCAGCGTGCTCAGGCTTCGCTCCGCGATGCTCTCGGCCTTCCGTGCTACCTACGAAGAGCGTCATATGATCGAGGTCACCCCACCATGTCTCGTGCAGACACAAGTCGAAGGCGGTGCGACCCTGTTCAAATTGGAATATTATGGGCAGCCAGCGTTTCTGACTCAGAGTTCGCAACTGTACCTCGAGACTTGTCTCCCGTCGTTGGGCGACGTATACTGCGTGCAAGAAAGTTTCAGAGCAGAGAACAGGTGAACTCAGTTCTGCGTGTAAAAGTCACGCTTGCTTATTCTACCCAACCCACCCCAAGTCACACTCGCCGCCATCTGAGCGAATACACGCATCTCGAAGCCGAGCTTGCGTTCATCACCTTCGATGACCTCCTGGACCATATCGAAGCAGTTGTGAGGACGCACCACCGGATAAAGAAACAGGCTCGTACTCACGTGTAGACCACCAGATCTGCGAGACGGTGGACAAACTCCTCGAGAACGAATCCACCGCGGCGCTGATCAAGCAACTCAACCCCACCTTCGCTCGCCCCGCGCGTCCATTCAAGCGCCTCGCCTACGTCGACGCCATCGCGTGGCTGAACGAGCACGGGATCCAACACGAGGCCGAGGACGCGGACGGCAACGTCATCAAAGACGCAGACGGCAACCCCACGATGGTCCCGCACGCCGTCGGCGACGACATCGCCGAGGCAGCGGAGCGGAGGATGACGGACATCATCGGCGCGCCCGTGTTCCTGCACAGCTTCCCCGCATCGCTCAAGGCGTTTTACATGAAGAGGAAGAAAGATACAGTGGCGTCGCTGGAGTCGACGCAGCAGAGGAGCGACCAGCCCGTCCTACTCACCGAGAGCTGCGACTTGCTCATGCCCGGCGTGGGCGAGATCGTCGGTGGTTCGATGAGGATTACGGACATAGACGAACTCCTCGCCGCGTACAGGCGCGAAGGCATCGATCCCGCGCCGTACTATTGGTTCACGGACCAGCGCAAGTACGGGACGTGCGAACATGGCGGGTACGGTCTCGGTGTCGAGGTTCGTATTCCTTATCCCTCTGTCCGGCTCTCCCGCGCTGAATTTTTTTTTTTTTTTGGTCTGTTGCGTGCCACGTATCAATTCTAGCGATTCCTGGCGTGGCTGGCGAACAGGTATACAATCAGGGAATGCTCTCTGTACCCCAGGTATTTTGCACCAATTTTGTTTCCCGGTTCCACTGTTCGATTTGCTCACCGCGCGAACGCAGGTGGCCTGGACGTGCGACGCCCTAAAGTGATGCGACCATAGTTAACATTAGATGATATAGAGGATACAGTCTTGACATGTTTTTTTACAATCGGTCAGTCATGCGAACCACGCCAGATTTTTTTTTTTGAATTTTGAGTGATATATTCCGTCCCTGATGCCGACGTCGTTGTGAGAGACTCGCGATGGAGAAATTTGCGTTTGTTCTCCAGCTTCGAATCTACGTTTATCTTCCGTGAGCCTGATTGAACTGGGTGAGGCCATGTCTAGGACCAGAACTCGCGCTAGATATCACATATTACCCGAGATCTCTCAGGAACATCAACGAAGCCGAACTGTTGCATCCAAGATTGTTTCATGTTGCACTCTACCTACTCCGAGCCCAAAGGATGACAAACAGCCAGACAAGACAGACAAACAGACAGTACTAGTACTAAGGTACGGCGACTATAGATATATATATTCACAAAATGAGCGGACATGCTCCTCCTTTCCAGTATCTAGCTTCGTCCCGTTTCTAATTGGGGAGCGGATTGTCAGGCGATATTGGGCGCAGCGCTGCACCTTCCCAGTCGGCGTCTGTACACGACCCAATCAAGTAAGCCATCAAGCTGATGAGGGTATAAAAAAAAACGACAGAAACGTACTGTTCGTAAATACGTTGTTGCCCCACCAGTCGACTACAATTGAGCCCCCTCTAGGTAGCTGGAGCGTGAAGAAAATGAACAACAGCGATAATAAAGTGCCTGTACATAACCCAGACGTCGGTCAGTCAGTGCCCAAGCGTCGTCGCGCTAAAGAGAAACCGTGAAAATACAGACCGCAATCCAACGCCGCGCCGGTGACGTAGTTATATTTACTCCACCACGCAAAGTTGCGCTTGCGAACGATGTATTGGAACACGAAAGCGACTGCGAACCAGGACGAGTAATTGATGCCCACTGAGGGCGGAATGTACGATACCCCGAGGAGCACGACGGGCGTGCTCACAAACTTGGCCCATGAGTCTGGCCTCCGCCGCTGTATGAGCCAGAAGGGAAGTGGGAGCAGAGCACCGATGACGATCGCATACAGCTGTGCGTGGTAAATCGAGTCAGGACCAAACTGACGACTTGGACCGATAAGGCCCCTAATCGGAAAATACGGAACCATGTCAGCAATGGCACTCGGACCCATGGAACGGGAACGCACCATATAGCAGACGCCGTAAAGAAAACTTTGTTGTGGGGACATGTGAGGTGGCCCTCCTGCTCTGGGGTGCAAATGTCTGGTACGCTGCTGAAAAGCCATGATTTGACGATACATTGTAGGAACGCCGAAAGGAGCGTCGCCACCAGTTGTACTGAGCCCGAGTTAGCACCGAGCATCCTGACAAACGCGAGGTGACGCACCGAGGAAAGTCGCACGAGGAGGGACCTTAATGTAATGACCAAGTTTCAGGTCTTGCACGAAAGAAGTCGACTCGGTGAGGGTCTGAACTGAGTACGCCTTGAAGAGCATGTTGGCGAGAGGCTGACCGGGAAGCAACGTCCCTGGGATAATTTGGGCAAGCAAGTTAAGCGAGATCTGTGAGAAAATGAACATCATGTAATAATGACCGAGGAAGTGTGAACGCACCGCTTGGCCCGTCATCGCATAGATGAATCCTGATGGAAGCACATAGATGATCGGCAGCAAAACAGAAAGGAGTAGAGCCCAGATGGGCATGCCTGTGTTCCAGACCTTGGATATACAATTCAGCACATGCGCATTTAAGCGACTATGTAGGACGTACCTCGGCGGCCACAATCGACAGACTAAAGAACAGGACAAATACGGACCCATACCACCAGTCCGGTACCTCGGGATAGTTTTGCATTAACCTAAGGTGGATGTCATCCTCTTCGAGGCGCATGCGCTTGATACCGTTCACCAGAGTGCGGCCATGGTACAGAAGAGTGTGCACGATCACACACGTGCTCAAGGCAAACGCAAGGAGATAGGTCATCGCGAACGCAGCGGGCAAATAGAGGGGCGAGTATTCGTCGTAAGCAGTCAGATTAAAGGTGTCCTGTGCGGTGAGCACCCGAGAGACATTGTACACGTCACCAAAGCGGTCATAGGGTTGCGAGCCGAACATTGGGAAGTGCGCAAGGTACCACGTCTAGCAGAGCGTGAGGCAAAGAAAGACGAGGGAAATAAGGAAGACTCACATTTGTGTAATACAGTATGGGTGTGAGGATCCAGTAGAATATTACAAAACCAGCAAAAATATGCACTTCGGCCCACCAGGGAATCATGAATGGGTTTCCGACCCATTGGATAACAGTCCAGTCAAACGTCAAAACGCTCATCCCTAGGCCACTGGCTACACCAAAGACTTGATTAAGTGGGACATTGTTCGGCGCAATCCAGCAAATCCAAGAGAACATGGAGAGCGCTTGGAAAAGATACCCAGGGAGGAAGAAGAAAAAGAATGAGCCGGTGAAGACATACATAAAGAAGCGGAAGCGGCCGATCCCGGCATTTTCATCCTCTTCGGCGTGTAATGTATTGAGCAATGTGCAGGTCATGAGGTTCTGCGGCCAGACCATGCTTGCGGGCCAGACCAAGAACCTCCTGCAGAGACCGGCGAGACCGAAACCAGTCAACTGGGTGGCAAGGATGAGAACAACACTAAACCAAAAGCCGAGACTGAGCTCGTAAAAAAACTCGGCCACTACAACGGCGTTGAGGGCATAAGCGGGGCCGACAGATACATTAGTCATAATGAAGACAAGAACGTGCTCCTTGATGTTCCATGGACCGGGGTTGAGAGAGAACTGGGCGCCACCAAGGACGCGGGGTAGGCGATAGATGGTGATTGGAAGCGAATAAGATAGAAACTTGCCAAGGGGGTGGGCTACGAGAAGAAGAACGATTGGAACGACAATAGGCGCAGGTGAACGGAAGTTGAAAAAGATGTTCAAGGCACTGAGCGGTGCAATAGAGCAAAAAAATTGTGAGAGACGAGGGGGAAGGAAGGGAAGGGAAGGGAACGCACCTCCCAGCCAAGGAAAGGAAAAGGCCAACGACCCACATCCGGAAAGTAAGCACTGGCATGTCAGGATCGTCGATGTTTGAAACCGAAGCTCGGACCTCTGGATATGGACTATCATCCTCCTGGAGAGTATCAAAATCGAATTTCATCCTGCAGACGGGTCAGTGGGAGTACGCGGATAGGTAAGTCTGGGACGCACTTTATGGATGCGGCGCTATCGAGTTCAGGGTCAATGGTGGAGAAGTCAGACATTGTGGTGGAGGTCGGTCGCTTTTCTGGGAGTGAACCACTACGGCGCTTATGGTCTAGGGAGATTGGGGCAATAGAAGCAGTAAATCCAGTGGTGGCAGAGACAGCTGTGGATAAACCGCCAAGCTTGCGGAGGCGGAAGCCATCTTCAACAGAGAAGGAGTGCGAGTCACGATGTTCGGTTGTGGATGGGGGAGAAGGGGAATCAACTTTGCCGACAAAGTGGACTGAGGTTGTTGATGGACCGGCCTCTGGGAGATAGCGAGTAGGGGTTGGGGGGATGAAGGCTGGTGGGGGGGAAGCAAGGGGATCGGCAAAGGAAGAAAATGGAGGGGGAGGGTATGTCGGAGATGCGACGTTGGTGGGGAGATATTGCGGGTATTGAAGAGGTGGTGCTGCTGGTAATGATGCTTGCGGTGGCGGATTTGTTGGTGGTATATGAGACTGCGGGGGTGATAGTGCAGGGGAGGCAGGGGAGGAGTGTCCCGCTGTAGAGGGAGGAAGGAAAGCAAAGACGTCCCCTTCGTCAGATTCCTCCTCCTCTTCATCCTCGTACTGCTGAGAAAGGGTATATTGTGGATCGCGTTCGGAAAAGGTGTCGCTTGCGGGATCAAAACCACCACGAGTTATTGGACGAGCAGAGGGAGGAGTGGGAGGGGCAGCGGGCATGGTAACTTTGGGGAAAGGACGGTGAGGTAGTCGAGGCCCTCGAGGGAGGGAATAGAAAGGAAAGGAAGAGAGAGAGAGTGGAGAGACAGAAAGAGCGTTTACCGCGCGCACGTCCCTCTAGGCACGGCATCATCAGGTCAGGCACCGGTTTTACTGCGTGATCCCATTCCCGTCACTGACTGCTGTAATAAACAGACAAACACCTCGCTTTCCTCAGACATGTCTCACGTTGCTTGCGACGACAACGGCCAACGTAAATTCAATCCATCCATACTGTCAATCTCATTGCCATTCCCCATCATCCACTTGATCGCTTACCCCTTCCCCACTGTGCTGTACCGTACTGCACATTCGCCTCGGTTGAATTTTCTTTCTCCATTTTAAATGCGCTTCGCTTCCAAAGTGGCGGTGCCATTTTCAGTGCCGTTCGATCGGGCCAAGGGTCATTTGCCACGGCCGAGGCACGGCACAATCACGTATTTATCATTCGCGAATTTAACAAGCAAACCACCGGAGCACGAGGTAGCAGAGTACAGTTACTCGAACAGTACAGTACATACACACGATACGTCACGAAAAAAAATGGAATGCAGAATATTGTCAAAATTGACCCCCCATGAGGCGGACTGTCGTGGGAAAGGAATGAATGAATGTTTCAAGGCACTGCAATTGAGAGCTGTCCGTTAATGCCTTTCAACCTCCCCGGCACCCTCGTTCCTTTCTGTGCTCTTTTCAACCCTCGCCTCCTCCTTCCCTCTGTCGCTGTCGTGCGTCTCAATCCTCCTGTACTCTATCCGACGTATAGAAAAAGTCGTTCCTGCAGCGCGACATTCGCTATCTTAATTTTGCCGCCTTGAAAGATGCGGGCTATCGCGGCGCAATCTTCGACAAGGACAATTGCCTAGTTAGTACTCCTTCGTTTTCTTATCACAGTTGCGGCTAACAGCGAGCGACGCGGCCCCTCCCCCCTTTCAGACCCTCCCGCATGACGACGAGCTCGTTCCGGAAATCGAGGTGCGCCTTTCGGCCTTCAAACAACAATCTTTTATTAGCCGCCGCCGCTGCCACCTCGTATCTATCACACGCTATCTCACGCAACTTCCCGTCCAGGTTGCCTGGTCCGAGGCCCTGCGTACCTTTGGGCCCTCGCGCGTCCTCATCGTCTCCAACACAGCCGGGACTCGCGACGACCCCGCCCAACTCCAAGCCGAATCCGTCTCGCACCACCTCGGTGCGCCCGTCCTGCTCCACGCCACGCTCAAGCCCTCCTACGCCTGCGCCGCCGCAGCCCTCGCAGCCCTTCCGGACGTGGCACCGCACGAGCTCGTCGTCGTTGGTGATCGCATATTCACCGACGTCGTCCTGGCGCACCGCCTCGCGCACCCCCGCACGCTCTTTGCGCGCATCGCCTCGCGTCTCCGGTTTGCGCCTATGCCTCCGGGTGATGCCGGATCAGGTGCTGGCACAGGGGAAGAGCTCTCCCGTACGCGTACGGCGGCTGCGCCGTTGGCGGTGTGGACGACGGGCGTGTGGACTCGCGAGAGCATGGGGATGCGCTGTGTCGAGGCGTGGATCGTGCGGCTTGCCGAGCGGTGGGTAGAAGGCGCGCGTGAGCGCAGGGACGCGCTCGAAGGACGGTTCGTTAGACGTGTGCTAGATGATGGACATCAAGGTGCGGATAAAGCGGGGCGAGGGTGGTTCAGCTGGGTGAGAGGGGCTTTGCCCAAATTGGGATAGCCTGCGCCCGCATGCAATCGCAAGCGTTTGTAGTTCCTAGGGTACCTAATGAGGTCTTTCCAAGTTCGCCGTGCGGACGGCTCCTATTTCCCTAACTTTTGCCTCGTTGTTCATGGGTCCTAGGGACTGATCCTACCAGATCCGCGCATCATGGCCCTCGTTTGCGATTATCTCGACTTTGGAAGCCCATTTAACGACTCGGATGCAGACGTCATCCTTCGTTCAAGGCCCATGCCGGCCGGTGTGCCCCTGGACGAAATCCGTACCACGGCGACACACTTCCGCGTTCACAAGTTATTTCTGATCAAATCATCCTCCGTTTTCGAGAGATTGCTATCCGAAACCTCCTCGTCCCAATCCCCGAACCATGACAAGGAACCCAACATCAGGCGCGAGAGCTACGACGGCCTTCCGGTCTTGTGCCTGTCCGAGGATTGCGATACTTTGCATTCACTTCTCACAGCCATTTACCCTACCGATGTCAACTATCCTCGGACCCTTGAGGCCATGATGAAGACATATGCCGCCGCAAAGAAATATTGTATGTCTTCCGTCTTGACCCTCTTCCGGAGTTATCGCTCTGGAGTGGGTCCCGTCATGACCACGAACAATGCCTTCCGCGCATACCTGTTCGCATTCAATGAGGGCCTAAGAGAGGAAGCTCTCGAAGCAGCGCGACTGACCCTGACCCTTCCACAAACCTTCGAAACCTACGGGAAAGATCTCTGCAACGCGTCGGGGCCTGCGCTCCAGGCCTTATGGAGGCATCGACAGGCGTCCTTGAGGGCCATGGAGATGGGCATTCGGGCATGCGTCTTGGAAGTAGGGGACCTTCGGGGGTGGAGAAACAGCTCGCCCCGCGACAAGAGCTGCTGCGCAGAACCGGGTCCGCGCCCCCGAGACCAATTCCTCGCTTTCACGCGTAAGCTAGTCGCGGACTTGTCGCTGATGAACTTCTCCAATTTCATCGAGACCATGTCGTCCCCAGGGGGATTCAAGTGCCCGTCGTGCAAATCTCCGGTGCGGTTCGACTTGTTCCGCTTGTTCAGTTGTCTCGAACGACACGTGAACGATAGCGTCGAACGGGTAAGCCCTGGCCTTTTTCCCTACGGGCTGCCGCGGCTGACGACGAGTTCTTACAGATGCGTGGCGAGCTGCTCTCGCTTTTCGACCCCGCAGAAGAAGTCGCCGACGCCCGACCGTCTAGAGAAGAGCCCAGAAAATTCGGCAAGCCATTCGACCGCGCTGATGCGGATTTAATCATACGATCGTGCGACCAGGTCGATTTCCATGTTCACAAGGTCGTCCTTGGTGTCGCCTCGGTTGTATTCGAGGACATGTTCACCGCACCGGGACCACCGCCTCAAGAAAAGGGACAGGACGTGCCTATCATTAACCTGACAGAAGATTCGAAGACATTGCATCACCTGCTTACCGCGATCTATCCAGTCGATCCCATCGTTTCGGGGACAATCGAAGATGCGCTTTTTCTCCTCGCCACTTGCCAAAAGTACGAGATGGATTCCACCGCATACTGCGTTCGTTCCTTACTCAAGGAACGCACACCTCCATTGGTCACCGTACTCAATTCGTTCCGCGCATACGGCATCGCGAGTCAGTATCACCTCAAGGAAGAGGCCTTGCTCGCCGCACGGCTGACACTGGAACGACCTATGAATTTCAACGCCTGCAGCGAAGACTTGCGTTTCATATCAGGAGCCGATCTCTTCCGGTTGTGGGGGTATCATAACGAATGCATCAAGGCCGCCAAAAATTGCATCGGTCAGATGAAAAAGCACGGGGATGGTTTCCCCCCGCTTTCGAGGGGCTGTTCTGGGTCCGTCAGCATTGGCAAGTACGACACCGAGTTACTACAGTGCGTGCCGAGGTGGTGGCACGGCCATTTTCTCAACAGAGTGGCGGATCGGCCGTCGCCCAAGACCATCACGGATCGACCGGCGTTCGAACGTGCCCTGGCCGCGCACCGAAGCTCGTCCAGCTGCGTCGCGTGTTTGCAGCCGGATGATACCAGGGTGGATAACACCATCTGTGCCGCATTCGAGGCGAAGCTGACGGCCGCGATCAATCGGGTGAGTATTTCGCTCGGAGACCAGTTGGACTTGTTGAACTGAATGGCACGGCAGGTCACGCTCCCTACATGGAACTAGTTAGCCGCTGGCATCCTGATTGAAATCTACTATACCATACAATTTTCCTTTGTCTTTTCTTCGACACGCACAGTGCTAGTGTACAATGATAGCGATCATAAGGTTCCTCATCGGTCATGCACAATGAGATCATGCCCACCAAGGCAGGCTGCTCACTACCTACAGGATAGAATGCTAGGATCGGACAGTGGTTGGACTACCGCCGGCGTATGGGACCACTCTCGCGGCGACTCGCGCCCACGTGCCGGTGCTGACCGGCCCGGGTTGTGTGTGGCAGAGGCAGGGGCAGGGGTGCGATAAATAGGCTCAGACCCTTTCAACACTTATACTGTTCGGTCGGGCACCCTGGCGCCCCTCTCTAAATCCATCCTTATACCTGAACCATGCCCCTCCGTTTGCCGCAGTTGAGATTTGCTATTAAATGCGAGGAAAATGAGCTAGAAATGTTCGACGTGAAGCAAGAGGATCCGTCCTCAGTGACGGCCTTTGTGGCGAGCGAGGCCGGCAAGGTGGGCGCGTTTTCCCTCCGAAAAAAACTGCTGATGAGTTACGAGCGAGTGCCGACGATGGCGACCAGCAATTCAGGGTCACGTTCCAGAACAACCTGGTTGACTGCGACCTTGCGTTCGACTTGCGCATCGATGGAGAGACCGTTCGGAGGCCCTACCTCCGAGCCCAACAGTACGCCCGTGTGGTGGGGATCTACAAGGGCCCCACTTCGATCCTTCCTTTCAAGTTTCAAGAACTGGAGCTCGTCGGTGCGTTCACCCACCCGTGCCTCGTTTTTTGTGGCGGAAAACCCTCATTTTTTGCTACCGACTGAAGACCCCGACGTGGAAGATGCTCCTGTCGTGCCTGAAATGGGGACGATCGAACTTCGAGCCTTTCGCACCCGGGCTGTGCGCACGGTCGACTACCACGATAAGCAATATGGATTGCATCGAGGGCGTGTATCGGAGCGCAGCAAGAAGGCTG
>Ga0307512_10004979_pt1 | contig 14166 bp, 6 predicted proteins | sample 14_EM_MG_FD_200267 | JGI IMG/M metagenome (GOLD analysis project Ga0307512, IMG submission 200267) | Populus trichocarpa ectomycorrhiza microbial communities from riparian zone in the Pacific Northwest, United States - 14_EM | ecosystem: Host-associated > Plants > Roots > Unclassified | place... | reverse complement strand
ACCTCGTCGACGGGGTCGATGAGCAGCAGCACCTCGATGCCCTTGGCCCGGAACGCCTCCATGTGCGGGGAGTTGTCGATGGCCTGCCGGGACTCACCGGTCATGTAGTAGATGTCGTCCTGGCCGTCCTGCATCCGCTCCGCGTACGCCTTGAGGGTGGTCGGCTCGTCGGCGTCGTGGGTGGTTGTGAAGGAGGAGACGGCGAGGATGGCGTCGCTGTTGTCGGAGTCAGTGATCAGCCCCTCCTTCAGTACCGCGCCGAACTCCCGCCAGAACGTGGCGTAGCGGTTGGGGGCGGACGCCATTATGTCCTTGACCGTGGAGAGGATCTTCTTCGTCAGGCGGCGCTGCATCATCAGGATGTGGCGGTCCTGCTGCAGGATCTCGCGGGAGACGTTGAGCGAGAGGTCCTGCGCGTCGACGACGCCTTTGACGAAGCGGAGGTAGGGCGGCAGCAGTTCCTCGCAGTCGTCCATGATGAAGACGCGCTTCACATAGAGCTGGACGCCGCGCTGGTAGCCCTGCGTGAACAGGTCGTGCGGGGCATGGGAGGGGACGTAGAGGAGTGCCTGGTACTCGAAGGTGCCCTCGGCCTGGAGGCGGATGGTCTCCAGGGGGTCGCGCCAGTCGTGGCTGATGTGCTTGTACAGCTCGTGGTACTCGTCGTCGGACACCTCGTCCCGCGGGCGTGCCCAGAGCGCCTTCATCGAGTTCAGCGTCTCGGCCTCGGGTGTGTCGGCGCCGTCGCGCTGCTCGGGGACGAGGCGGATCGGCCAGGTGATGAAGTCCGAGTACCGCTTGACGGTCTCCTTGACCTTCCAGGGCAGGGTGTAGTCGTGCAGCTGGTTCTCGGCATCGGCGGGCTTGAGGTGGAGGGTGACGGAAGTCCCCTGCGACGCCTCGTCGACGGATTCCAGTGTGTACGTGCCCTCGCCCTGTGAGCTCCAGCGGGTGCCCTGCGTCTCGCCGGCCCGCCGGGTGAGCAGGGTGATCTCGTCGGCGACCATGAAGCTCGAGTAGAAGCCCACTCCGAACTGGCCGATGAGCCCGTCGGCGCCGGCCCCGTCCTGCGCCTCGCGCAGCTCCTTCAGGAAGGCGGCCGTGCCCGAGTTGGCGATGGTGCCGATGAGTTGGGTGACCTCGTCGTACGACATCCCTATGCCGTTGTCCCGCACGGTGAGGGTACGGGCGTCCTTGTCGAGGTCGATCTCGATGTGCAGGTCGGACACGTCGACGCCGAGCGCTTCGTCGCGCAGGGCGGCGAGCCGCAGCTTGTCCAGCGCGTCCGAGGCGTTGGAGACGAGCTCCCGCAGGAAGACATCCTTGTTCGAGTAGACCGAGTGGATCATCAGCTGCAGCAGTTGACGTGCCTCTACCTGGAACTCAAGCGTTTCGGTCGCCATGGTTCGCGAGTACCTCACAGGTCCGATGTTCGACGGATCGGGTCACGTCACTCTAGATCGGCCGGCCTCGGGATACCGCCAGACCTCGGGGCCGGGAAGTGTAGTGATTTGCAGGTGGCGAGGGCCCTTGACTGGGTGGACGACGGCGGGCGGTCCAGCTCAGCCGCCCGCCGTCAGACCGACGAAAGCTCTGGAAAGGGATGCCATGTCGCCTATCGCCGACGACGCCACCACGGCCTGGGTCCGCCGGTACCACCCGTCCGTCGACAGCGCCGTCCGGCTCGTCTGTTTTCCGCACGCGGGTGGTTCGGCCAGCTTCTTCCACCCGGTCTCAGCGCGCTTCACGCCGGAGGCCGATGTCGTGGCCCTGCAGTATCCGGGACGTCAGGACCGGCGCAAGGAGGGGTGCATCGAGGACATCGGTGAGCTGGCGGACCGGCTGACCGAGGAGCTCCGGGGGCTGCGTGAGAAGCCGACCGTCTTCTTCGGGCACAGCATGGGTGCTGTGCTCGCCTTCGAGACGGCGCTGCGGCTGGAGGAGACGGGTGCCAACCCGCCGCGTGCGGTGGTCGCTTCGGGTCGGCGTGCCCCGTCGAGCGTCCGTGACGAGCAGGTCCACAGGCGCGACGACGACGGTGTGGTCGCGGAACTGCGGCTGCTGAACGGCACGGACTCCGCCGTGTTCGGCGACGACGAACTGCTGCGGATGGCCATGCCCGCGATCCGCGGCGACTACCGGGCCATCGAGACGTACCGGTGCCCGGAGGGGCGCCGGGTGCGATGTGCGATCACGGTCCTGACGGGTGACGCCGACCCGCGCACATCGCTGGAGGAGGCCTCGGCGTGGCAGGAGCACACCGACGGTGCGTTCCGCCTGCAGGTCTTCCCAGGCGGTCACTTCTTCCTCGCCGATCATCAAAGCGCCGTCAACGCCGAGGTCCAGAAGGAGCTCGACGCCGCCCGCGCGGCGCTGTCCTGAGCGGATCGCGCCCCTGGGCCTTGCGGGCGTTCGGCCCTGGCCGCGTGAGGGTTTGCGCGGCCGGGGGCGTCACTCGGAGACGAACTCCGGGCGCACCCGGGGCGGCCAATGCCCCACGGCGAAGACGCCCATGGAGTAGCTCTTCGAGATCAGCGCGGGGCGGTTGGTCACCTTCATCTTCCGCAGCAGCGAGGAGACGTGGTATTCGACGCCGCCGCGGCTCAGGAAGAGCTTGGTGGCGAGCTGGACCGTCGACTCTCCGGCGGCCACGCCTTCCAGGATCCGGGCGTGCATGGGGCTGAAGAGCTTGCGACGTGCGCTGACGATCTGGGGTCCGGTCGCGGACTCCTCCGGGTCGACCAGCACGAGGATGCGGTCGACACGGCCGGCGCCACTGCGGACGGCGATCCCGGTCATCTCGCCGATGAAGACGGAGTCCGTCGAGTCCAGCGCGACCATGTGGTCGGCGAACCGGGGGCTCTGACCGTCCGCCAGGCGGATCAACTCATTCTTCAGTTTGCCCTCCACGCTGGGGTGCAGGAACTCGCAGAAATTCTGCCCGGAACCCGGTTTTGGCGTCCACCCGAACTGGCGGGCGAAGGATGGGTTGGCCTCCAGTATCCTGAATTCCAGGTCCAGATTTGCCATACACATGAAGGCCTGCTCAAAAAGCGCCCAGTAGCTGTCTCGGTATGCTTCCGAAGCCCAGTTCTGCGCTGGGTCAGGGAGCTTCACTGCGGAGTCGAGGCCTGAGTTGTTCATGGGGGGTGGGCCACTCTCTCTCGGGGCTTATGAACAGAATCGGCATCCCGTTCTCACGGAATGCTTTTCCGTTACCGACATTGCCACCGGGGGAAAATCGAGTCAAGGCAAGTATGGCTGCGACCAGGCCTTTTGTACTTAAGACTGCGGTGCCCGCACCCGATGGTTCGGTACCCTTGCGGGACCGCACCACCGATAATTCGGGGGAACCGCCCTTCGAACGGTGATGCCGCACGTCAGGGCATGATCGAAACACGTCCCTGCGATCCGTCGAGTAACGTCGAAAGCGAAGATTAAGTGCGCAAATAGAGGAAAGCGGCCGCTCATCCGAGCAATGCCGCAATAAAGATCGTTGATCGGTGGGTCAAAGCCGGTATACCGGGCCCAGGGTTTACTGCCCAAAAGTGCGCGTCAACTCGTCACGACCCGAGATCCCAAATTTGCGATAGACGCTCGTGAGATGCTTCTCGACGGAACGGAGACCGGTTCCCAATTCGGTGGCTATCTCACGGTTGCTCAATCCCGCGGCAGCCCGCTCGGCGACCGTGATTTCGGCCTTGGTGAGGCCCGCCGCAAGGGCCTTCGCGGGCTGATCCGTTTTTCGTGACTCGACGTCCGAGGTTCTGTTTCTCAATTCGGCGGCCAGCCGTCGGCCCCGGTTCAGAATCCGGTCGCCGTGAGGTTCATCAGTGTCCTGCAGGCGACGCCCCAGGATGATGAGCGACTGGGCGAATTCGAAGCGGTTGCCCCTGGTTTCGAGCGTGTAGACGGCCTCACGGAGCAGCGCGAGGCCGCGTGGCCCGTCGGTCAGGGTGCCGCGCAGCCGCAGGACCCGGCCGAGGATGGTGGGCGCGCCCCAGACGCAGGCGCGTTCGTGGCACTGTTCGGCAAGCTTGATCGCATCGGCGGTCCGGCCCAGCCTCTGCTGGACCCGGGCTGCCCGCAACTGCCAGTCGGCCACTGCCGGATTGAGCCAGCCGGCCCGATCCAGCACGCGGCCGCAGTCCAGGTAGTGGGTGAGTGCCGCGTGCAGGTTTCCCTGTGCCTCGGCCCGTACGGCGCGCAGTGCCCGGCTCAGTGCGAACAGCCGCAGGTCGACGAAGGCATCCACGGTCTTGATGACCTGCCCGGCGAGTTCCGCGTCGGTCAGCTCCACTGCGACGCGGCCGAGGGTGAGGGTGGGCTGCAGCCGCTCCTCCGACGGGGCGGCGGCGACGAGCGCGTCGGCACGCAGACCGGATTCGCGGGCCAGGGCGATCTCTCCGCGGGCGAGCAGCAGGAGCCCCCGCTGGGCCTCGGCCCTGGCACGGAGGGCGGGGGTTCCCTCACGCGAGGCGAGCAGTTGTACGGCGTCGAGCCAGGACGCTCCGTCGTCGGGGGCGTCGACGGCGTGCAGAACCTGGGGCAGCAGCTCCAGTGCGGGGCCGCGCAGTGCGGCGTGTGCGGGTTCCCGGTCGACGATCTGCCGGGCCATGCGCCCGACCTCGTGGTGCGGAACCTGTCCGCCCATTGCGGCGGCGAACACCAGAACCGTCCGCAACTCCCGCTCGGCGGCCGTGGGTTCGCCGTGCGGTTCGCCCAACTCGCGCAGTCGGCGAGGTGCGGAGGCGATGAGGGGCGGGTCGTCGAGTCCGGCGTAGCGGTCGCGTGCCTCCAGCAGCATCGCCAGGTACCTGCCATGCACATCGCTCTCAAGCGGGGTACCGAGGCGGGCGGCGGTCTCGCGGACGAGCTCGGCGAGTTGGGGGTCCCGGCCGACGATGTGCATCGGCGTGCTGGACACCATCTCGGCGCGGCGCCTGAGACGCGGCGTCAGATGGGCGGCCTGCACCAGGTGCCGGCCCGCATCATCGGCGCCCAACTCGACCTCGGTCACCGCGAGTTCGTACAGGAGCTCGGCACGCACATGGCTGGTGGCTGGTACGTCGGCGAGGGCGCGGCTGAGGTAGCGCACGGCGTCCTGGGGAGCGCCCCTGTTGCGGGCGGCCGCGGCGGCGGCGCGCAGTTGGTGGATCTCCCAGGCGTCGTCGAGCCGGTCGACGTGGAGCAGGGGTGCGACCACGTCTTCGGGGCCGGCGCCGTACTCGTCGAGCAGGACGGATGCCGCGCGGTGCAGTCGAGTGCTCTCCTCGACGGACAGGGTGCCCAGGACCGTTCCGGCGACGGCGCGCACAGGGGACGCCGGATAGCCGTCGCGCGTGTCGGGCGAGGCGACGGCGAGGATGCCGCGGGCGTGGTCGCACTGGTCCTGGCTCAGGCCGGCGAGCCGGGCCACGAGTTCGCCGTCTGCGCGGTCACCAAGGACGGCGGCGGCCTTGGCGTAGGCCCCAGCCTCGGGTTCGCGGCGCAGCAGCAGGAGCAGCCGTTCGAGGCGCAGGGAGTCGCCGAGTTCACGCAGTTGTGTGGTGTCCCAGACCGGTGCGCCGAGACGCCGCAGGCGGGCCCGGTCGCAGAGCACCTTGACGTCTTTGGGCCGGCCGCCGGTGACGTCGTGGCAGGTGCGGGCGAACTCCTCCGGGCAGTGCGGGCCGAGCCGGTCGGCGACGAGCCGGGTGGTGGCGTGCCGGGACAGGTTCCGGGCCCGGACGCGGTGGGTGGCGGCGGCCGCTATCTCGCGGACGAGCGGGTCGTGCGTGGCCAGGCCGTCCTTGCGGACCACGGCCAGCAGGACCCTCAGTCCGTCCACGCGGGCGGCGAGATGGGCGATTGCGTGCAGGGACGGCCGGTCGGCCCAGCTGAGGTCGTCGACGGCGACCAGGACGGTCCGCTCGGCGCTGACGCCGGCGAGCAGGATGTGCAGCCAGTGCAGGATCTCGGCGACTGCGGCCGGCGTGACGTCCGGTCCGGAGCCGCCCCCTGAGAGCGGCTGGTGCTCGGTGACGAACCGCGGTGTCCGGGCCGGGGATTGGGCGACCAGCGGCAGGAACAGCTGGCGTACGACACCGAACTGCGCGGATCGCTCAAAGGGCGCCCCGTCGCCGCGCAGGACGATCGCCCCGGAGTCGGAGGCGAGATCGGCCAGCCGGCTCAGCAGTGCGGTGGTGCCCGTGCCGGTGCGGCCCTCGATGAGAACGAGCCCGCCGGCGCCCGACTGTGCCTCCACGACGGCCTTGTCGAGGACGGTCAGCTCCTGCTCTCGTTCCAGCAGCACCGGTCAGCCGCCTTCCCGCCCTGTGCGCAGGTGTGCGACGAGGGCCGCGCGGCCTTTGACGCCGAGCCTGCGGTAGACCCGGGTCAGCCGGAGTTCGACGGTGCGGGTGGCCAGGCCCAGCCGGCCGGCGATCTCCCGGTTGGCGTGGCCGGCCAGCACGAGGTCGACGACGGCGCGCTCGGCGGCGGTCAGGGTCTCCTCGTCGGCGTCTTCTTCGGCAGTTGCCGCAGCGGCGCTCTGAGGGGCGCGGGGAAGATCGATGCCGAGGGCGGCGAATACGTCGTGCGTACGGGCGCGCATGCTGGCGCACGCGGTGGCGGTGCCCCAGCCTTCGGCGATCCGGTCTTCTTCGGCGAGCAGCGCGGCGGCCGTGGCGGGGGCTCCCAGCCGCTGGTGGGCGACGGCGGCGGTGCCGCGCCATGGAACGAGCATGGGGTTGCGCCAGCCCTTCGACTCCAGGAGCCGGCCGCACTCCCCGAGCAGCACCAGGGCGTACGCGGCGTCTGCGTCGACGAGGGCGAGTTCGGCGCGCGCGTACAGCAGGAACGCGGCGGCAACGCCGTGGCCCTCGGAGTTGGCGTCCGCCTCCACGCGGTGCGCCTCGTCGAGGCGTCCGCACCGGGTGAGGGCGAGGAGCTCCGCCGCGATCAGCCGGTGCAGCAGCAGGGGGTGCCAGGAGGACCGCGGGAGCGTGGCGGTGGCGGCGGACAGGTCCTCCAGGGCGGCCTCGGGGCGGCCTCGCCGGATGGTGGCCTCGGCGCGGCTCAGCAGCGCCTGTGCGGCGGCCGCGCGGGCCTGGACGCGGCCGGCGTCGGCGACCACGGCGGCGAGCGCTGCACGGCCGCCGGTGACGTCGTCGGCGCACAGCAGCGCGCGGGCGGCGGCGATGTGGCACATCAGCGGGATCGCCGCGGGTTCGGCGAGCGCGGTGCGCGCGAGGGCGAGCGCGTTCGTACGGTCGCCGGCGCGGGCGGCGGCGGTCCAGGCGAGCACGGCGGCCTGAGCGGGGTGGACGGGGTGCTCGGAGTGGACGGGCGGCGGGGCGACCAGGGGCGGGCCGCTCTTCTCGTCCTCGGCGAGCCTGGCGAGCGCGCGCAGAGGCCGCAGTTGGGCGTCGGGGATGGTCGTCAGCGCCCGTTGGTGGACGTCGGCGATGGCCAGGCGGGTGGCCTCGGCGTCACCGCGGCCCAGGAGGAGGTCGGCGGCGTGCAGCACGGCGGGCCAGGTCTCCGGCTGGGCGTAGCGGAGCATGACCTGGCGGAGCCGACCGTCGCTGGCCTGGGGGGCGGTGACGACCTCGATGGTGGCGAGCCGGTTCAGCAGGCCCGCCCGCTCGGCCACGCTCATCGGCTCACGCAGGGCGTGCCGCAGGGCGGCGGTGGTGATGTCGGCGCCCTCGCCGCCCGGCCGGTCTGCTGGTCCGGCCTCCGAGGGGGTCCAGGGGCGGACGAGTCCGGTGACGGCGCCGAGCATGTCGGCGACGGTGCCGATGCGCACGCCGTCGCCGCCCTGCAGTGCGGCCGCCTTGAGATGGAGTTCGTCGCGTTCGGCGCGGGTCATGCCGGCGAGTACGTCGTCGGCGAACCAGGCGTGGCGCAGCCGGGGATTGTCGGCGTCGGCGAACAGGCCGCAGGCACGCAGCCTGTCCAGGGACTCGCCGAAGTCGGTGGCGGTCAGTCCCGTGAGGGCCGCGATGCCGTCGGTGTCGAGGACGGTGCCGACGGCGGCCACCGTGCGCAGCAGCCGGACCGCGGTGGCGGGCAGGCCCTGCGCGGTGGCGAGGGCGTGTTCGGACCAGGCGGCGCGGGCGGTGGCGATGAGTTGGGGTATGGCGTCGGTGTGCAGCGACCGATCGAGGGCGGCGATGTGGTCGGCCACGGCGACGAGGACGGCCGGTGCTCCTCCGGCCAGGGCGGACACGGCGCGCACGGACGCCGGGACGAGGCGGCCGGCACGTCGTTCCAGGAGGCTGTGTGCCTCGTCCGGGGTGAGCGGGGTGAGCTGTAAGTTCCGGGAGATGCAGGGTTCCGTGGGGTCGAGCGCGCCGGTGGGCGCGAGGACCGGCCGGATCGGAACCGGCGAGGTGGCGAGGACGAGGAGCGAGCCGTGGTGGACCCGCCTGCCGAGTTCGACCAGCCAGCGCAGCGAGTCGGTGTCGGCGAGGTGGACGTCGTCCACGGCCAGCAGGACGGGGCGTCCGGCCGACTCGGCGAGCAGGTTGTCGCACATCCGGGCCACGGCCGTGGTGAGCCGGGTGCCGCGGTCGAGGCCGGCGGCGAGCGCTCCGATCCTGTTGGGCGAACCGAGCGAGGACATGAGCTGGGTGACGGCGGCGTAGGGGACGCGGGATTCGCAGGGTGTGCAGCGAGCGACGCCGACGCTGAGGCCGGCGGCGCGGGCCCGGGTGACGGCCCACTCGAGAACCGCGCTGCGCCCCACTCCGACGGGTCCGGTCACGACGACGAGGTCCGAGGTGCCGTGGTCGAGGCCGGCCACGGCTGCGTCGATCGCGTCGAGTGCACTCTCCCGACCGACGAGGGACGTGGGCGTGAACGCCGGGACGGCCGTCATACACACGCCTGTCGGTGCGCGGCGTGCCCGTCGGTGACGGCTGCGGCAGTGGTCGGGGGTCGGACGGCGAACCTTGGGGGACGGTTTCGCATGCGTACCTCTCGATTCACGAGGGCCGATGACTAGCTCTTCCTGCGAATTGAGACTACATAGCCACCCGCTGCATTACAGGTTGCGTCATGAACCCTGAGCTTTTCTTGAGGTTACCGGGGAATCAACAATCGTTGTTTCAGCAGGCGTTCCGGCGGAACGCGCGTAGACTCCCCAGAATTCCTGAATATTCGTCAACCCGGGGATGGAAACCGGGCAATAAACAGGCAGCCCAACAGGGTCAACGGGCAGGTGCCCGCCCCGGAGTCAGAGCGGTCGCCAGCCCGTCCCGACCGCTGATTCCGAGCTTCCTGTAGACGCTGGTGAGATGGAACTCGACGGTGCGCTGAGTGAGGAACAACGCTTCGGCGATCTGCCGATTCGTGGCGCCGCCCGCCGCCCGATCGGCAACCTGTCGTTCACTTCCGCTCAGAGCGTCGGTCCGTGACTCGGTGCTGTGCCGCAGCCGTCCGCCGGCGGCGGCAAGCACGGGCAGCGCTTGATCCAGGAGGAGCCGGTCACCGCACAAAACCGCAATGTCGATCGCCCGCCTCAGCCGCTCGCGGGCGCCCTCGCTGTCCCCGCGGTCGAGCAGGCGACGGCCCAACTCGTACTCGGTGCGCGCGTGTTCCAGGCGTCCGGGGGTGCCGTCGAGCAGGCGGGCCGCTTCTACGAGTTCGTCGATGCCAGGGTCGCCGGGGATGAGGACACCGCGGGCGTGGGCGAGCATGCCCTGGGCTCGCGCAGTGCCCCAGCGCTCTACGGCGGGGGTGACCTGTTCCACCAGGTCCAAGCCCTCTGCGGGGCGCCCGAGTTCGGCTAGCACCTGTGCGGCGTCGTACCACCACGGCGCCACGACAGGGCTGCCGATGCCCGCGGTGTCGAGGCTTTCGCCGCAGGCCAGGAGGTGCCCGAGGGCGCCTTCGAGGTCACCGAGGGCGGCTCGCGCGCGGGCCCGGACATGCAGGTAGGTGTGGTATTCGAGGGCGAACTGGTCGAGCCGCGGCCGGTCGACGAGGGCGAGCACTTCCTCCGCGCGGTGGGCGTCGCCGCGGTGTACGAGGGCCGCGGCGAGGACGCTGTTGGAGCCGACGGCGCTGAACATGCAGAGGTCACGGCGGACCAGGTCGTGGGCCAGCTGGGCGTCGGACAGGGTCTGCGGGATGTTACCCGTCCACAGGTGGATCTGGGCGCGGATGGTGGAAGCGATGGCGCAGGTCCAGGCCTCGCCGCGCAGGGTGGCGTGGTCGAGGAGCGCGGTGAGCGCCACCTCGACGGGTTTGATCTCGTCGGCGAGGTAGAGGGTGAGGCTGGCGCCGAGCGCGCCCCAGCCGCCCAGGGAGACGTCGCCGACGCTCAGGATCCGCTGCGCGGCCGGTACGAGTTCGGCGGCGGGCCGGCCTTCGAGGGTGCCGAGGGCACAGAGCATGCCGAGCAGCAGGCGCTCCTCGGCGGTCTCGCCGGGCGGCATTTCGTGGCCCCGGAAGCGTTCGCTGACGCTGCGCACGGTCGACTTCTCGTCGAGTCCGGAGACCAGCACCATCGCTTCCACGCGGGTGCGCAGCGCCTGGTCGACCGGTGAGTCGCCAAGTTCGGTCTCGCACAGGTGGAGGGCTTCGCCGACGAGTTCGTAGGCGCGCAGCGAGCTCTGCGCGCCGAGCGCGGTGATCACGTACTGCAGGACGAGCCCGCAGCGGGTGCGCGGTTCGCTCACGATGGAGAGGGCATGTTCCAGCCGGCTGAGCGCGGCGCGCGGGTCGCTGTGGGCGGTGGCACGGGCCGCGGCCGAGAGCAGTTCGGCGTCATCGGGGGTGTGGCGCAGGGCGCGGGCGAGGTACTGGCCGGCGATCGCGGGGGCGCCGCGCTGTTCGGCGCCACGCGCGGCGGAGCGCAGTGCGGTGACCATCCACGAGTCGGGGATGTCCGCCAGGTGCATCAGTTGGAGGGCGACCTGGTCGGCGGAGTTGCCGGAGTCGTTCAGCAGCCGGGCGGCACGTTCGCGCAGGTCCGTCCGCTCGGCTTCGGGGGTGTCCTCCAGGACCGCCTGCCGGATCAGGTCGTGCCGGAAGCCGAGGGAGTCCGGGCGCAGCAGGCCCGCCTCGCGCAGCGCGTCGACGGCGCTGCCCGCGGGGCCGGGCCGGGTGCCGGCGAGGGTGGCGACGAGGTCGAGATCGTCGCTTTCCAGGACGGCGATCGCCCTGGCCACGGCGCGCCGGTCGGGAGTGAGGCGGTCGAGGTGGAAGCGGGCCACGACGCCGTACCCGAGCCCGTCGGGCAGGTCTGCGGTACCCCCCTCGGCCGCGATGAGTTCATTGACTTCGGCGGCCAGCAGCTGCACCAGGAACGGGGTGCCGCCGGTGAGTTCGGTGCAGCGAGTCACCAGGGCCGGTTCGGGGACGGTGCCGAGAGCGGCGACGAGCAGGTCGGCCACGGCGTCCTCGGGCAGGGGTGCCACGTCCACGGTGAGGCAGGACGAGGCGTCGGCCATCTCGTCCAGCACGTCGGGGCGTTCGGGCTCGACCTCGCTGCGCAGCGTCATGAACAGTACGACGGGCAGGTCGTCGGCGCGCCGCAGGAGGAAGCCGAGCCAGCGCAGGGACGCCTCGTCGCACCACTGGATGTCGTCGACGGCGAGCACGACGGGCCGCTCGGCCGCGAGCGATGCGGTGAGCCAGTACAGGCCGTGCATGACGGCGTAGATGTCGGCGGGCACGGCGTCGGGACCGCGGTCCGGGATGAGGGCGGGCAGGGCGAGGTGCGCGCTGCCGTCCAGCAGCGGATGGCCGGCCGGGTCCTCGCCGGTCAGCGCGAGGGGGGCGAACAGGGCACGGACCGCTGCGTAGGCGCCGGCTCCGGACTCCTGGCACTTCACGGTGAGGACGTGGGTGTCGTCAGTGAGTTCGTCGAGTGCGGCGCGCATCAGACTGGTCTTGCCGATGCCTGCGGGACCGCGGAGCAGCACCGCCCGGCCATCTGTCACCCGGTGGACGTGCTCGCGCATGAGCGTGAGCTCCAGGTTCCGGCCGATGAGTCCGGGCCGGCCGGCCGCCTTCGGTCCGCTGGGTGAGGCCACCGATGCTCCTGAACTGCCGTCCCCCGCACAGGGGTTGGCGGGTTGATCCCTACCAGGCCTTGCCCGTTCGATCATACGCACGCGCGTTGCGTGATTTGCTGCACTGCTCGCAATCCGGCCTTGAATGCGAAAGACCCGGTACGAACCGGACAACTGCCTGCCTATTGGCAAATACCATGGAACATCACGGCCGAGGAGCACGTCACAGCGCGTCCAATGCGAACAGAGAAAAGTGAGCAAAACTCAAATTCACTGCATGGTGCAATACACATACCTCCTGGCACAATCCCTACCCGCGCTGCGGCCGAATATTTCTCGTGATTTCCCGAGTCTTTCGCGGGTAGGCGCTTCCATGCCGCACCTCGTCCCCGACATTGTGCGCATACGGACTTCCCTCGCCCCCATAGGAATCCAGTGTCCAACAGCACAGGTATGCGCAAGCTCAGCACCGAAGCACGTCCGGTGCTCGCCCCGAGCCCTCTGCACGCGCTGCGTGACGAGGCACCCGTCTGCCCGGTGCACACCCCGGCAGGCGATCAGGCGTGGCTCGTCACCCGGCACGCCGAGACCAAGTCACTGCTCCAAGACGAGCGTCTCGGCCGCAGCCACCCCGACCCCGCAGCGGCGCCCCAGTATGTCGACAGCCCGCTGGTCCGCATGCTGATCACCGACGACGCCGAAGCCGCACGCCGACTGCACCGGGAGGTCAGGGCACTGCTCACCCCGCAGTTCTCCGCCCGCCGGATGAACGCGCTCAGACCGGGCGTTGCGGACGTGGCGCAGGCACTCGCCGCGGACTTCTCCAGCCGCGGCCAACCCGCCGATCTGCACGCCCACTTCGCCTTCCCGTACGCGCTGCGCGTTCTGCAGGACCTGATCGGCGTGCCGGACGCCGAGCGGGCCCGCTGCGCCACTCTGCTCAGCGACCTCGGCCGGGTCGGCTCCGAGGACGCGGCCGCGACCGGCCCGGGCGCCCTGTTCGCGCTCTTCCAGGAACTGGCCGCCCATGCCCGCAAGGAGCCGGGCGAGGACGTCCTGTCCCGGCTCGTCGCCGCCGACGTGCCCGACCAGCAGGCCGCGGCACTCGCCGCGACGCTGCTCTTCGCGGGACTCGAAAGCGTCGTCAGCTACGTCGATCTCGGAGTGATCCTCCTCGCCGCCCACCCGCAGGAGCGCAACGCCGCCCTCGACGACGAGGACGCCATGGCCGCGCTGGTGGAGGAGGTGCTCCGGGCCGGCAAACAGTCCGGCTCCGTGCTTCCGCGCTACGCCGGCGAGGACTTCGAACTGGGCGGTGTCAGCGTGCGGGCCGGCGATCTGGTACTGCTGGACTTCGCGCTCGCGAACCACGACGAGCGGGTGTTCACGGCCCCCGGGACCTTCGACAGCAAGCGCTCTCCGAACCCGCACCTGTCCTTCGGGCACGGCGTGTGGCACTGCATCGGTGCGTCCCTGGCGCGGATCGAGCTGGCCGAGGCCTTCAGCGCCCTCTTCGGCCGGATGCCCGCCCTGCGTCCGGCGGTTCCCGACGAACGCCTCGTCACCGGCGCGGGCCGGCTCGTCGGCGGGCCGGCCCAGCTGCCGGTCCTCTGGTAACCACCGGCCACGCCGGGATCCCGGCCGAGGACTAGGGATTTGCCAGCCGCCACTGGCCGATCCTGCGTTCCGCGCCGGGATCCCGGCGTCCTTCCGGCACGTCCCGAGTGAGAGGGGATGGCACGTGACAGCCGCAGAGGTAGAGGACGACGCCGCGCGGCGGGTCGGCTTCCCGTTCCGCCGCCCCGGAGAGTCCTTCCCGCCGCCCGGATACGCCGAGTTCCGCGAGCGCGAGGGCCTGGTGTGGTCGATGATGCCGGGCGGGCAGCGGGTCTGGCTGCTGACCCGGTTCGAGGACGTCCGGGAGGCGCTGATCAGCCCGCACCTCAGCTCCGACTCCCGCAACGAGGGATTCCCCACCCCCGGCCGTACGGGCGGGCCGCCCGCGCAGACGCAGATCCCGGGGTGGTTCGCCACGCTGGACCCGCCCGAGCACGACCGGTACCGCAAGGTGCTGATGCAGGACTTCACGGCGCGGCGCATGAAGGAACTGCGGCCGCGGATCGAGAAGGTCGTCGAGGATGTAGTGGAGGCGCTCTCC
>Ga0307512_10004978_pt1 | contig 14168 bp, 15 predicted proteins | sample 14_EM_MG_FD_200267 | JGI IMG/M metagenome (GOLD analysis project Ga0307512, IMG submission 200267) | Populus trichocarpa ectomycorrhiza microbial communities from riparian zone in the Pacific Northwest, United States - 14_EM | ecosystem: Host-associated > Plants > Roots > Unclassified | place... | reverse complement strand
ACTCTACCCGATCATCCCAGCAACGCACGATCGTCTCTCATTGCGAACGACTCCGCAACCCATCGCTATTACACATGTCTCGCGATCACCCCCAGACAACTGCCTCCTCGTCCTCTAACTTCCAACAAATTTTCAACGACGTCCTGAAAGCATATGCACTCGCTGCACAGCTCCAAGCCTGTGATTCCCCCGGCGCGATTCTCTCTGTCCTTCAGAAACAAGTCGAGGAACTCAATCGGTCCCGAAATATCGATCACAGGTGGACAAAGTGGCTTGATGCCACCGTCAATGTCCTCTTTTCCCTCTCAGCGACGATCGGGGAGGGTGTCGGACTCAAGGGCTTATCCAAAATTCTCTGGGTCCGACTCCACTCACTGGCAAGGGCCGAGCAGAGCCGCTGCTGAAAAAAAAAGCCGCCAGACACTAAAAGAGGCAAATCCATCCAACGGTAGTCCGGCCCTCATTTCCATAACCACATTCTCACTTTCCACTTGACACCTCACCGTCGGCCCAGAGCATACAAAAAATATTCTAGGCATGACTTCAACGGACCCGCACCCTCACATCGTTTCAAAAGATGGCAGCTGACGCGCCGTCTCCACACAGGCAAGTACACACGGATCATCTACCTGCAACGTAGAATATCCCTCCAGGGGACGACCATCCCCTGACGCCCCCCGTCTCCGCGAGCAGTCTGACTCATGCATCCCGCTCCAAGTCCCTACCCTCTCCGTACCCCAGCGGGTCTAACAGCTCCCTCTCTGCGTCAACCTGAACGCTCCGCGCAACAAGCTCCTCCTCGCGCACTCCTCGCCCCCTGTCGAGTTCGCGACGCTCAACTCCCGGCGACTCCCTGACAAGGGGAATCGTGCACCACTTCCCCACGCCCAACGCAAACGCGAACGCAAGTTCAACCTCGCTCTCCGCTTCGCGTGAGGCCATCGCCAAGTCGCCCCGTACACCCGTGGTCGACCGGCCGACCCCCCGCTTTCACACGATCCCCCATCTGCCGAATGCGCAGGACGTCGAGCCGGCGCCTCCACCCGTGATGTATTGGAGTAAGGCCCCCGTCTGCGGTTGGCTCCCCACTCATGGCTTTCGCGCGCACATGGCCACGCTCGCGGATAATGTGGCATGTATTTTCGGTGGCTGCGACGACAGAGGGACTTTCAAGGACATATGGTGTTTCAATATTGGTGCGTAGGTGGTCTTTTGGTCTTTCATCGGGCCGAATCAGCTCACGGTTTGTTTTTATTCCGCCATCACAGAGCGATGCAGTGGTCCCATCCTGAGATGAGACGTGCCATCGCCGTGCCGCGCACACTCCACGACTCTCGTAGGATGCAAGACCGCCATCATCGGAGGCAGCGAGGGCGCATCGTGCTACCATAGCCTCTACGTCGAGTCTCCGACATCCCGACGCGCCGATGGTCGCGCCCGACGTCCACGACCCCAGACGTCCCTCCGCCGCGCCGCGTGCACATCAAGGTACCTTACCGGAACAAAATCTGGGTATTTGGCAACGAGAACGGGCTGCAGGCGCTGAACGACGTGTAGACGCTCGACGTCGGCAGTTTACTCGATAGGATGCGTTGGGAGCAGGTCACGAAATGTGCACAAGCGACTCTCGCCGTGCGGATATCATACGGCTGGGCCAATTTAGTGCAGAATGTCATGGTCGTTGTTGGAGGTAGCGATGGGCGCAAGTGCCTCTAAGCCCATCGATAGCATCACTCCCTGATGGTTTCCTCGCTGAAAGAAAAGCGCACTTCTCGTGACGGCCTGATAATAGCTTCAAAAGATCTCCTACGCGATTTTACGGGCGCGATGAACCATGTTCCGCGTCACCCCCGCACGCAGTCTGCTTTCTCCTTCTCACGCTTTACTTGATATCTTGACTTGTCTTATCTGTTCAGGTTTCAACATCTCGTCGACGTTCCCTGTCCGGAGGAATTCTGATGCATTGTTTGCTAGATATTCTGCCCAACACTGGGTCACATCTGCGCAGTTCGGTAACGTATCGTTACACCTCCAAAACGCGATGGAATGGTTGTTCGACATAGGCAATCCATACCTTTCTGGTTGGCTCCGGTTACACGATGCAGATACCCCGCGCAGAACTCATTCCTTTTCTCATTCATACCTGACAAGGGACCCGGCAGATCTCCCCTATATTACGCCGCATTGTGGAATCTGAGATCTATTTAGTACCTGATTGTCAAGTATCCGCAGCAGGTGAACTAAATCCGCGGTCCCTATATGATTCCAGCTGTCGTGGCGTTTGCGGGGGGATACTTCCAATTGGTACAACTATTCTCGTAATGGGTCATCCGTGGAGCCCCGAGACTTGAACATGTGGCCACCGTTGCATTGGGCAGCTCGTTATGGTGATCTTGAGGCGATGCAGGTTTTACTCGACTGCAAGACAGATATTGATCCCCGGACTAACACCGACCGGACTCCATTAGTACCATTGCACGAGCCCGTAGGTAAAACGATGCTGGAGCCAATGGCTGCACCGTCGTTCGATTTATGCTCGAGTACGGTGCGAATGCAAATGCACGGATGCAAGGCATGATCCCTTTACATCTCGCATCGAAGTACGGGAGGTCCGATGCTACACGCTTGCTGCTCAGACATGGTGCAGAGGTAGAGGCGAAGGGTAGTAGAGGCAGGCCGACTCCGCAACTTGCGTCAGCTGGGGACGCAACGAGGTGGTGGATTTACTCCTAGTGTACATTACCAAGAATGCATTGTAACAAGTCGTACACACTGTGTCTACTCTACGGCGCTGGGTACGATTCAGCCTCTCTTCTCGTCCACTTTCTTCTACTTCATTTACGCAGTTCTCCTATGATATTATGAGACTAGATTCTCACAAGGTAAGGGCTGAGCCCAGGATCTGTGCAGCCTGAGATCAGCTTTAAAGAAAAACCAGCAATGAGCTGAGTGTGCGACCGATGGATTATCGATTATTGGTGGAGTATTTTGCTAATCGGCCATTCTGTAATGGGGCATAGGTATTAAGTCTTTTTAGAAAATAGGTCCCAAGACATACAAAAGGCGACAGCACAGCTATAATCATTGGGGTGTGCACAGCTTGCGCAGCTACAAGCCATATCTGTGAAAGGGGGGGGGTTTAAGTTTTGCATATAGCTTGAGTCACTGGAACCGCACGTTGTAATACTGGTAAGACTGCCTATCATCGTCAACTGTCCTCTTCCAGATGAAGCGGAGGCCGATGAAAACCGCCAACATGCAGAAAGGCAAGGAGAAAAAACATGCCAGGCCACATGCCCATGATAGACCCACCGACCAGGTAGTCAAAAACACGGGGATCGAAAATCGGCTTCCCCTTGGCCACGCCATCGGGATGGTCCATCGTCCGGCTCGCTTGTCACCAATTTGATCACGGAAGTCCTGAGAGTGGATAGTTGAGAGGATGATGAGACTGTTGACCGAAACGGAGATCGCAATGCGCATGGTAAGCGTCGATTGGCCTACCACAAGGGGTGCGGCCGGTAAGGTCCGAGGCGGATTGAAATAAGAAAACGTAGGACGTACCAGCTGCTATCATAGCAGCACCAGCGTTAAACGAGGCATAACCCCATGCGTTGCAAAAGTTGCGCAAGAGCACATGTGAGTCAAACCGTAGCTGGTGATAAGCCAGGGTGGCCAATGCAAGGGAAATGCTGGGCCAGTGTGCTCCTAAGCATAAAGAGAAGGAAAGGCACAAAGGGGGGAGAATCCAACGGAGAGTGCGGGAACAGGCAACAGACACCAGACCAGAGGGTATGGGTCGCCATGGTTTATTCAACGCATCTTCATCACTATCCAGGGCCTGATTCGAGACACAGACTTGGAGGAGGTGTGTCCATGTCCAGAAAATCGAGTACACCATATGATCGATACTTGCATCGCGGGCTGAGAAGTAGGCAAAGACAGTCTACACATGACCTGACTTATGAACAAGAGACAGTGATAAAAATGGAGGACATACGACAGGTATGAGCACAGTCTTGAGGTCAGAACGAGTGAAGAGATAGAGGGCCCTCAGATAATCCCTCAGTGCAAGAGTGAATTGGTTCCACGGAAAGCATGAGGAAGATGAAGAGCGAAATGCGGGGAAGTCAAAGAGGTGGGACATATTAATATTATCCTCGATTAAGGGAAGAGAATTCAGTTGTTGCCTGGGAGGGAGGTGGACTCCGACTCGTCTAACCCATATTTAAAGAAATATCCAGGCGGCATTTCTAGCTTAAACCGGCCGAGCAGGATATCCCCATGTGACCAAACTTGATGGGTGATCCGGAAGGCAGACATCAAGTGACGCCACTGAAGGCAGATGAAACAAGAGAACGAGTGTTGAGGAACAAAGGCACCTATCGTTTGTCACGGTGTGGACAAATATGCCTACAGTAGAGGAGGGAACGTGGTGAGTTGAATGAAGCCCGGGATCAACAAAATGCAATAGCACTTAACCCAATTACCGGTTCCAAGCGCAATGACAAGAACACTTACAATCCCACTGAACCAAGTCTCTCTTCAGTTAGTTATCGACACTGATGGCATGAGGACTCGGAGCGGTCTCAGCGTGGGATCAACTCAGACATTGGCACTGGGATAACATAAGAGATTACGGCCACATGGTCGGCCCAACGAACAGGAACATCATCATTGATTCATCAAGGTCCCTCGGGTCAAATCCACTTTGTGAACGATGGACCAGCGATAGCGGCAGAGGAAGGTTTAAAACGCAAACTTATCGCTGATAAGGATGAGGTGTGACCGGTGTGACCGGTGACCAATGACTAAGTTACATGCTGAAGAAGCTAAAGTTTGCATCATGTGATTGATGGCTTAATCGATTTGCTCCATGATTCGATGATTCGTGATTTGACATGGGAATTACCCACTAAGCGCCTTAAGGCCGATGAATCCACACTGATCTCATCACTACGTCACTTTCAGACCGAAAACAAAGCCTTGAGGGGGGGGGTTGTGCCAGGGGATTGGAGGGATCAGAACATGCTACCATAAACTGGACTTCAACGGAGGGCCCACCTGACTATACTGTATGGTCTTGGGTTTGTAAGTGACCCCACTATCAGCCACAAATCATGTATGACCCATGGTAAATATGTCAGTGAGACAGTGATGTACTCTGCAATCCGTTCACCCATGGTCAATGCAGGCACCGTGAGCAGATAATCCGAAATGCCACCTGAAGGGAATGATAATCATAGCACAGTATTTCTGTAGTATGGTGAAAAAGCCAAAATGATATTAATACTTGGTGGCGAGTGATTCAATTGGAGTGATAAACGCAATGATCATAAAAGTGACCGGTGAATTAAAAAAAAGACAGGTGGCGCTCCTGAGTCCTGTGGCACTTATTTATAAACTGGGCTGTGAAAGGGGATAAATTCGTGGGACCATCGAGTCCGGTGCATTCTTTTCAACGGTAATACAACCTCTTGCGGCCTTTACGCGAGGAAACCCGCAATCCGCGTCCTCATGTCAGCCCCGTGTTGGAAGGGGCACCGATATGCGCATCTGGAAGCATTGGATCAAAGATGCTCTGTGTGCCAGTGAACCTTTGGATTTTGACCCTATATTGGCTGTCAAAACTCCGGTCAACCAGAACACACTTTTACTATACTCCAGAGTGTTGATAGAGATGTGCACTGAGTGCGATCACCTCCGAGTCTGGTTTCGAATCAATGATATTGTTATTGGGGGAGTGCTCCCTGTGGGGGGGCACTAAAGTGGAAACTGCGAATGTCGGCAATGTGTTCATCCTGGCAATTAGAGAGCTCACGCGCTCAACCTCGTGATGGAACTAACGCCCGCCCGGAGACACGGTTTGCGCGGATTGGACCTTGGTTTGCCTCCACACCTTCGACGCCTTCTTCCTTCGTAATCAATCTTTCACTTTGTTCACTTAACCTTGTTTCCTTTCGTTCCTTTCGTTTGGCTTTGATCGTCACTACATTCCTTTCCTTTCCTTTTCATGAGTGGCCACGGTGGCGTGCTTCGGGTCTGTCAGTCTGATTGGTGTTGATTGGTGGTTGGATATATGTGCATGTTTGTTTGTTCCGCGCCAACGAGGTAGTAGTTTACCTGAGCTGTATTATGTAGCGAGTTGGCCGTATTATGATCACTTATCACACACTCTGAAAAATGCCCACCCTCGAGCACGTGCCATGTTAACCACCGGACCGGCCGAGCCGCCAATGGTTCTCACGGCCGCCGCCGCTTCTTGGTTGGTAAGTCAGAACTCATGCTTTTTCGTAGCTAATTATATGGTACAAGTACACTCTCTATATGCGCTGAGGTCATTACCCTCGCCATAACCCGGCGGGTGCAACATCTCTCTCTCCGCCTCCACCCTACCAGCTGGAAAGGATATGCTGCGTTGCGGGGACGACCGTCCACTGACGCCCCCGGTCTCCGCGAGCAGTCCAACCCACGCATCCCGCTCCGAGTCCCTACCCTCTCCATAACTCACGGCCTCCGCGCGCGCAGTCACGCTCGCGGATAATGTGGCATGGATTTTCGGTGGCTGTGATGACAGAGGGTGTTCAAGGACATGTAGTGTTTTAATATCCGTACGTGGGCCGTGTTTTAGTCTTTCATGGGGGTCGAATCAGCTTATGATTATTACTTTTTTCATTCCGCCATCACAATTGTTTGTCCATTTATCTCCGCACGGAATTCACCCGCATCCATCTCAACGCCGTGCTCAGCAAGGATGTCACGCAACTGAACCCATGCACCCGGTCGATTTCGTACCGTTCTACCCACGGTGGCTACCCAATGGACGGCACCACGTAATGCGACAGTGCGCGGAGCAAGACTAGAAAGGACGGCGTGAGCATACTGGACGGAGAAACAAACGCGGGAGCTACTAGCATCAGTCTAACGGGAAAGAAGACTGAGATTCTGCGGTGGAGGGACGTTCCAAATAATGAGCGACAGGGAATTTAAGTGAGAAGAAAATACTTTGGGAAGCGAACACAAAGCAGTCAGACTGCGACGATCAAACAAAAGGAAAGGCGTTCACAAGCTACAAGAGTCTGCATCTTGGACTCGTAGTACGGTAGGCCCGAGATAGCCAGTGAAATCTGAGATCTGAGTGCTCGCCCATTTGGTCGTTGTCTCTAGGCAGGATCGTGGATGAGTTGTCATTACGGAAGAAAGCGATATAAGAGCCCTTATCGGATACGCCGAGACTTACTCTAAGGGAAGTGATTTTCTGCTAAACCGCGGATCGAAGGATCATATCACGATCCCTACACCAGTTAATGGAATACAGGTATAGATGTAGCGTGCCTTCGACGAACCGTGAATACGCGTGAATACGCACTGTTATGTTTCATGGGGAAGGCCCGCAACCAAGGGGGGTTTTTTTTTTTGAATTCGTTTATAGACACGGCGTGGCCACAGTCTTGTCACAAGAGTAAATACATGCTCGGAAAGGTACTACTCGAGTAGACGACGGTTCAAAGAGAAAATATTATAGAAGAGCGTGAGTAGAAGAGGAGGTTAGTGACCAGTTGAAAGGGAAAGGTATATAAGAGAAAAGGGGGACGCGTCAGTCTAGTACTGTCGCATCAGTCCTCATGTCTACGGGGGGTCAGGCCTGTCAGGTCGCGGGGGAACTGGCCGAGACTGAGTGTATTCTGACATAAGTTGATCGAAGTCTCGAACCTCATGACTTGGGAGCGCAAGCGCATCACCATTGACAGAGGGTCTGAGTGGCAGGGGCCAAAGGAGTACGTTTGTTTCCAGGACTAGGAGGAATGTGACAAGTTTTTTACCGCCATCCTCGGCGCCGAGGATATCATTGAGGTTGGCACGATTGCCAAAAATACGGTGGCGGGGAGATTGTAAAAGGGGGCATCGGAGTAGAATGTGATGAAGGGTGTGATGACGACCACAAGGGAAGGTTGTATTGTCACCTGCTGATGGGCGGAATCGATGGGAGTAACTCGCGTGAAACCCATGACGGGTGGCAGTCTGGATTGCGGCTGAGACGAACCGCCGGAGACGATGAGAGAGGGCGCCCATGAGGAAAGGGGGTGGGTTAGAGCAAGTGTGCGAGGACACTCAAAGATAATTGATGTGGCTGTTTTCGAAGCTAGCACATATGCCATCCTTACCGTGACACTAGGGAGGACTAAATCACACGATATTGGCATAGAAGCATTGGAATTAATTAAAGACTATATGGCCAATTAGAAGACGTGGAGTATGCTGAGCAAGTAACGATTATTTAGATCAAAAGTTTCTCTGAAGGGTGGAGCAGAGCCGCAAGAAAAGATAGCCGGCAAGTCCGTCAGGCACATCCAGAAGAGGCAAATCCATCCCACGGCAGTCCCCATCCCATCCATGACCCATGACCATGGTCGCCCTCAACCTCAAGAGCCCTCATCTCTACCCCGCCCTCTCACTCTCCATTCGACACCTCACCCGTCCGCCCAGGGCATACACAAAATATTTCAGGCATGACTCCCATGGATCCGCATCCTCGCATCGCCTCAAAAAGATTGCAGCCGACACGCCGTCTCCACTGGCACACAGGCCAGCACACACGGATCACCTGCCCCTCTACGAAGCGTATCACTTCCAGCTGGCAACGACTGCTGCCTGACGCCCCCCGTCTCCGCGAGCAATCCGTCCCACGTATCCCGCTCCGAGTCCCTACCCTCTCCATACCCCAGCGGGTCCAACAGCTCCCTCTCCGCATCAACCTCGATGCTCCGCGCAACAAGCTCCTCCTCGCCAACATCCTCGCCCGCAGTCCCTCAACTCCTACTGACTCCCCGACGAGCGGAATCCGCGCCGCCTCCCCACACTTAATGCGAATGCGAACGCAAGTTCAACTTTGCTCTCCCTGCCTTGCGCGAGGCCGTCGCCAAGTCGCCCCGTACACCCGCGGTTGACCAGCCGACCCCCCGTTTTCACACCATCCCCCACATGCCGAATGCTGTGGACGTCGAGCCTGCGCCTCCTCCCGTGATGTATTGGAACAAGGATCCCATCTAGGGTGGGCTTCCCACTCACTGCTTTCGCGCGCACACGGTCACGCCCGCAGATAATGTGGCATGGATTTTCGGTGGCTGCGACGACAGAGGGTGTTTCGAGGACATGTGGTGTTTCAAAATTGGTGTGCGGGTCGTCTTTAGTCTTTCATTGGGCCAAATTAGTTGATGATTTTTTTTTTTACTCCGCCATCACAGAGATGCTGCAGTGATTCCATCTCGAGATGCAGGGAGACCTGCCACCGCCGTGCCGCGCGCACTCCACGACCCGCGTAGGATGCAAGATCGTCATCGTCGGCGGGGGCGAGGATGCATCATACTGCAACAGCGTACGTCTTCGACATCCCGCCACGCCGCTGGTCGCGCATGACGTTCACGACCACAGACGTTCCGGCGCCGCGCCGCGCGCACACCACGGTGTTCTACCAGAACAAAATACGGGTATTCGGGTGGCGAAAACATGCTGCAGGCGCTGGACGATGCCACGTTCGACTTCAGTGGCTCGCTCGATAGGATACGCTGGGAGCAGGTCACGATGTCGGAGCGCACGCGGCCCTCGCCGCACGGGCATCATACGGCCAATCTGGTGCCAAATGTCGCGGTCGTCGTTGGAGGTGGCGAGTGCTTCCGAGTCCATCGATGTCACCATTGTTTTGGTGGTTCCCTCACTGAAAGAAAGGCACAGTTTTCGCGAGGGCCTGCTAATAGCTTCAAACGGTTTCCTACGCGGTTTTACGGACGCGACGAACCATGTTCCGCCTCATCGCCGCACGCAGTCTGTTCTCGCCTTCTCACGCCTTGCTTTACATCCTGACTCATCCTATCTACAGTAATCGGGTTTTCCATACATCCCGTTGACGTCCTCGGCCCGGAGGAATTTCTATGCGTCGTTTGCTAGATATGCTAGTCAACACTGGGTCACGCATGCGCGGTTCGGTATCGTATCGCTGCACCTCCAAAACGCGATGGAATGTTTGTTCGACATGGGCGATTCATACTCGTCTGGTTGGCTCCGGTTGTACAATGTGTATACCCCAGTATACAGACCCCATTCGTTCCCTCGTTCAAACTTGACAAGGGATTCGGTGGATCTCCTCTATATTACGCGCGCTGTAGAGATTCCGAGATCTTGTCGAGACCCGATTGTCAAGTGCCCGTAACAGGTGAACGCAATTGCTGGTTCCTATCTGATGCCGGCCGTCGTGGCATTAATGGTGGGATACTTCCAACTGGCACAACTACTCTCTCACAGTGGTTTATCCGTGGAGCCCCGAGGCTTGAACTTGTGGTCACTATTGCATTGGGCAGCTCACTATGGTGATCTCGAGGCGATGCAGGTTTTACTCGACTGCGAGGCGTCTATCAATTCCCGGACTGACATTGACCGGACTCCATTCCACAAGGCTGGAGGTAAAAAATACTGGAGCCAATGGTCTCACCGTCGTCCGATTTATGCTCGAGCACGGTGTGAATGCGAAATGCACAGATACAAGGCACGACCCCTTTAGATCTCGCATCGAAGTACTTGAGGTCCGATGTTGCACGCCTGCTAATCGAACATGGTGCAGAGGTCGCAGGATAGTAGAGGCCGGACGACTCTGCAACTTGCGTCAGCTGAGGGACGCGGCGAGGTGGTAGATATTGCTCCTAGAGTACGGTCGGAGTTGAACGACGATCTAGTTCTAGAACTACATTGGAAATGACACATGATGGCCAAACAGGAATACAGAAACATATTTAACCAAACCCCGTCTGATTGTTCGTCCATTTGGTCACTGCGTCTAGGCAAGATCATATGATCTCGGGTGGATGATGGAGGAGCCAAGAAAAACGGAAGAAAGAAAAAGAACCCTGAGCTCGTCAGAAATAAATGTATCTATTCTTGGGGGCGAATGAGGCGCTTTGCAGTCGGGATTTCCCTCGGGCATTTACATTACAAATCGTAAGAAAGCAAAATTTCAAATGGTGTCGACTTTGCCCCATTTGTTGGTTTAAGCAATCCTAGCTCTGAAAAGGGACACGGCCCTAGTCCCCCGGGTCATCAGAGTGGTAATTTCTACTCCGCTTTCTCACCCCCTGTGGTCGTCTCCGAGTCGCATGTCAGGCCAGAGGATACCGGAGAGGCATGGCTCCTTCGGATGCGCACCTCCACACGAATCACACCCAATCCATCGATGATTGTAGACTTGCCATCTCCGCACAGAATTCACCCACCACCCTCCACATCCATCTCACGCCGTCCTTAGTCTTGCTCCGTGCACTGTCGCATTACATGGTGCCGTCCATCGGATAATCACAGTGGGTAGAGCAGTACGAAGTTGACCGGGACATTACACTTAGGTATGTTGGTAATGATAAGCGACAGGGAATCTAAGTGAGAAGAAAATCTTTTTGGGAAGCGATCAGAAAGCAGTCAGACTGCGATGATCAAACAAAAACAAAGGGAAAGGCGTCTAGGCGCTACATGGCGCTCGCCTATCTACCATTGTGTTTAGGCAGATTGTGGATGAGTACAAAGAAAGCGAAATGAGAGCACTTATCGGATACACGAAATTTTACTCTGAGGGGAGTGATTTTCTGCTAAACCGTGGATCGAAGATTCATATCATGGTCCCTACAACCAGGTATCGACGTAGGCTTGTAGCGTGCCTTCAAGGTTCCACGAACCGTAAATACGCACTGTTATGTTTCCCGGGGAGGGCCTGCAACAAGGGTTAAACGTTAAATTTCGGAATGTTCAGGTGCCCACGTCCAAATATCTTCTCATTTATTAGCTCTGATGCGGTGCATCGCATGTTGGCATGAATTACCCAGGTAATAATTACACAGCAGTCACCACACCGTGCGCTTAATCAAGCTTAATCAAGCCCTGCTGTCAAGTCAAGGTCAAGGGGCATGCGCGCCTCTTTCTGACATGTCAGTTGTCATTGTTTGTCCTGGGCGCCTATCATTCACATCAGTCTGATTCCCCTTTACCCAACTCACCCAAGCACTGGCATCGGGCGATCGTCTTGCATTGCAAACAATTTGTCGCTATTAAATCTATGTCTCCCGCTCACCCCCAGACCACTACCTCCTCATCCTCGGGCTCTAACTTCCAACAAATTATCAATAATGCCCTGAAAACATATGAAAAGCATACAAAGAACAACCTTCTTGCACATCCACTTGCTGCATTCCTTCGAAATCCTTCCCCCCCACCAATTCGGCTCTTGTGATTATCACTGCGCCACTGATGCTGCCCTCTGCTTAGTGCACAACACTCAGGCTGCAGTTACCACAGGCCACGTTGCATCCACCCTCCTCTTTGACATCTCCAGTTTCTTTGACAACATTAATATTGACTGTGCCATCACCATCTTCCTTAATCTAGGTTTCCCTCCTGCCCTTTGCTGCTGGATCAAATCATTCCTTTCCAACCATCAACTTTGCCTATCCTTTAATGACTATCTATCTGATCCCTTCTGTTAAGGTCCAAGGCCTTAAAGGTGCAATGTGCACAAGTTGTTTACAGAGAGTAGTGCAGATACAATGGGTAGCCCTCTAGTAGAGGACTTTGAATAGATGAGAGTGCTCACTAGTGACTTTAAGGATGAAGTGAAGAAGAGTAGAGTCTCCTAGTAATACTAGAGACAACTCAGAGGTAGAGGTAAGAAGGGAGAGCACACAAGGGATGAGCTTTCAAGACATTTGGATTGGAAACCAAGTCAAGCTTAAGGCTTGACTGCAGAGATAGAGCAGGCTTATATACAGGTTTGTAGCTATCTATCCTAAAGGGTAGAACAATAGGATCTTTCCTAAACAAGTGAACAATGAGAAATACAAGTGAGCAGTAGCAAATGAGTATTCAATAGATACGATCAAAAACGAGCAGTGGTACTGCATGGTGCACTGCGTAGAATGATGTTGTGATCTAAATATAGATGTGTTAGATATGAATGATACCATATACAAAGTTACAAGTTAGTCTGAGGCGAATTGGGAGACACATGAATATTTGACAAGTCAAGGGGACATATATCCAATGGGGGAAGTCAAGTTGGGGTTTGGGATGGAAGCATTGATGGCGGGTTCTGATATAGGAGGAGAGGTGTCAGGAGAACTCTCGGGAGATCCTATGGCACTTCTAGAAGGGGATCTAGCATGTGGTACTGCAATGGTATGCACGCCGTCATAGCTAGGTGAATGCTTGTGGATCAATCCTTCAGGGTTCCATATGCAAGTGTATTGTGGTTGCGACACTATGCTGCTCAGGGAGGCGCTGCATTTGCCTAGTGAACTAGCTGGGGACGGAGGATCTTCAGGGATATCAACCTCTAGCGGAGGGCACTGACTTGGTGCACTGGGATATGCATTGAAGTGCATAGGCTGGGGTGGTGGCATGTGACTGGGTTCTGGGATCGACTGCTGGCTGGGCCAGTCTGGTGGGATAACGATAGTGGACTCTTCTGAGTTAGACATGGGGCTGTTGGAGTCGTTGGAGACGTTCTCTAGCTTCTGGTCTACAAGGTATTCCATGGACAAGTACTGGTGAGTGTGCTGGCTCCAAGGGATTGGAGGCATAGGCAGACGAGGGCTAAAGGCTGGAGCTGGCAGGTGGACTGCGTGATATGGACAAGGTTCTGGCATCGGGATGACTGGTAGTGGGACAGGTGTCTTGGGCGGCGAGGATAGCTTCAGGAGTGCTGAGGGGAATACAATGGTTGGGGATGGTTCTGGGTTGGCTCAGGGTGTTACAAAGGATGGCAAGGCTGCTGAGGATGATAAGGGTAGTGAAAATTTTAGGGGCAGATCATAACACCTTCCCCCTCGATCACGGCACCCCCCAAGGCTCCCCTCTCTCCCCCATCCTCTCCACCATCTTCACCTCCCCTATTCTGAAACTTGTCAACGCCTCCTGGTCCCAATGTGGCCTCCAAATGTATGTCAACAATGGCACAGTCACTGCCACACACATCCTATCCAAAGCATCTGCCAACCTAGTTGTTTCCGGGTTCAATGATGTCGCCACATGGTTGTTTCGCAATGGCCTTTGCACAGACTCCAACAAAACAGAATTCATCACCTTTGCCCCACCCCATTCTGCCCACATACATGGCAGCATGGTCACGGAGATCGCCT
>Ga0307512_10004977_pt1 | contig 14168 bp, 18 predicted proteins | sample 14_EM_MG_FD_200267 | JGI IMG/M metagenome (GOLD analysis project Ga0307512, IMG submission 200267) | Populus trichocarpa ectomycorrhiza microbial communities from riparian zone in the Pacific Northwest, United States - 14_EM | ecosystem: Host-associated > Plants > Roots > Unclassified | place... | reverse complement strand
ATCTGCGAAGGAAGACTGGCTGTCCTGCGACGCCAATGGTGCAGGTGAGACTTTTTGTTTCTTGGTCGCTGGCTCCGTCGTCCATCTAAGCATCGCGTTGTGTTAGGAAAAGACGCGATAAGTAAGCGTGTCGTTTCGTTTCAGAGAAATACACCTCACCGAGAACTCGAGCCATTCATCACAGAAGACTGCTGTTTCGAAGGCATCGTAAGCTCGTCTTGGTGGTGGAAGCGGGAACGTGCAGCACTCGTGCAGCTGACGTGAAGTGTGGAGGCGCGTCGCGCTTAACCGCGTTCAATTACACCATCACGTTACAGGAAGACGCTCGATCGCCCGAAATCTAATTCAGTCACGCTCCATGGTACACATCATGCAGTACTGGTACTCTACACATCTAGCTAGAACTGGGTATGTCATCAATGTCCAGACAACATTTTGAGTCGTGCTTCCGCTGCTCTCGCTCTCCTTTCCCTCTCTACCTTTGCCCTCATCTCTGGTGTCAGGCCAGCAACAGCATCCGCAGAACCAGAAGAACCACCTAATTTCCTCGGCCCATTATGAGGTTCAAGCCTGGGGGGCTCCGGCACTGGTACATCAGCAACCTCCTCGACTTGGCTCACACGTTCTTTCTCCCTACTCTCGCGTTCTTTGATCTTGTCCTTTAGCCCCTTCCGGCGCACCTTCTTCTTCTCTTCGCGTTCTTCTTCCATTTCCGGGTTCAGTATGCTCGGAACACGACCAGCCCCGAGCCAATCCCATAACTCTGGATGTGCCCCCGCACTACGTCTGAAAACGTCGCGGACAGCACGGGACGATGCCAAGTCGTAGGCCGTGCGTTGGGGTCTTGTCGTTCTGACCGTTTCTAGGTCGCCGTCTGATGAACCCTGCTCAGAAACGACTGCTTCAGAAGGTACCGTAATTGTGGGGTCCGCATGCTGCACGTTTAGCAGCCACTCTGTGATGTCCTCTTGCCCAGCTTGTGTAGCGTGTTGAAGGAGCGTGGCGACCTTCGCTCCAGTCCAAGACGGGATTCGTGCATCAATGCCACCAAGGCCATCACCCTCACGCTCCCAAAAGTCCTTGAAAGCATCCAGACGGCCATGGGTGATCATGTCAAGTAATCTGGTCCACTTGTCCCGCAGAAGCTCCTCTTCTTTCGATAGCCTTGGCTCCTTTTCCTTTGTCGCCACAGGTGTAGGAACAGGAATTTGGGGCTTTGGCTTTGGTTTCGGGAGAGATGCAAGATATGCTTCGTCCTGCTCTCTCAGCGCTTCTTCGGTGAGGTGGGAGGTCTTCACTCTTGTCAATTCGAGGAGGCAGCGTTCAAGTTCGGATTGAGTCTGCACTACAGTATGAGAGGTTGCCGGCGAAAACATCGAGGCAGCATACCGGTCTACGAGTGGGAAAGGGGAACGTCCGTAACCGCTCGTCACCTATCTCTGTTTGTGAATAGTGAACCTACTCCTCTCCCGAGAAGACCCACCTTTAGCAATCACTGCATCGTCATAGTCAAGGAATATCCTTCGATTTGAAGCACTTGCACGTATCCATATCCGCTCGCATTGGTAAATCTCGTCAGCCCAATCTGAGAGTAGATTGCGGATATCCTAAGTGGAGATCAAAAGTGCACACCTGACAACGATAACATACGCACATCCCGAAGAGCCTGCTCACCATATCTTCGGAGCTGGGCACCTGCGCTCTTCGCGGGTCCTTTTGCGTTGTCGTTAACAGACTGGGATCCTCCCTGCTTCCGTCGGGCTGTGACATGTCAGATGCATGAGAGGAGACGGCGTATATGACCACTCGTACTGGTATAGCGATGGAAGGTTTTATGTAGCAACACCTGCGTGTCTGGTCTTGGTCTTTTCGGTTTCTTCTGCTTTGCAGTTTTCGGATTTTCTTCCTCAACCTCAGGTTTACTGACCCGAACGATGACCCCCGCGAAATGCCCTCCGGCTGTCATGAACATAGCCCACTTGCGTCCCTCTGGTCCGCCACTCGTTTGCATCGCCTTCAACTCGTCTATATATGACGCTGGGGCTGACTTCAGAGGAAACAACGCTTTGTATACACCTATTTGTGTGGCGGGTGGAGAATGGAACCATGCTAGAGGTGTTTGAGGGGCGACTGGATTTATGTCGGACGGAGAAGCGGGACGAGACGAGATTTTGGCTCTCTGAAGCAAATTTCCAACGGCGTCAGATTCGTCCGAGTTGGCGCTGTCAGAGTCGGAGGCGGAGCCAGATAAGGAGTCTTCGAGACCTGAAAGGGCGTGTGAGACTGGGCGCGCGGGATGTAATGCCGATGCACGTACTATCCACAAGCTTTGCGAAATCGACCTCTGAGATGGGCTTGCCTCCGCGAAGACGAATCTTTACATTATAGCGATGCCAATCTGAGCGAAAGTGGGCGCGTTGCTCCTCAACGTCAACAAATGTGGCGCCAAGGCAGACATTGCACGCCCTGGAACCTTGTATGGGCGCTGTTTGCGAAGAAGGGTCCTGTTGTTCTGCTTTTTCGGGTTCAACAACTGTCTGCTGTGATAAGCCACTTCGTAATGTGATGCTATGAAGGAGTTCGGCAGGAAGAGCGAAGGCGTGGAGGGTTGAAGACATAGCCTCGCGTTGGGAGGAGGGCGAGTCAGAAAGTAGAGAGATGAAATGACAATCGAATCTAATCAGCGGTTGCGGAGATTGCCGTTGCCCTTTAGCGCTTTAGCAACTGCTAATATCATGGCCCATTGTTTGAACTCAGATCGCGCTCACGTTGCATTTCTACCCTTTCAACCCCAAGTCATCAGTTCACAACATAGCTTATGGCGTCACAAGACTTCACAGATCGTCCCATAAAGAAACTTGTCCTCTTTGACGTCGATGGCACGCTCACTCCCGCTCGCCAGGTGCGCCTTCGCACCGTTGTCACGAATGTGGCGCTCAAATGAGCCAGCAGAAGGTGTCCGTCGAGATGTTGGAGTTGTTGAAAGAGCTTCGGAAGAAGGTCGTCATTGGTTTTGTCGGTGGTTCAGATTTTGTCAAGATCACGGACCAGCTCAGCCTCACAGATAATAATGGTGAATGCGAGCTGCTGCCTCACTTGTCGCCATAAGCATATGATTCATCGTGGAACTTGGGTCCTAGCTGTCGACGATTTCGACTTTGCATTCGCAGAGAATGGCCTGACAGCATATAGGTTGGGCAAACCACTCCCGTCGCAGTCATTCATCAAATTTGTTGGCGAAGAGCGCTATAAGAAGCTGGTCAACTTTATCCTGCACTACATCGCGGACCTGGACATCCCCATAAAACGGCATGATCACACCCACTCCTTTGTGTGATGTCAACTCTGATCGAAGTAATTAGCGGCACATTCGTCGAGTTTCGAAACGGCATGGTTAATGTCAGTCCTATTGGACGTAACGCAACGTGCGCTTCGATGCTCCTTGCATAACACTAACACTCCTGACGAGCGATCTGATTTAGTATTCAAGAACGTCACGACTTTGAGGCCTATGATAAGGTTTGTCTTCTACGTTGACCCGCGCAGTCATCAGAGCTGACGGCTCCTTAGATCCATGGTGTGCGAGCTGCCCTCGTTGAGGTCTTGCAGGAAAAATTTGCAGACTATGGCCTGACGTATTCCATCGGTGGTCAAATCTCGTTTGACATATTTCCAAATGGTTGGGACAAGACATATGCGCTCCGACACGTCGAAAACGATGGCTTTGAGGAGATCCACTTCTTCGGAGATAAGACGTTCAAGGTATAAGCTCCTCTTTGTGCCCTCATGCCTGTCTAAACTGGGTGTATGATACAGGGTGGGAACGACTACGAAATTTTCATAGACCCTCGTACCGTTGGGCACTCGGTCGAGAGTCCCGCAGACACCATGAAGATCTTGAAGGACCTCTTCTTCTGATGGTTGTCATATATTCAACATAGACCATGGGACACGTGTGGGACAAGGCATGGGCTCAATCGCATCCACCCGGATATAGAGTACAATCACACTGGCATCTATCGAAATGAATGAAACGTATATTGCGACCCCGGAATTGACACCCAAGAACGTGGTGAGCTATGGCTAGTTAGCGCCATCACGCGATTGGGGTTCGGCGAAGTCCCGTTCTCGTATTGCATCGGAAATCCAGGGATTGATGGCACCGCGAGCGAATAATTCTTCTTTGGAAAGGACCGCCGCGCCTTCAATGCGCCGCAAACATGACTAAGAACATGTTGGTAAGTTGCGTGTGATGTGGAATGGATGGCGTCTCACCAGTGCACCGCATGTGCAATCGAACGGGTGGTCCACCAACCATTCAGTGCTAGGATAGAAAAACGTGACTAGCCAAGAATGCGTTAAACCGAATCATCGAGCATTGGCCGTGCAGGTGCTGACCAGGATCTCCGACCGCAATTCGTTTGAGGGCGACCATGTGCCATTTCGCACGATCCGTACTGCTTAGATCGAGGGCGACGTTCGGATCGCACGAGTGATTAACTGTAATAGTGCGAAACGTCGCAAGGCACGGGCGTGTGAGCACAGATATGCCATCAATCAAAGCGGTCCAAAGGCATTGCACACCATATACTAGATCGCCGGGCACCGAAACGTTGTCGTCAGGCCCTGGACCGCATTGCAAAGTGGCGTAACTTTTGGGTGCTACAGTGAGGTCTTTCAGGTGAATCATGACATCACCGGCCTCGAAGTCCTGGGACAACAGAATAGAGAAAATAGTTAGAGTCCCGGACACTGCCAAAAGATTGGGATCCCCAGAGCCTGACTTTGCGGGCTATCAGTGCCGAACAATAGTTCCCAGGCCTAAACTTGACCTCGAAAAGGTCAGGATGAGACGGAACGCAATCCTCCTTAGCCGACATAAACGATAGGCAGATCTACAGTAGGGTGTAGCGCCACTGCACCTGGACTGTACTGTACCCTGTACGATACGATACAGTCGAGTCGAGTGCAGGACGGAGCTTGAAATGAGAAGATATAACGGGTATTAACTGCAAGGCAAACGCCGAAACTTAAAGTTTTGTACCCATCGACACATCGACAGACTTGGCTCACCAACAAAACCTCCCTACTTTAACCTCGACTCGATACGCAAATGGCCCCCACGAAAAAGTCCAAGGCCGCAAAGTCAACAGAGTCCATCGCGGCCCGCCTCGCGCTTGTCGTCAAGTCGGGAAAGTACACCCTCGGCTACAAATCCGCCCTCAAGCAAATGCGCAACGGCAAAGGTGCGTCAGTTCCGTCACACTCTGCCTTGGGACTGGAGCCAGAGGCTGAGAAGGTCCCTATGCTGACTTTTCTTTCTTTCTCTTTCTCTGATCATATAGCCAAGCTTATCCTCATCGCCGGAAACTGCCCCCCGTTACGCAAGTCTGAGATCGAGTACTACGCCATGTTGTCAAAGACGACCGTGCACCACTTTGCGGGAACTAACGTTGCTCTTGGCACGGCTGCAGGAAAACTTTTCCGCGTCGGGTGCGTACCTTTCATTCAGTTGTCGTTGTGGTTTGGTACTGAACTGATGATGTTGCAGTGTCATGACTATCTCTGATCCTGGAGATAGTGACCTGCTTAGCGTCGCCGAGAGCGCCGCGGCGTAAAAAATGTCATGTTTTAGACCCTTCTATTTTGTATGGTTTCTATCACTCGGTATGATTAGGCATCAGAACATTCAACCGCCCTTGCGATCTTGGACGCCAAGTACATCGTTCTATTATTGCTGCCTTGAAACAACGACAACCATGATTACACCACCATACATATCGTGAGTGTTCGATGGCGCGGGGATTAGAAAAGGGATGCAGACATCTCAAGAACCGCTTTGGGCCCCTTTTCTGCATAGTCCGCTTTTGAGATGAAGTTCTTTCCATCGTGAAAGGTGACCTTGAGAGACGTGTTGAGACTTCTGCAGCAAGTACAAGTTAAGAATAAAAGATGTACCTTGGCCACGATACTTGAGCCGAGGAATGCTGCAAGTCCGTCACCCTTTTCCCGGTAATCTGCAAAGTATTCTGGGACCTTGACGATGCGGATGTACTTCGGTTGTACTTCGTTATGCTGGTCAGCACTGCTTAGAATGTGAGGGGAGAGATACGTTTGCAATGCTGGGGCGATTCCTTCCATCCGCGGGTTGAGGGACTAACGTAGACAAGTTAACCGATGAAAAACTTACCCTTTACGTGTGCGGCGACGTCTCCCGTCACCATGAACCCATGCCAAATATATTGTCGCTGATCCACGTCCGTGAGCCTGACGGCATGACCGACTGCATCTTGTAATGTCATTGACATGCCTTCGCCTTCTGGGCTGGCGTGCTCGTCGAGCGTTGCGTCCTCCCCCAGGGCGATGATATTCGAGTCGAAGAGAGGCTCACAGAACCGATGACGCTCTTTGCCAAGGGTCACCTCCTTACCGCGGAACTCGAGCGTGACGAGGTCGAGGGCCTCGATCTCCTTTGCGCGCGCTTGCTCGGCGGCGCTCGCCTTGGCCGTCGCACGGCGTTTCATCCCGCTCTCGATGACGGCCTTCTCCTTTCCCGCGACGAGGACGGCGGCGATGTCCGTCACGCCCTCGTCCTCCGTCTCGCGCACGGCGATGCCATCGACGGGCACGCGCACAAGGCCGGCCTGCCACGCCTGGCGGGCGAGGGCGCGCAGCGCGGCGGGCTGCTCGTGGGGCGGGACGGCGAGCTCCGCGAGGACGGCGGAGACGGAGGTGTTAGAGCGGAGGAGGTGCGCGAGGAACCGCTCGCAGTGGCGCGTGCCCACGCGGACGGTGGTGCGGGCGCCTGAGAGCGGGAGGCCGTCGTAGATCGGGGTTATGTCCGTCAGGGTGTCCCCGACGTCGACGACGATGCCAGAGAGCGCGTTCGCGGCGTAGAGCTGCGCCATGGAACGGTCCAGGATGCTGAACGCCGCCACGTTGAAGCGCTCGAAGAAGATTTGGCCCGTGCGCTCGTAGGCGTCGCGCGAGAGGCCGGGGATGAGGGAGAGGAGGACGGGAGACTCATTTTGGACGCGGCGGAGCTGGAGGCCTGTGAAGAGGACATACTTCCTGTTGCGACGATAAATCAAAGAATAGGGAGAAAGGGTGGGAGAACGAAGAAAAAAAGAACGATATGAGAGTAACGCGAGGGGAAATTAGAGGATCAACGTACCAGAGTGCCTCGGCTTGCATAAAGTCTTTGATTTCGCCCTCGGCAAAGGGCCACGAGATGACGAGTTCCTGCCCTGCCGCAATGGCGTCGTCGAGTTGACGGCCGACGAGGTAGTCAGTGACTTTGAGAACCTGGGGTTGCGGCGCTGCAGACGCGGCGCGGCTGGTCGACGCGGACGGGCCAGCTTCCACCGAACCTGGACCCAAGTTCCCGGTGGTGGACGCGTGTTGCGCACGCAAGCCTACGCGGGCTTGGATTTCCTACAAAAGTGCACCCATCATAAAGGACGTGTCAAGGAAGACGGGCGTGGAGAGGGCTCACGAGGGAGGGCGTGCGGAGGAGTTCATGTAGGCCAAGGCCGCCGCGGATGAGGGTCCTGCTCGTCTCGATGATGACGACGCTCGAGTCGCGAAAGCCGATGCTGGTCATCGCTCATGAAAACGTGAACGTGCACCGATGGCTGACTCGGACAGGGTTAGGGTTTCCTTGGCACATGTGGACACACACACAAGCCCTAACAAAAGAACACCTTGGCGCCGAGACGGATCTATTTTGGACTGCTCAACGGATTCACTCAGAAGGAATGGAAGCCATGGCTTCCTCATGGCGACTCTAGTTGAGCACACTTTGCCAAGACGTAATTTTTCTTTCTTTTGGGATAGCAATGTTCATACGTGAGACGGGATATACCCGGATTAATTATAGCCTGGCTATCTGCACCTCCGTTTGCTCTGCGTGTTCTCTTGATGGCGTGGCGTATCAGGCCATTGGGTCATCTTATCAACAGGGTAGCACACGTGAGTCGTCATAACGTTAATAAATCCGTAAATGATGCCGCGGTACATCATCGAAAGGGGGTAGGCGTACGTTAACGATTGTGAAACTAAAGGGGGAGGAGTACGGAAAGGGCAATCAACCCTGTCGCGATTGAGTGATAGAAGTACCTATGATGCAAGATTCACGCGCCGGGGGTCTAATAAATCCGATTACGTTGCGGAAAATGGTGCAGCTCGTTCGCACAGACGGGTTTATGCACCTTATCACTACCCTATCACGGGTTTCAAGAAGTGCGAGAGCCCAGGTCGCAGCCACAAGCACGCAAGGGCGCAACAACAAACTTAAAGTTGGAAGGCATGAGCGCAAGGGCAGGTCAAAATGTCTGCCTTATCGGACCAATGTGCAAGGAACGGGACCGGAGGCTGGCCTAACCTATGTCAAAAAAATTGCTGATGCGACAGCATCGCTTTCGGAAAACGGATCACGTTTATCGCATACGAGAGATTGACGAGCCGAGAAGGGCGTGGGTCAGCTTTATTCTAGTAAAACGTAGGTATGCCGAAAGCTGTTTGCAACGGCTTGCAAAGTTAAAAAAAAATAAGTGCCTGTGACGCAACGGCGCTGGATGTCATGGCGTAGAGCAGAAACCCAAATGAGGAATCCTAGATAAGAACGGAGCCTCTTATTGGCACACGATACGGTCTGGGGAGAATCGGTAAAGCCCCGCAGGATATAGAGCGGACAGCCGTGACACACTGTGGGTGAGATGACGATTGAACGAGCACAATGGCGCAGTGGATGGTTTATTGAATGTGAGAGAGATTCCCGGGTAACCGAGAAGCCACGGTTCATTTTGGCAGGAGACCGGCAATAGTAAGGGCAAGAAGGAACGAGATGGAACATGAACGCGAGTAGGCGAAAGTGACAGCGCGAGAGATGGGTCTGGAACGACTTGATCGGCAAATGAAAAGTTGAAGGGGGAGGGAAGGAGTTAGGAAGGAATGTGAGGGACAAAATACGTACGGCGGAAAGGTTGGGCACACGTGGAGACGATGGCGAGCCCGAGCACGAGGGGGCACTAGGGACGAACATTTAATGAAGTGGGGCATGAGGCATAGAAGATGGTGGGGCTGGGGCACGGAACAGTGAGGCAAGCAAGCGAAGAGTGCGGTGATAAAATAAAGCACGGTCACGGTGGTGCAGTAAAGGTTGCACAGCTAATCAAAAACACAAACGTGCCAAGAGTCACGAGGGAGCCGGGTTACCGGGTGCCGGACTCGCCATATTAGGCCGGGGCTGTGAGCTGCGAGCGGTGTCGGGGAGTGGTCGGGGGGATTGGGCTTTGAGCCACAACAACCAAACAACTTTCTCTTTTATTCCATCACCTCTCCTCTCCCACTACTTTTACCTCCCCATGTCCTCTTACCGCTGCTAACATACTCCCTCTTCCCCTCTCCCCAATGTCTCCAATAAGTCTGGCATTACCCCGCCCTATCCTCAAACATTCATCCCATCCCCGCCCAGACTTGTCAGACGACAGCCCCCGACCCCTCTCCCTTCCCGTACCACGGCAGTGCCGCAACACCGTCCACTTTCCCCCCTCCCCAACTCTCACCCGCACATTCTCAGCATACTCTTCATCCGCGTATGATAGGTCTCCTATCGTTGTTCTCCCCAACATTTGCGCTCTGCCTGCTCGAGGCTGTCCAGGCCGAACCTATATTCCTGGATGCATTCCGTCATCCAATCTTAGCCCCTCTCCTCATTTACGTACCAGCAAAGCCGCTGTAAAGGCCGGGGGAAGACACTTCCATCCCCGTCGCACCGTCGGTTTTGCGCTCGTTCCAGGACCCACCTCGGACCCTCTCGCTTCTGCATCGGACGTCCCTCAACTCGTACCTGACGTGTCCTCAGAATCGGATGAGTCAGACGGAGTTGCAAGCCCTCCTTCCCAGTGTGATGCGGGCACAGTCATTCCCGATCCACTCACATTTTTACCGTTCGCATCTCTCGCTAACCTCACCATTGGCGACGGCCTGTTCCACTCTCCTGAGTCTCCGGACGAGGAAGACCACCAATACCATAAGTACGAAGAGGAGAAACGTCGACGCCGCAAGCGTGATCGTGATCATGGCAAGGGCGGCCGGGAACAATGTCCTCGGCAGCGTACATATGGACAAGACGTGAGCGCCCGGGACCTCGAGCGGAAACCCACCGATGGCATCGGAGAGGAATTGGAAGAGGATGATGAAGCTGAAGACAACGATATAGGCGTGTGCCGATACAAGTCGTTCTACTTGGGCACTAGCCTTCGTGGTTGTGGTTTGGAAGCGGACGATGATACCTGCCTCGGCGGTTTCTGAACACCATCATCCCACAGAGTCACGCCCTTACCTCTGTACGAATATTCACGCTTTTTTTTTATCATTTTATTTCGCATTATCACTGGGATTGTCTCGGTCGCCGTCTCTTTTCTGTCCATATGATCGCATAGATTGGCGTTTCGTAACAATTTTCCCCACACAATACCAATACAGCTTATTTTTATGTGAAACGGTCTCCGAGAGCGCACCTTAAGTCGTTTATTCCTCTTTCTTGCACTGATCTTGGCGATGCGACTCCACGGCGGCTTCCCCACGCTAAAGCTTAAAGCCTCTGGGTCTTCCCCACGCCGATGACGTGGCATGGGCACAATTGCCGCGAAGGCGTTCACATCCCATGTGGTGCTCCATCACAGTATCTCTAGTATCATCCGCTCGACATTCAGCTAGACCCACTAGAGCTGTACCCAACCCCGATGCCCGACTTGGCCCCGAACAGCGATCCTGACCAGGGAAATTCGGCTTACGTGAGACAAGCCAAGCCAAGCGAGACCTCGGCCATTGCCGCCGTCCTCACGCGAGCGTTCGCGCGCGACCCCGTGATGAACTGGCTCGGGGGTGTGCGCGTGCTCGTGCCCGCAGATCACAAGGGCGATGTGGACGACGACGACAGAAATACGCGCCACACGCTGGCTAGCTTGCAGCGCTTTGAAGTCGGCGTAGTGAAAAGCGTGGAGACCAGTGGGCTTATTGTTGTAGTTGTCGAGAAGGAAGGTAAGGCCCGGGCTGAAGGTGACGGCGAAGGCGAGGGAGAGGGGGAGGGAGAGAAAGAGAGGATCCTAGGGTGTGCGCTGTGGTTGAAGCCCACGGCGAAGAAAGACCCGTTTCTCCGAACTGTTTTGCGTGTCGGGAGGTTGGTCTGGTGTTGGGGGCTCCGTGGGATCAAGGTGCGTCTGTTTTCTGCGGTGTGGGAAGCCGTCGCGAGCGATGCAGCGGCGGCACCCCAGTCGGTTCTGACTCTTCTATCCTCGTACAGAGGATGGTGTTCGATTGGCGGCCAAATGTCGATAAGATACATGACGAGGTCTTCGACGCGCGCGGACTGAACTGCCTCGATACGTGGCACCTGTTGCAGGTTGCCGTTGATCCGGCGTACCAGGGCAAAGGTGAGCCGCACCGCTTGTTCGTTTTGTCGTCCGAGTCCGAGATATTTTGTACTTAAATGATTTCTTTTTTTTTTTTTTTTCTTACCGCGGGTGATGGATAGGGTACTGCTCCTTGCTTCTGCGGGACGGATTCCAGCGCGCCTCGAGCAAGCCGATATGCTTGGAAGCCACCACCCCACGATCTAGAGACATCTATGCCCATCTCGGGTTCGAGGTGCGTCGCTCTCGGTCTAGTCCCCTGGGGTGAAATCTTCGCGTCCTCAGTTCAAGTTGTGTGCACTCAGGTGGACAAAGAACATCGGTTTGACGTGGGATCGGTCGACGAGATGGGCATAGCGGCTAAAGGCGAAGCGGCAGTCGGATGGCCGTGTTTTATCATGACGAAGGTGCGCTCTTCGTACACGTCAGGCTTACTGGGCGACTGATGTGAATTCGTACCAGTGGGAGAATCCTTGATTGAACTATGCGGTCATATGCCACCGTGACAGCAACTCGTAATGGTTAATTTTTGTTCCAGGGAACGGACGAAAGCTCTGTTCTGTTACGGGACCAAGTACTCTACTCGCCAACAAAAGAGTTTATCCAGATCCAGCTTGCTGTTTGAAAGTGAATACAATTCAACGCTCTGAAGTCACCCGGCGGAAAAACATCAACATTGCAATCGCATGTGGACCGGGCTTCTCAGTAGATAAGAAATCTGTCATACGCCATCTGCACCTTGTCCTGGTTGAGAGTTGATGATTACCATGGCACTTTTACCGACTACGAGGTCACACCAAGTGGCACGAAGGCGCTAGGTATTCTGCCACACCCCGTGGTGCCTATGCCTGTGTGTGTATCCCCTCTGAGCTGATCTTGCATCCTATATCTCGACACGGACTCTCGATCCTTCCCACTCGGTGGTATATTTCATTCCTGTAACTATCCATGTTTCCTGGAACTCCAGCCTCTGACGCACCACAGCTCGTACCCTCGTTGGCGCGACGTTAGTCTCGAGAAACGCAAGCGGGTCAACGAGAGCAGCTGGCTTCGGACGCGGGAATTCGGACAATCAGAGGATCCCGTCGGGGCTACCTAGGGTACCAAGACACGGCGAAAATATAATTTCCCTCGGTTCTGCTTCTTGCATCAGAATGATCAATACAATTTGTGGACATAAATGTACCCTTTCAATGGATGTTGTACACTAATTCTGCTACAGCCTTGAAGGCGTCATATGACAGGTCGCTGCTGATGTCGTCGTGCCAGTCCAGCACTGTTGTTGGCACCGGCAAACCGTCCTTCTCCATCTTGCATACCGTCCACTGTAAACCGATCCCCCCCAACTAGATAGTATTATACCGCGTCTTTTCAAACTACACCTGGATGGATCTCGTGAGGCCCTCCAGGACCTCCTGCTTGCCCGCATCATTCCACTTGGCTGGCCGCTTGAGCTCAACAATGAGCCGTGGATCGCGATGTTCTCCGGTACGGCGGATGAAGAAGGACTTGCGACCTGGGTGGCGAGCTCCATTCAGGACTCGACGGTCAATGATGTAGCCTTTCGATGACGGGAACCATTCGTCCAGGACCCCGAGGTAGAGTCCATTGAGCTCGTCCTCTGTCGCAGTGGAGCCAAGGTCAGCCACATGTTTGGCCTCAGCTTTAATAACCCTGTAGTACGGCATCGTGCTACCCTTAATGGTAATCACGCACGAGGGAGAGAACAGAATGACGATTTGGCTTTTAGAGAATAATAAGAGAGGTATAATTGAGGAAGGAACCCACCAATGAGTATGAAGGCAGATCCAGGGGAAAGGAGAAAGGTTGAGAGAGGGGTAGAAGAGGGGTGGAAGAGTTTGGCGGATTGGTCACGTGAGAATGAAAGGCACGCCACCATCCACCTCGTACTTTCATTGCTTTTTTGTGCCTCATGGCCCAACACACAACGGTATCAGGACTGGGCGTGGACAACGTGTTGAGAGGTCAGCTGATACATGCGCTCTGGTATGGGAGACGGTTTCCTGGTACTCCAACCTCTGAAGCACCATGGCTAGTACCCTCGTTGGCAACTTGGCATGACGTTATAGTCTCGAGAAACGTAAGTGGGTCAACAAGAGCAGCTGGCGTCGGACGCGAGAGTTCGGATAATCAGGGGACCATGCATGTTGGCCCTTGTTGGGGGTACTAGGGTACCAAAACACGGCAAAAATGCAATTTCCCTCGGTTCTGCTTCTTGCATCAGAACAGAACGGATTGAATGCTGAGGTCTCAACTTGAAGGACCTTGAAGGTATGTATTCAGCCGAAAACCAATGAGACTGCTTAAGATAGGCTGCATCCAGTTATGGTTTGTATCACATGACCAAATGTGAAAAGATTATGCCTTAGGTGCATGAGAACAAAATAAATGTGATTTTGGTGACCAAGGAAACATGAGGATATGTTATTAAAACAGATTTCTGGTTCTTGAATGTTTGTTTAAGCATTTTTGGAGGAGTTAGCTTTTTGGATTAGGCCCACAGCAGGTCACATCATGTGATACAAACCATAGCTGGATGCAGCCTGTTCTGACTCTGGGTGGGGCACTATGACGCTCACGTCCCTTGTGGAGCTCCAGTACAGTATAAATACCGCTCGACATTCAGCTAGATCCTCCACGCCGCCCAATGCCTGAGTCAATTCTGAACTGCAATCCGGGCTCTCTCCCCGCCGACACACTGCCCCCAAGTCCAACTTCGGCTTACGTGAG
>Ga0307512_10004976_pt1 | contig 14172 bp, 18 predicted proteins | sample 14_EM_MG_FD_200267 | JGI IMG/M metagenome (GOLD analysis project Ga0307512, IMG submission 200267) | Populus trichocarpa ectomycorrhiza microbial communities from riparian zone in the Pacific Northwest, United States - 14_EM | ecosystem: Host-associated > Plants > Roots > Unclassified | place... | reverse complement strand
CTAGAGTACCATTGTAGTATATAGAATATACCACACGCTGCTCAACACTCAGACAATGTTTAATTGAATAAACGACATAGTTTTAAGATTCCAGATGAGGGGTTTAGAGACAAAATTAATAACCCAACGCAACGGCCGGGATCCTGACAGTTCCCTTAAAAGGCACTAAATATTCGCTCATACACAGTTATAGCCTTACAGATAGTCACTCAATAGACGTCAATGATGGGTGATAGGGATCAATCAAATGACCGGCATTACCCAATCTCGCCGCATGTCACCCAGACTTTTTACTGGGACTGATTGCTCGGGGTCGAGCCAGTCAACCAGAACCATGGCTGGTTGGTAATATTATTCCGGTCGTTGGACGGTTTACTGGGGATGTCGATGATCGATGATCCCATCCATAACTGCATCTTGTTGGAAATCAAAATGCGGAGAAGGTCAAATTCTGACGTAAGTATGTATCCGATCGTCACCCTAGGTCAGCGTCTCCTCGTGATACTGAATCCATCCGCCGACGACCGCGTTGTAAACTTTCCGGCAGTTTACCGTAATAATAGCCGAGTCGGGAATGAAGATGCTTCGTACGGGGTACGTGCTGGGGTATCACCTTTGTCGTTTCGTAGGGCGCCTTAATTTGTGGCAGGGGTTTAAGACGATATGGCGCTATTGCCTGGTAGAAAAACATATCGAGACACTCGGGAGATTGCCGCTGCGTCTTTTCCATGCGGGTCGCACACTTGAGTGAAAATGGTATTCCATATTTCCACTAGCCACCAATGCGCAGCATTTCTGGGTAGGTTGATGCCAGAGTGACTTTAGGTCGTTCACGATAAAACTCCTACGGATATCCGATGGACAATCTCACCCCAGCGTATCCGCCCCTATAATCGACATGCCTTATCACGGGCGAGAGTGGACGTGGATGGTCAGCGATGTACAAATCCAAGTCACCTATTCCCGACTAGCGCTCACGATTCCAATATACGCCGGATCTGACGCTCCCTATGTCCTTCACTTCGTACTACGTCACCCATTGAGTGTAATACCTGGGGGACGAAACCGGTCCGGTCGTACCCCTTCGTCATCATGTATCGCATACCACGTGTGAAACAAAGCAGTGCGACAGCCAAAAATACGATACAACAGCGATCCCCGTTCATTGTAAACATGCGAACCGTCCGGATAATTACCTCCCTCCACCTACACCAACACCGAAACGTTTCGCACCGATCCCTCCAGGTTTTCGACCATTAGCAGGGCTGGATTCTTCCGCCTTCTTCTGCCACTGATCGATCAGCTTACTCACCCCGGCGTACGGCCGTTCAGGAGCTGGAGACTTCGGTTCTGGAGGGTCGTCTCCTGGTGAAAGTTGGGAAGGTTGGGAAGAAACACTTCGACCAAGTTCTACCGGAGATCTCCTTGGGGACGTCCTGTGCGTGGGAGATGTCCTGGACCCTGGCCGACCGATCTTGTCATCTTCTGGGACATTCAACGACACTCCTTGCCTGACCACAGGCGAATTTGTTGGAGACACTTTAATAAACCTTGTGTGAGAACTTCCGATATTCTGGCTTTCGTTCTGATGGGGTTTAAGGCCGACAGGTTTTGGTGGTACTGAGGGAGAGGGTATGGGTATTCCGGGAAGCGAAGGAGGCTTCGCCCCTGACCCACCAATACCTTCGTATCGCTGAACCATATCTGTGATCGATGTGCGCCGGGAGCGGGATATTGTCCTGATCCCTTCTTTTTCTGGCGCCACAGCTGGGGAAGGTGATGGAAGCCCGGTTTCACCCCCAGTAAATTTAGATGAGGGGAAGATCAGCATGGACTGTGGTCTTGACCGGGGCTGTGGTTGGGTATTGGACGATGAAGATGGTCGTGAGGTTGAGCCGGCCGTTCTCGATGCAACCGTGCTTGAAGTGGGTTTCCGTTGTGGATCGGCGACCGGTGTAATAAACCTCGAAGAAGTGGGGTTTTTATTAGTGGTAGAGGATTGGAGAGATGGATGAATCGGTGACGAAGATCTTGGAAGGCCCGTGGCCCCGGTCGACGTATCAGGCCCAGAAAGGAAGGACGTAGACCGACTGGTCTCGGGTTCCAGCCTACTTCGCTTTTCCTTCTCCTTCTCCAAAAGGTTTGATCCCCCCCACAAGTCAACCAGATCGTGCACTGAACTTTGCCTGCGTTTTGGTTTCGAGCTGACGTCAGCCTTTTTTCGCCCGCTCCTCCTTATTTCCTTCAAAGTTCCAAATCCACCGTCCGGATCCTCGGGACCATCATCGCTACTAACAGACCCGACAGATGGCTTTCGAGGTAGATGACCTTTCGGCATTATGGGACTGAGATGGCTCCAGTTATCCGTTAAATCATTCCCTTTCGCAGTGACATCTCCGTTTATCTCGGAAAGACGGGCACCCCGGTTGTTCCCGGGTCTGATCGAGTGAATGGGGGCGGGTGAGGAGGAATTCAGGGCGCTGGGGAGTGCAGCCTCCTGCATGACTACCTGCTCGACGTTGCCTTCCAGAGGTTGTGCGATAAGGTGTGGGCTCTTTTCTATGAAAGAGGCTCGCTTGCTGGGAGAATCTCGTAACACTGGTTCGCCCGAACCTCCGTGGACTCCGGGCATGACCCCTGCGGAAGTATTGAACCGAGACAGGATCTCAGTATCCTCCTGATCGTCGCCCGTGAGCCAATCTCGAGAAGACGGGGATGTGGCTGCAGCCGGCGGTCGAGACAGGAGGTTGGCGAGGGAGTCCGTGGCCTCCTTCGGGTTGCTGTAGGACGTAGTGGAGGTGGTGTAGCCCCTTGCCGATGGAGGTCGCGTAGATTGTAGCCGTCCAGTAACCTGGCTACTCGGGATCTCTCCCAACACACCATCTTTCCTGTCCTGCATGGAAGTCCCTGTGACTGTCTGAGATCTTGAACCAAGTCTCGTCGACGTGTCTGTCTGTGGTCTCAGTACACCACCGGATCCCCTGGAGATGGGCAGTTGTGACGATCCAATGGAGTAGCTTGGTTTAGAACCTGAAATCAGATCCAAGTCCTCGATGGGTGGAAATCGCTCCTCTACTGGGACATTCTCGGAAGTGGATTGAGGAAGACTTGGAAGTAGTTGGGATTGAGGTGAAGGTGGGGGTTTAGGGGAAAGTCTCTTTGGAGTAAAAGTCTGTTCAAAAGGCAACGTGAGCCCAGTCCTTGCCGTCCGCGCCTCCGCAAGAGTTGGGGTGGGAGGCTTCTGGGCCAAGCCAAGCCCTTCGAATGCATCCTTGGCCTTGTAGCTACGAGACATACCCATCTTGAGAGGTTCTTGGGAAGTGGGTAGGGTACCGGAGAGCTGAGGTTTGGGGATTGGGATCGGAGCAGCCTTTGACCTGCCATTCGGTAAGTCGAGCGCGAGGGATGACCCCACAAAGGAGTCCCCAAAACCATTAGTGAGGAAGTCCTTGTCGAACCCAGCGGAGGGTTTCGTGGCGTCTTTACCCTTTGAGCTGGGGTCAGGAGATGCCGAAGGTTTGACCTTCCAGGCTCCTGAAGTGACGAGGCCTGATTTATGTCCTCTGACAAACACATTGTCCTTGGGAGTCAGCTTCCACACCTGGTCCTTGTCGATGGATAAGGCAGTGTCTTGGCCATCTCCCAGGATTTTGCTCTTCGTAGGCTCCTTGCGCGGACTCGTAGACCGCGAACGAGGCGTGTGTGAAGCTTCCGGCCGGCCGCGCCGCATTGGGGCAATTGCTTCGAGTACCTTCTCCCGAGCCTGAATTCCATTGTTCTTTACTACGGTTTGGGCGGAAGGTTGTGGCTTATATGTCACCAAGTCGTCGAGGATTGTCTTTGTACCACCGACGGTCGTCGAGCGGGGAGAAAGCGGCGGCTGTTCGGGAATAGAGTATGTGAATCGCGATTTTGTCCCCCGTAGGCGATGAACGTTGTTCAGAATCTCGAAAGTGGTCGGTCGTTGGGCACCATGTTCCCGCAACATTGACGCTGGATGAGAGTGAACAGGCAACCTCCCAGTGTTTAGAGCGGGACTAACCGATTAAAGTAACCATGTGAGAGGAGTAAACCGGATAAGGTGGGATTTTGTACTGGACGTTGAGGATTGCAAGCGGTCCATGCTCTTCAAACGGTGTCGTGTAGTAGCAGAGTTTGTAGAGGAGAACTCCGAGTGCCCAAACATCGGATTTCTCATCTACTGGACGCCGCAAGAAGGGATCCACCATTTCTGGCGCTCGGTATTGAAGAGTCGTGTGACGATTGAGATCAGCCTCGAGGGCTCGGATTTCTTGAGTGGTAGAAGGAGGTTTGGGGTTCACGATTGTCGCAGATCCAAAGTCACAAAGTTTGAACGATGTTGCTGAAGCCTGGAGAATGTTCTCGACCTTCAAGTCACGATGTAGAAGGGCGGGCTTCAGATTGTGCATCGCAGCAACCCCCTCGCAAACGTCAACGAAAATGGTCAGGATCTCAGCTTCGGTTAGCCTTTCCCGCAACCTTCTATTCATCATATCAATGATACCGCCACCTATTTCGAATCAGTTCTGGTCCATAGGTGAGGTCGATCATTTGCGAACCGGGACAAAACTCCATGAGAATGAACACTTCGTAGGTCCCATTCGATAGCCTGTGCCAGGCGGCATCTATGAGATGTACAATGTTCGGATGGCCCTTCAATATTCGCTGGAGACCAAGTGAATGCGCAGTCGTTGTCATAGGGAAGTGGGTACTCACCATAATGTCAACCTCCTTCTTCACATCTGTCAGCATCGAATCGTTTGCGACGGCGATCCTCTTGAGAACATGGTGCGTTGTCCCATAGACTGGTGCCGAAGTCCGTACGAGGTAAACGTGAGCAAAGCCGCCTGCAGTTGGGTTGCTGTTAGTGAGCGGTTGTGTTCCTGAACGGGCGATCACAGTTGAGGCGGTAAAGCTCACCCTGGCTCAAGTATCGTTCTACTTGAACGGTATACTTGTTGACGGAGATAGTTTGTCCTGGTGCCAGGGTCCCATGGGGTTGTGCGTAGGTTGGGATTGGATGAGCCATGGACTGGCTCGGTGTGGGTTTGGTGGGAGTTGGTGGATCTTGGTGGATGGGCGGGATCCCCAGTGTTTTTGTCTCACGTGGCAACGTGATCGAACAAGTGTCACGCGTCAGGTCTGTCGGGTTCACCCGCTTAGCTCGACTTGCACACAGACCAGATCATCATCGCTCAAGATCGCAAAATGTCCGACACCCTTACCCCCCCAAAAAGCAAGAGAGATGTCCTACCTTTCTCTCGCCCAGCAACCCCTGATCATTCGCGTCGTGTCGGCGTTTACGGATTGGGGGCTATCGGTTATCACGTAGCCAGAAATCTGGCCAACTCCCTTTCCACTCTCCCTCTTGTCGTTTACAACAGGTCACCCGCCAAGTCCGAGAAGCTTGCTAGCGAACTCGGTCCAAACAAGATCTCGATTGTTCGGAGCCCCGCCGAGCTTGTTGACTCTTGTGATATTATGTACGCTCTGTTCGAATCGAAGCCTTATACACGCATTGATTCGCTGGTATCAGCTTCACAATTCTCGCGAACGACGACGTGGTCAAGTCTGCATACAAGCAGTTTTATCAGGCTCTCCAGGTATAAATTTTGCGTCGTGGATGCCTCACCCGATCTCACGTCGGATGGCAAGGCCACACCATCGGGGACCACCAAAATTTTCGTCGAGTCTAGTACCGTGAGCTTCCTTGTTGTTGCTCTCCGTGCTTCATAATGATCTCTCCTTAGATTTATCCCACAGTGGCAGGTGCCCGACAAATCATTTCTCATGGTCTCCGAAGGGTTACTGAATGATGTCATTGAATACAGGTGAACTGGACAATCTGATCTCCTCCGTGCCTCATGCTCGATTCATTACTTGTCCCGTCTTCGGCGCCCCTGCTGCTGCCGCAAAGGGCTTACTGATCGTGGTAATGAGCGGCGACTATCGTTCGAAGAAGGAAGTCGCCTATCATCTCGTTCCTGCGGTTGCTCGGAAGATCATCGATCTCGGAGGAAATGTCGAAAAGGGTTCGGGGGTTTATTTTTCACTACAGCATTGTCTCAACGTTCGCGACAGCTCCTACATTCAAGCTTATTGGCAATTCTTTGATCCTCGGAACTATGGAAGTCATGGCCGAGTCGATGACCCTCGCCGAAAAGGCCGGTGTTGATTCCAGCGTCGCTTTGACTCTCTTGAACGGTCAGTCGTTGAAAAATTTCCCTAAATTTATGCCTTTTATGCTAATATATCTTTAGATCTCTTCCCTGCCCCGATGTGCGCACGTCCCTTGTGCAAACCACCCCCTGCTGATTGTGCACGATACTAGAATGACCACGTACGCCGACAAGATGGCCAACGATCAATTCGATGGCACCCAAGGTTTTTCCATCGATGGAGGAATCAAGGATGCCAGGTATTCTTTTTTGTTGCGGCATACTAAGACCTTGCTCAGTGCAACCAATTCACAGCCACATCCGGCGTCTCACTTCGGAACTCAACTCCCCTATGCCTGTCATTGATATCGCCCATCAACACATGCTTACTGCGAGGGCTGAACACATTTCGAACACGCTCCAGGGGACCGCAAAACACGAAACTCTTGATTGGAGTGCCTTGGTTTCTGGTGTCAGGGTTACTGCGGGCTTGCCGGCAACGGGCAGTGGTTCGGTGCGTCACCGGCAACCTACATTCACTTCCTGATCAGCCGTTTGACCGCCATTGCAGCACAGTGGTGTCGTTCTGGATGAGTAGATTCGCGAACGATCATGTGGTCTCGGAAGTAGTCGCCTAGATTCACCCCGGATGTAAGCGTATAGAATTACCCTGTCGTACAAACAATGTAAAAAATAGGTGGCGTGGACAACAACTCAACATGCTTCACCGAGAACAGTACCCTATAACCGCAGGCTACGCCGGTATTTGATGAAGTCCACCAAATTATTTCTGACTTCTTCCCCCCTGCGCTTCAGCTCGATTCCACCGGGTTTCTTTTTGTTGATGCCGCGGACTAACTTCCTGATAGGTTCGACGATATCGACGAGCTTGCCGAGGATATTGTTTTCCCGGAAGTTGATGTCATAAGGCACCGTCTCGTCTGAATAGATGTCGATCAATGCCGAAGCCGCTTGAAGAGTCGACTCGACTGATGCCTGGTCTGGGGTGCCAGTGGGCAGTAGCGATACGAGGTAGCTAGCGATGATCTTCGAGGGATGAATCAATCACGGGCAAATGAGCCGCAAGGGAAAAGAGGGTCTCACTCGGTTCGCACTGATTGAATGAGGGTTTTGAGCCAAACATTCAAGAGTCCCCACGAGTTTCACCTTCATCTGATCGTTTTCGGTGTACGTGTCGGATAAACTCATCAGAAGTTGTACTTGGCTCTCTTCAGGGACAATGACACCCTTGAAGACAATAGAGGCGCCCCACAGAACACCGATTGCGGTTTCCCAAAACACTTTTTGCTCCTTGGTGGACTTGGCCGCTCGGGGATCTCCAACTTTCTCTAGTGCGGCCCACAGCGAACCCCATATCACGACACCTTGAACCTTCTCGGCGTCCGCAAGAGATCGGTGAGAGGTAGCGAGGGACAAGAAGAGGTTGTTGAGGGACTCCAAGGCACAGAGGTGGATCGCTCCAAGCGCGGATGTTGTCGGTGGGTGAATGGAGGGGGAACCTGGGGGCGGGAAGGATAAAGGTGTAGGCTCTATCAGTGAGAGGAGTGAAGGAACCAAGAATGCAAATCGGGAAAGATTCGATTGAGAGGTCGTTGGGGTTTCATCCGTGGCCATCTCAGCGTCCGCGGCCTCTCCACCATCCATCTCTTCTTCACCCTCCTCTTCCTCACCATCCTCATCTTCAGGTGGAATTTCGGAGTCAGGCAATGTGGCGCAGACGGAAGTCAAGATCTCGAGGCCAAGTTGAATCGTCCGTAGGCGATTCTCAAAGCGTTCTAATTCAAGTTCTATGGGAGATTTGTTCTCCGACTTCGGGGTGTGCTTTAGCGAGAGTCTCTCTATTGGCGGTAGAGAAGCCTATATTCTTAGTGAGACGCTGAAAAGTTGAAGGAAGGATTCACCCACTTGTTTTTCGACCAATGCCTGGATCTGCTGAGAAGCTTCGAGCAGCGAGATCGAAGTCAGGAGTGGTTGCAAGAGAGGAAATACAATTTCATCCTCAGTATCCACGGCAGAAGCAGCGGTGAGAGGCGGCAAGGGGGATATATTCTGTAAGATTCCAGTCGCGAGAACCTTCAGAATTAGACCCCTAATATCATCAGTTGCTGGCTGATTCTGCGCTACGGACAGGAGGACTGATGTATATGACCCATTTGTGCGCAACTCTTCCGCGGCTGGTGGGTTGTCATCTGTCAGCACGTACAAACACTGTGCTGTCAAAGTTGTCAATAATGAATCAACAGATGAATTGTAAAGCAGCGCCTACCTGCGGAAGCAACTGCCGATAACGGTAATCTTTCCCGATAAACCAGAAAAGACATCAAGAATGGTACTAGGTTGGCTTGGTTGATCGTGTTCAACGCTTTGTTCGACGTTTCTCTGTTCAAAGTCAGCTTGGAGAACGCACTTCGGTCAACTAATGACCCACGATAAACACCAAAACATTGTGATAACACTGTCAGCTAACTCGTACACGATCTTCCGCGCACTCTCAGGCGCAGATTTTGGGTTCTCCAAATATTGTGAGAGGGTTTGAGCTATCTTTGGAGGTAAGATCAGAACATAATGTTGTAAGTGTCAACAGTCCCCTTGCCTTCGGGACAAAGGTTTTCAGAGGGGCCAAGATGTTCTTGTTGTACATCTCACCGCAAAGTTCGTGCCCCCCGTCGATGCACAGGTTCCTGAAAACCGGAGCGAGCATAAGGAATGACCATGTATGGTGTAAAAGGATTTCACACCTCAGCGCCCCTGCAGCCTCAACCACGACCTCCTCTTCACTGTCAGAGAGACGTGTGATCAGGATACCGACCACATTCTTGCCCTGAAGCAACCGTCGTGTGGAAGGATCGTTTTGGATGATGTTGGAGACTGCAACACAAGCCCACTTGCGTTCAGCAGGATCTGTGCTCTCCATCTACCACGAAACGGACTCGACGCTTAGCTATTTACGGATCCCGTTGTGTCACAGTTCCGCACCTTTTGTAGGATCGGTGGGATCTGATCTTTTTTCTTTGAGGTCTCTGCTGCAGAACCCAGACCATGCGGTAGATGATTGTCCGGGACCCGCATGGGGTTATGGCGTCTCATCGCCTTTTTCTTCTGGGACTTCCCCATCGCGTTTCTTGAGCCTCAGATGCGGGAACAGAGGCAAAAAAAGTGATCGGCAGCCACATCAGAAAGGGTGATGCCCGTATTACATAATCCACCTCCAGACACACACCCTATACACCGCTGAGGAGGACGGCGTGTTCGTGCGCCATTCCCCGTCATCTCGCTTCCAAATCCCCCACCAAATGCCTCTGGAGAAGACCACACCGCTCATAGATATCTTCGACGACGACGAAGGATGGGAGGACATGCCCATAGTTAAGGAAGATACTGAGGCTAGTGGACTCGACGAGGAAGACTACAAGAAGTACCACTATCGAACTCCCGTCAAGACGGCCGACGCCGGAAACGCCAGGGGAGACCTCATCGACCTTGATGAACATGGATCAGGCTGGCGTTCAAAACGTGACCAAAACGAGAGCGAGTATACCCGGCTCCGGGTCAAGGAAGAGGACGATGCGGATGAAGTACACTTACGGACGAGATATCTGTTCGACGAGGACAAGGCTATGACTCCGTTGAATCAGATGCAGGCTACGAAGGACCTACTGACGGAGACCCAACGGATCGCTTATGTCGGGCTATGCGCATTAACCACAAAGGAGATGTTAGGCTCCTTGGCTAAGATCGGCGGGAAGGAGGTTAAGCCTGCTGCTGAACAACTGAATTTATGGGCGTTGAAGATCCTCGGACGCTTATATTATCACATGGAGCTTGAAACTGCAGGTATTTACCATTTCATCTGCTTTACCGTGCCGTCTCACTTGCAGACGATCGCTAAATCTAAGTTCATTAGAGCAGAAAATGATCGAGAGTCTTGCTTTACACGGAATCCAGGCGGAGGATCTTACTCCTCCGCTGATGACGACCCACACAGTGGCCAATCCAGAGTACGATCCCGGAGAGGCGAAACGCTTGGACGACGAGAGGGCTCGAGAGCCTGACCATCCTGACGATGACGACGACGAAGACGACAGTACGACGCTTGCGGGCCCCGTCGACCCATTCACCAATGGCGACAAGCACGAAAACGGGGACAAACCGTCACTTGCCCACGTTAAGAACCTGCCCCATTCCGACAACAAGGTAGACAGCGATTCTACCCATAAACCTCCTACGCAAACTACCGCTCGTGTCCTGGAAGAAGGGACTTCTACGGGACCTATGGCCGGAGTCTCTATGTCGCTCTCTTCCACCGATAAGGATGTAACCCTCGATATTCGATGGACTGTCCTTTGCGACCTCTTTCTTATTCTCATCGCAGACAGTGTCTACGATGCTCGATCCCGTGTCCTTCTGGAGAAAGTCGCACACAAGTTGGGGCTCGGGTGGCTAGATGTCGTCAAGTTCGAGCAGAGGGTAACAGAGGCGCTGGAAATCCAGGAAGGAGTGGAGAACGTGGAGAACAATGAGATTATCAATGGGAGGCAGAAGTCTGCGAGGAAGAAACGGATCGTTATGCTTGGGTTGGCAACGTTGGGAGGCGGTCTGGTCATTGGTCTGTCGGCTGGACTCATGGCGCCGCTTATTGGTGCGGGTCTCGGGGCAGCTCTTGGAACTGTTGGTATTGGAGGGGCTACGGGATTCCTTGCTGGAACCGCAGGCGCTGCGGTTATCACCACTGCCGGTACTTTAACGGGTTCCGGTATCGCTGTCAGTGGCATGGCCCGAAGAACACGGCAGGTGCAGACCTTTGAGTTGCTTCCATTACACAATAACAAACGGGTTAACTGCATCTTGACCATCCCGGGGTTCGTGATTCTGCCTCTCCTGGAACCCGATCCAGCTTATGAATGCGGATTATAGCTTCATGAACAGTCTACAGGACGATGTCCGATTACCATTCAGTGTCCTGGATCCGATTGTCGGAGATGTGTGGAGTGTCTTGTGGGAACCAGAGATGATTCGAGAGACCGGAGATGCCCTCAAGATTCTAACAGCTGAGGTCCTAACACAGGTCGGGCAAACTGTTCTACAAACGACTGTGATGGCTACCCTCATGACCGCTCTACAATGGCCAATCAGTAAGTTGGATCCGGAAGAACTTGTCCTGTATTTGCGTTTACATGGTTCTTCTAGTCTTGACCAAATTGGGGTACTTAATCGATAACCCTTGGTCAAACGCTCTTGACCGTGCGAAGGCAGCAGGTGGAGTCCTCGCAGATGTTCTGATCCAGAGACATTTGGGAGTCCGACCGATCACGCTTATCGGTTTCTCGCTTGGTTCTCGAGTTATTTTCTACGCTCTGCTCGAACTTGCCAGGAAGAAAGCCTTCGGTATTATCCAGGACGTATTTATCATGGGCACTACGGTCACTGCTCCGATCAGAATGTGGAGTGAGGTCCGATCCGCGGTCTCAGGGCGATTCGTCAATGTCTATGCTAGGAACGACTGGCTTCTCAACTATCTGTTCCGTGCCACGAGTGGCGGTCTCAACACGATTGCTGGTCTCAGGCCGGTGGAAGGTGTGCCGGGGATGGAAAATGTAGACGTAACGGACAAGATCTCAGGACACATGAGCTATCGAACGTTCATGCCTTTGATACTGGATCAGTTGGGCTTCCCCGTGTCCGCGGACCACTTTGATGAACCGGAGGTGAGAACATAGTGTGGTGTTGCGATTTACGGCAACTTACAGTTCATCCTAGGAGCCGGATTTCAAAGGAGATCGAGTGGTGATGAAAGACGATGGGAAAACACAGAACAAAGGATGGTTTGGTCGGAAGAGAAACTCGGTCACTCCACCGCAGAAGGTTTCTCGTCCTCCGTCGGCATCGTCATTCACTCCATACAAGAGGAAGTCTCAGGTGCCAGAAGTGAGTGTGACCGATGACGATTTGCCTCCCCGAGAAGAGTTACCGGAACGGACGGAGTCACCCGGATCACTGCCCCCTCAGACCGAAAAGGGGAAAGAGAAACAGGAAACGCCCGCTAGCAACGGCAACGATAAGGAGCCTACTCCAACTGTCCCACTCCACGCAGGTTTTGACTTCGAGGCGATCAAGGACGTCTTGCGAGAATCCAAGGACTCGGAAGGAGGGAAACCTTCAACTTTTTCGCTCGGTCCCGTCCCAGAACACATGATCCCGCCAGCGTCCCCAGTGCCACGTTCAGGGTCCGCCCCACCTTACACGCCTATGCAACCCCCTCCCCCCCATTCACAGCTATCTCAGAACTTTAGCGGAGATGACAGCGCAGACGATAGTGGCGTATCAGGTGTCCTCACTCCAGCGTTTTCACGTTCACTCTCTCTCGCTGACACTCCCGGCGCTCGTGCAAACAAAGACTTTACGTTACCCAATACCCTTGGTCCTGAAATTCCGACAAGGTCTCCACCCTCTTCAAACTCACCGTCGCTCTCGTTTGGGGGTTATGACGGTAGTATCTGGCAAGCGTCATCTAACGATGTATACCAATTTGGGGGGATAGTATCGACACCGTCATCGTCACCATCGGTGGAGGGGAGAGCAAATGGGTCATATGGTTATCTTTCATCGTCGCCGACGATCAACCCGTTTTTTAGCCGGTCATCGCTGCCATTTGGAGGACCAGGGGGGACAATAGACTACGTTCCGTCGACATCCATTGTTCCGTCCTCAAACAACGAGGCAGACCCGTGGACCTCCTCACTCACACGAGGGAAGAAGCCGATTAGCGGACCCAATTCGAACCCGTGGGCGTGAGGTGATGCGGGGGAGGGGGGGATGGCCGGGCGTCATTAAAGGTTTTATTCGTGGAGACGACGCATTTACGGCACGTTTTTGTTTTCATTGTCTTTTCGACGGTACGGTCTGTAACATAACATAGAAACAAAGGATATTTGCGGGTGGATACCAAGAGGTGATGGAGACTTGGCCGGTTGGCTGACTTGTTTTACAGACCAGGTCATGGGCGCAGTTGAAATTCGGATCGCCGGGTGAGGGATCCGATCAGAGATTTTCCCAGGAGGGATGCGCATCAGGTCCGATATATCTATAAAATTCATCGGACTCCCCTCCATCCACTCCCCGACCCTCTGGTCTCCCCCGTCTCGTCTGCTGTGGCTACCAGCCAGTCCACCTAGCAGTCAAGATGCTCTCTCCCTCAAAGAGTCCTCGTCCAATCCTCAAACAAGCCTCATCCACCTTTGGCTCCTCGATGAGATCGACCAGAGTCCATTTCCCACCCAGCCCACGTTTATCCACTTTTCAGTTTACTCATTCACCTCAGCTCTACGACCGTTCACCACTCGTCGTTCAGCCAAACGCCTGCGCTCTCCCTAGGAGGGGTGAGCGCGTCTACCTGGCGGAGGACCACGAAGACACTACCCAGGATGATATCATCCGTGACTCGATACCCCTTCGCAATGGCCATATCCCACCATACCCCCATTCTATCGACTACTCTTCTTCTACCCACACAGAGTCTGAAGAATCTGACGGCTCGCTTTCGACCCCGCCCGACCCGACCAACCTCGGCGCCACGCCATTGATTGTAACCCACCCTTCAGACATTCTCGGGCCCTCCCTTTCAAGGAGACGTTCAGACAGCCATGTCCTTGCCTTCCTTCCCCATCCCCCTAGTCCCCCGAAATCCAAACGTCCCAAACGAGGCCTCAAGCGCGCTGACAGCGATAAGCACCCGTTCAGCCGTTCGTTCGTTGAAGACGGCTTCTCCACCCCCGTCTTTGAAGGATGCCTCGGCGGGTTTTGATACCACCATCCGCTCCGTGTTGACCGACGATATCTTTGCTCCACGGTTTCGTACTCAACCCTACGGCTCGGCCTTATCTTTGTTTGTTTTTTGTTCCAGTCCGTGAGATCTCTTACACATTATAGTCGCATTGTTTTCCACCACCCGCATCTGACACTCGCACCCTCTTGC
>Ga0307512_10004975_pt1 | contig 14173 bp, 12 predicted proteins | sample 14_EM_MG_FD_200267 | JGI IMG/M metagenome (GOLD analysis project Ga0307512, IMG submission 200267) | Populus trichocarpa ectomycorrhiza microbial communities from riparian zone in the Pacific Northwest, United States - 14_EM | ecosystem: Host-associated > Plants > Roots > Unclassified | place... | reverse complement strand
ACCTAGCGAGCGGGGACCCGCGGCGCGGTCAGCTCGTCCAGCTCGGCGGCGAAGAGCTGGGCCGGGTCGAAGCCCATGCCGGTGAAGTGGCCGGCCAGCTCCAGCGACAGGACGCCGTGCAGCCGGGTCCATATCGTCAGCCCCCGGTGCAGGGCCGCGGCCGGGGCGGGGTGGCCGCCGGCCCACTGCCGGTGCTCTTCGAGGTGTTCGTCGAACGCGGTCGCGGGATGGTCGGACGGCAGCGCGGCGCCGGCGTCGAGCAGGGTCGTCATGATCTCGACCGCGATCGCGGTGATGTCGTCGGGCGCCTGGTAGCCGGGAATCGGCGTGCCGTACACGAGGAAGTATCGCTGCGGGTCGGCCAGCGCCCATCCGCGCATCGCGTGCGCCAGCGTGGTCAGCTCGGCACCGGACTCGGCGGCCGCGTGGAAGGTGTCGGCGAGGCTCCGGTACGCGTCCCGGATCAGCTCGGTGATCAGCTCGTCGCGGCCGGCGAAATACCGGTACAGCGCCGGCCCGCTCATCCCCATCTGCTTGGCGATCGCGTTGAGGGAGAGCGCGGACGCCCCCGCCGTGGCGATCTGCTGCCACGCGTGTTCCTTGACCTCCGCCCGGACCTGGGCGCGGTAGCGCTCGCGCGGGGTGTTCGTGCCCGTTTCCGCCATGGCCTGCCGCCTTCCGCGCCGAGCTACATGCTCAAGGTCTAGTTAGAAGCTATCACGAAACCTCTTGACTCTTCCGCTCGCTGGCTGTTAGAACTTGTAACGAACGCGAAGACAAGTAACCAAGGAGGATGTCATGAACGCCGAGGCACTCATCGAGGTCGTACTGCCGGGCAAGGTTGAGCCGGAGGGGCTGGAGTTCCGGCACGGCGCCGTCCCCGCCGCCGGCCCCGGGCAGGTCGTCATCCGGATGGAGGCGACCGGGGTCTCCTTCGCCGAGCAGCAGATGCGCCGCGGTCGCTACTACGACCAGCCGGCCTTCCCGTTCGTGCCCGGCTATGACCTGGTCGGCACGGTCGTCGCGACCGGCACCGGGGTCGGGCCGGGCCTGACCGGCACCCGGGTGGCCGCGCTGATCAAGGTCGGCGGCTGGGCCAGCCACGTGCTCGTCGACGCCGCCGACGTGGTGCCGGTGCCGGCCGGGATCGGCGCGGCGCAGGCCGAGACCATGGTGGTCAACGGCATCACGGCCTGGCAGATGCTGCACCGCAAGGCCCGGGTCCACGCGGGACAGACCGTCCTCGTGCACGGCGCCAACGGTGGGGTCGGCTCGGTCCTGGTCCAGCTCGCCCAGGCCGCGGGCGCGACGGTGATCGGCACGGCGTCCGCCCGCCACCACGACGCCCTGCGGGAGCGGGGTGTCATCCCGGTCGACTACCGCACCGAGGACGTCGTCGCCCGGATCCACCAGCTCGCGCCCGGCGGGGTGGACGCCGTCTTCGACCACGTCGGCGGCCGCAGCGTGGTCGACTCCTGGGGCCTGCTCGCGCCGGGCGGCACGCTCGTCGCGTACGGCAGCGCCTCCACCCGCGACGACGAGGGCTCCAAGCAGTGGCCCGTGCTCAAGCTGCTCGGCCGGGTATGGCTGTGGAACGCGCTACCCAACCGCCGCCGCGCCTACTTCTTCAACGTCTGGGCCGGGCGGGCGCTGGCCCCCGACCGGTTCCGGGCCCGGCTGCGCGCCGACCTCACCCAGGTCTTCGCGGCCCTGCGGCGCGGCGACGTGACCGCCCAGATCGCCGCCGAGCTGCCGCTCGCCCAGATCGCCGAGGCGCTGCGCCTGGCCGAGTCCGGCACCGTCGCGGGAAAGATCGTCCTGCACCCGTAGCGTGCCGCTCCCCCGCCGCCGGACACACCGGCGCGCTCGCCGGAGCCGCTGGCCGCCGGCGCCGGCACGCTCGCCGGCGCGAACCCCCGGTCAACCGGCGTAGTTGCGCAGCACGAGCAACGCCGCCATGCCGTACGGGCCCTGCGCGACGAGGCCGGACTCCTGCGCCGCCAGCCGCTGGGCGCCGACCCGGCAGAAGGCGGCGGCCGGACCGGTGACCGACGAGTCGGCGCCGGGCGGGCCGTAGCGCCAGATCGTGCCGTCGGGTGCGGTCAGCTCGCAGTACAGGTCGTGCGGCTGCTCGCCGGCGAGCGCGAAGGCGTACGGCAGCGTGCTGTGGCCCAGCCAAGCGACGTGCTGCAGCCGCATCGAGTCCGGATAGTCGATGCCCAGCGGACCGGTGATGTCGAGCGCGTGCGCCCAGTGCTCCGCGAGCCGGGTGGTGGCCAGCGTCCGGGGCTTCAGCGCCGCCGCCACCCAGGTCAGCGGGCGCTGCGGGTCGGCTTGCCGCAGTGCCGTGAGCGCGCGGTGCCGAGCCGTTCGCCAGCGCTGGAAGATCTCCTCGGGCGGGACCCGCTCCGCGCGCACCATGGCGGCCATCGCCTCGTCCACGCCCTCGGTCCGGCTCTGCCACTGCGACAGTTGCGGATCACCGGCCGCAGTGATCGACACGGCCTCCTCGGTCTGGGCCAGATGCAGCACGACATCGGCGATCGTCCAGCCGGCCGCGGCCGAGGCGCTCTGCCAAGCCTGCTCGTCCAGCCCGGCCAGGATCCCCTCCAGGAGCTCCTCTTCGGCTGCCAGGTCGTCGAAAATAGCGATGGACATCGAGGTCTTTCCCCTTCCCCGGGAGGTCGGGCGGCCGAATGTCGGTCCGATCGGCGACATTCGGCTGGGCCCGCGGTGGCCCGCGCCCACTATCGTGCCAAGCAACAAGATCCGGGCGGGAGCTGGCCATGAGCACGGCGTTGGCGTTGGTGGGCGGGCTGATCTGCCTGCTGGTCGTACTCATCATTGTCTGGGGTGTGGTCGCCTACAACCGGCTGGTGCGGCTGCGCAACCAGGTCGACGCGTCCTGGGCGCAGATCGACGTGCAGCTCAAACGGCGCTACGACCTGATTCCCAACCTGGTCGAGACCGTCAAGGGCTACGCCGCGCACGAGCGGGGCACGCTCGAGGCGGTCGTCGCCGCGCGTGGCTCGGCGATCAACGCGGCGCAGGCGCCGGGGGTGGGCGACCGGGCCGCCGCCGAGGGCCTGCTCACCCAGACGCTGGGCCGGCTCTTCGCGCTGGCCGAGGCCTATCCGGACCTCAAGGCCAACGAGAACTTCCGGGCCTTGCAGGCCGAGCTGGGCAACACCGAGGACAAGATCGCGTACGCCCGGCAGTTCTACAACAGCGCGGTCCAGACGTTCAACACCGCCGTGCAAAGCGTGCCGACCAATCTCATCGCCGGCCTCGGCGGGTTCCGGGCCCGGGACTTCTTCGAGGCGGCGGGCGGCGAGCGCGGCCCGGTCCAGGTCCGCTTCTAGCCGAGCCGCGACCAGTGGACAAGCGGGCGGTCGCGGATCTCGCGCTGGCGGCCGCGTCGATCGGGTTCTGGGCGCTGGTCTATGCGGCGGCCCGGCTGCTCACCCGCCCGGCCAGTCCGGCGCCCGCGCCGGCCACCATGGAGCTGGGAGCGGAGCCGCCGGCCCTGGTCAGCCTGCTGGTCAACCGGTGGACGCTGACCGAGGACGCGGCCGAGTCGACCCTGTTGGATCTGGCCGCCCGCAAGTTCTTCGAGTTGCGCCAGCCGGGCAACGACCCGCTGGAGACCACGGTGCATGTCCCGGCCGCGGCGCCCGATGCGAGCGGGCTGCGGGCGTACGAGAAACAGGTTTTGGATCGGGTCCGCGGCCTGGCGGTCAACGGGGTGGTGCCGCTCTCCGCCCTGACTTTCCGCGACCAGAGTCAGGCGAAGAGTTGGAACAAACAGCTGCGCGCCGCGGTGGTCGCCGATGCCCGTGCCGCGGGGCTGTCCCGGCGCCGGTTCGGGCCGGCGGTGACCTCGATGCTGGGGTTGGCGGCGATCATCGCCGCGGTCGGGGTAGGGGTGGCCGCGATGCGGTACGGCTTCCGGGACCCCGGCGACGACGACAATCCGGGCGTGGCCGCAGGCATCGTCACCTTCGCGCTGCTGGGCCTGGCAGGCGGCCGGTCGCCGGGCGAGCGGCACACCCCGGCCGGCCGGGCGGCTGCCGCGCGCTGGCTCGGGGTCCGCGACTGGCTGCGTGGCCACGAACAGTTCGCGGAGCTGCCGCCGGCGGCCGTCGCGGTCTGGGACCGCTATCTCGGTTACGGGGCCGCGGTCGGCGCGACCCACCTGGCCAGCGCGATCCTCGATCTCGACATGGGCGACCGCCGGCTGGTCTGGTCGTCGTACGGCGACACCTGGCACCGGGTCCGGGTGCGCTACCCGAGCTTCTGGCCCCGCTACGGCCGGACGCTGCCGATCCTGCTGCTGCGTGCGGCGGCGTACGCGGTGGTGGGCGGCCTTTTGTTTCATGTTCTCGGCTGGCCGACCGCCCAACTCGCCGCTGACCGGCCGGGCCGGATCATGGACCTGATCGCCGACGGCGCCTCGCTGCTGAGCCTGCTCCTGTTGTTCCTCGGCGGCTACACCCTGCTGCGCAGCCTGATCGACCTGGCCACCGTCCGGACGATCACCGGCGAGGTGCTCTGGCAGGAGACCTGGCGCTCGACCAACGGCTCGGAGGACAAGCCGTCCCGGCCCTGGCTGCACCACCTGGCCATCGACGACGGCAGCGACGACCGGACGACGGCGTGGGGCCTGCCCAGCGAGTGGTCGGACCGGTGCGGGGACGGTGACACCGTGACGATCCGGGTCCGGCCGTGGTCGCGGCGGATCGGCGAGCTGACCGTGGTCGGCCAGGGCCGCTCCCGGCGCCTGGTCGAGACCGTCAGCAGCGACGACACCGGCAACCTGGCCCTCGAGATGCTGACGCCGGCGGCCGCGAAACCCGAGCTTTTCACCGACGACGAGGTCAGCCAGCTGCTCGGCCGGCCGGTCACCGCGTCGCCGCTGCCGCTCACCGGCGTGCAGTATTCGCCGGCCGAGGGCGGCGGGCCGCTGCTGCTGGTCCAATCGGCGGGCGGGCTGCCGGGGCGGGTGGCGTGGCGGGCCAACAGCCGCGGCCAGGAGCTGCCGGGCATCGCCGACGGCGCCTTTGTGAGCGGCTATCGGGCGGCGCTGCGCCGCGGGGACACCACGGTCGTGCTGACCCTGCTCGGCCCCGGCCGCGACCGCCGGGACTACCTGCCGTGGCTGCTGAGCCAGGCGGCCACCCGCACCTGACCCGGGAACCGCGGGTGGCTGCTCAGCCAGGCGGCCACCCGCAGCTGGCCCGGAAGCCGTGGCTGTCTTGGCGCTCGGGCCCCGGCCGCGACCGGGGCGAGCGCCGGCAACCGCACGGTGAACGTGGCGCCCTGCCCCGGCCGCCCGCTGGCCTCGATCGTTCCGCCGTGGCCGGTGACCACCTCGTGCAGCAGCGCCAGGCCCAGCCCGAAGCGGCGGTCGCCCGCGCCCGCACCGCGATGGAACCGGTCGAAGATCCGGTCGGCTTCGGCCGGGTCGAAACCCTCGCCGGTGTCCGCGACGACGAACTCGGCCCGGTCGCGGCCCGCGCGCCGGACGGTGAGGTCGATCCGGCCGCCCACCGGCGTGTGGGTGAGCGAGTTGGCCAGCAACTCCCCGACCACCCGGCGCAACGCCGACTCCACGCCGGGCACGAGCAACGGGGAGCCGTCCGGCGCGGCGAGCGCGACCGTGATGCGACGCTCGCCGGCGCGGTCCGCCTCGGCCGTCACCGCGTCCCGCGCGAGCGCGGTGAGGTCGACCGGTTCGGTGGCCGGCAGGTCGGCCGGGGCGGCGGCGAGCCGCGCGGAGAGCAGCAGCTCGTCGACGATCTCGCCGAGGCGTGCCGTGGTGACCACCAACCGGTCCAGGTCCCGCCGGTCCGCGGCCGCGCCGCCTTTGCCGGCCCGCCGGGCCAGCAGCTGGGCCCGGGTGTGCACCTGGGCGATGGGGTTGCGCAGCTCATGGCTCGCGTCCGCGACGAACCGGCGTTGCCGCTCGAGCGCCTCGACCAGCGGGGCCACGGCGAACCGGCCCACGATCCGGTTGGTGAGGACGGTGGCCAGCAGCGCGACGGCCGCGGCCAGGGCCAGGGCCGCGAGCAGATGCCGGCGGTCGGCAAGCTGGTAGCGGGCGTCGAACACGGTCTGCACGATCGCGTCGCCGCGCGGTTGCGTTCGTACGTAGAAAGTGGTCCCGCCCCGCTCGACCGTGGTCAGCTCGGTGCCGCGAGTGGCCGCGACCGAGTCGAGCGCGCTCCGCAGCGGGAAGCCGGCCGGAAACGGAGCGCTGCTGGCCTGCATGGCCGTGCCGCGCAGCGTGAAGACCCAGACGCAGCCGGGCGGTCCGGTCCGATCGTCGGCGGAGGTCGCGTAGACCAGCTCGCGCTGGATCTGCCGGTCCTGGCTGCGGACCAGGCTGACGTAGGCGACGCCGCCGACCAGGGCGAGCAGCGCGCCGAACGCGAGCCCCACGAAGACGACGACCCGCGCCCTGGCCCGGCGGACCATCCTCTGGTCGGCGCAGTCGGTCATAGCATGCCGAGCCGGTAGCCCAGGCCGTGCACGGTCCGCACCACCGCCCGGCCGAGCTTGCGGCGCAGGTAGTAGACGTAGGTGTCGACAATGGAGGCGGCCGCTGCCTCGTCGAAGACGCGGCGGCGCAACTCGGCGCGCGAGTGCACGTTGTTGGGCCGGGCGGCCAGGACCCGCAGCAGCTCGAATTCGCGAGCCGACAGCGCCACCCGCGCCCCCTCCGGCAGGACCACGTCGCGCAGGGCGAGGTCGAGCAGGCCGGAGCCGATCCGCAACGCCTCGGTCGAGTCGGCGCTACGCCGGCACAGTGCGCGGATCCGGGCGCTCAGCTCGTCCAGGTCGAACGGCTTGACCAGGTAGTCGTCGGCTCCCGCGTCGAGGCCGGCGATCCGGTCGCCGACCGTGCCCAGGGCCGTCAGCATCAGCGCGCGGGCCGGCACCGCCCGCGACCGCAGCCGGATCACCAGATCGAGGCCGTCGAGGCCGGGCAGCCGCCGATCGATGACCATCACGTCGTACGGGCGGGTCAGGCCCAGGTGCAGGCCGCGCTGGCCGTCGTACGCCTGGTCGACGACGTAACCCTCGTCGACCAAGGCCTCGGCGACCAACTCGGTCAATTCCGCGTCATCCTCGACCAGCAGCAGCCGGTTCGACCTATCGGCGTGCATCCATCGACGATGGCATATGGAACATCGGCCGCCAGTGTGATGGTTGTCTCCACAACTACCTCGAACCCGCGAGCGCCACCGGAGGTGTAACAACGGCCGATCGCGCCTCGCGCCGCTCGATCCAGCTCAGCAGCGGCGTGGTCATCAGCGTCGTGACCAGCGCAACCAGGACCAGGACGGTGAACAGCGAGCGGTTGACGATGCCCGCTTCCAGGCCGACGTTCAGCGCGATGAGCTGCATCAGACCTCTGGCATTCATCAGCGCGCCCAATCGCAGCGCGACGCCGTTCGGCTCGCTGCGCAGCCGCGCCGCCGCCCAGCAGGCGCCGAACTTGCCGACGATCGCGACCGTCACGCAGGCCACCGCGAAGAGCAGCACCGCCGGTTCGCCGAGCAGCCCGAACTCGGTACGCAGCCCGGAGTAGGTGAAGAACAGCGGCAGGAAGACCGTCGCGGCGACCGGGGTCAGCGTGTCCACGACCTGGTCCGTCCGCGCGGTGCGGGGCATGATCACGCCGACGGCGAAGGCGCCGAAGACCGCGTACAGGCCGATCTCGTCGGTGTACCAGGCCACGACGAAGAGCAGCGCGACCACGCCGAGCAGCCGGGTCCGCTCGGTGAGCCGGTCCGAGCCCATCAGCGCGACGGCGGCGCGCCGGCCGGCGAACCAGAGCAGGAGTCCGAACAGGATCGCGCCGCCCACGGTGACGGCCGCCGGACCGGCCTTGCCGGACGCGACGGCGAGCACGACGGCCAGCATGATCCACGCGACGAGATCGTCGATCGCGCCGCTGGCCAGCGCGAGCGTGCCGTGCCGGGTGCCGGCCTGGCCGCGTTCGGTGATGATCCGGGCCAGCATCGGGAACGCCGTGATCGCCAGCGCGACGCCGACGAACGCAGCCGAGACGCCGAGCGAGGTGCCCTCGGCCTGGATCGGCACGACCCCGGCGGTGGCCAGCACCAGCAGGACGCCGAGGGCGAGCGGCGCGGTGACGCCGGCCAGCGAGACCAGGCCGGCCGTGCTGCCGAGGCCGGTGACCCGGTGCGCGGTGAACGCGTACCCGGCCTGGAACATGAAGATCACCAGGCCGACCTGGCCGACGACGTAGAGCAACGGGTACAGCTGGGTCGGGAAGACCGCGTTCTGGCCGCTCGGCAGCAGCAGGCCGAACAGCGACGGCCCGAGCAGGACGCCGGCCAGCATCTCGCTGACCACGGCCGGCTGGCCGACCTTGCCGAGCAGCCAGGCCACCGCTTTGCAGAAGATCAGGATCACCGCGACCGCGATGAAGAACCGCGGCGCCAACTCGGTAGGGGTCACTGCCGAACCTCCTCGAAATACGTCGCGCACAGCCGCTGCCGGCGCGCGTCGACGACCATCCACGTGCCGAGCACCAACTGGGTCAGGCTGCGGCCGACGTCGGCCCAGCGGTCGAGCACCCGCAGCACGCGCAGCCGCAGCCGGCCGGGGCCGGGCACCCCGGTGGGCGTCAGGTAGGCCGGTCCACGGCTCGGCAGCGACCGGGTGTGCGAGACCGAGGAGGCCAGGCGGTACCGGCGCAGCACCTCCCGGGTGGCCGCGCGCAGCATCACCGGGGCGACGCCGCGCGCGGGGCAGGCCCGGTTCGCGGTCACGCCGTACGGGATGAAGTGCGCGTCCTTGCGTTTCAGGCCCAGCCAGCGATCCGGGTCGAAGGCGTCGTCCGCGGCCGGCCCGGTGCGCTGGAACGCGAGGTAGTTGAAGAGCAGCACCGAGCCGGCCGGCAAGGTCCGGTCCGCGTCGATCTCGATGGGCGCCGAGGTGATCCGGTGCGCCACCCCGAACAACGGGTGCACCCGCAGCGTCTCGTCGATCACCCGGTCCAGCGCGGCGTCCTCGTCGAGGGCCGACATCAGTCCCCGCTGCACGTCCGGGTGCTCCGCGATGGCCAGCAGCACGTGCGCCATCGCCTCGGACATCTGCACGACCGCGGTGTTGAAGAACGCACCCTGCAGATACCAGGCCGTCTCCTGGGCCGTGAACTGCGCCGGCAACGTCACCGGGCAGGTGCCCGCCGCAAGCCGGTCGAGCAGGTAGCGGGTCAGCCGGTCGCGCCGGTCCAGGTGCCGCAGGCCGGTGCCCTTGAGCGCGGTCACCACGTCGTCGGCGTTGGCGACTATGAGCGCCCGCGCGCCGGGTGGGCAGGGCTCACCGAAGACCAGTTCATAGTGGACGTCGGCCCAGGCAGCCATCATCAGGTCGCGCAGTCGCACCTTGCTGATCCGGCCGGCCGGCAGCCGGCCGAGAGCCCGCCGGGTGGCGGCGGTGGCCAGCGCCGCCGCCCGCTCATGCGGCACCGCCAGCACCTGCCGGGTTGTCCGCGCCACGATGCGATAACGCTCCCCGGGCTCCAGGTGCTCCTGATGCATCTGCGGCCCGGGCGCGAGCCAGTACCAGAACAGGTCCGACAACCCGGCGCCTCTGCTGCGGCCGTCGGCCGCCGGATGCGCGTAGACCCGCTCGAAATGCTCGGCGCCGACCAGCGGCCCCGGCACCGGAATCCCCTCCCCGCCGTTGACCTTCGCGAAGAGCCATTCGCGCAGCCGGATCACCGTCGTGGGCAGCCAGCGCGGCAGGCTTCCGGCCGCGAGCAGGACGATTCCGGCCAGCACGAGTACGCCGATTCGAGTCATCCGCGCGGCACCGCGATCAGGTCGGCGGTGAGGTCGGCGAGCCGGGTGGCGCCGGCCAGCGCGAGCGCGTGGTCGAGTTCGGCGCGCAGCAACTCCAGGACATGCCGCACCCCGGCGGTGCCGGCCATGGCCAGTCCCCACACCACCGGCCGCCCGATCGCAACGGCGTCCGCGCCCAGCGCCAGCGCGGTCAGCACGTCGGTGCCGCGCCGGATCCCGCCGTCGAGCAGGATCGGCAACCGCCCGCCGACCGCGTCGACGATCGCCGGCAACGCGTCCAGTGTGGCCACCGCACCGTCGAGCTGGCGGCCGCCGTGGTTGGAGACGAGCAGCGCGTCGACCCCGTGCTCGACGGCGAGCCGTGCGTCCGCCGGGTGCAGCACGCCCTTGAGCACGATCGGCAGGCTCGTCCGCTCCCGCAGCCAGGCGATCCGGTCCCAGCTCAGCTCGGCGTCCATTGCGATGTCCCGGAGCACGCCGCCGCCGTCGCGCATGTTCTCGCAGGCCAGACCGTCCGGCAGGGCAAGGAAGCCGTGCCGCAGATCGCGCTCGCGCCGGCCGAAGACCGGCGAGTCGGCGGTGACGACCAGCGCGCGGCAGCCGGCCGCTTCCGCCCGCCGCACGACCGCCGCGGTGAAGGCAAGATCCGGCTGTGGGTAGAGCTGGAACCAGAGCAGCGCGCCGGTGGCGGCGATCTGCTCGATCGGCTGGGTGGCCGCCATGCTGACGACCATGACCGTGCCCGCCTCGGCGGCGGCGCGGGCCGTGGCCGTCTCGCCGTCCGGGTGGGCCAGCCGGTGGAAGGCGGTCGGCGCCAGCAGCACCGGCATGTCCAGCCCCGCGCCGAACAGCTCGATGCGCAGGTCGCGGGCGCCGACGCCGCGCAGCACCCGGGGCACGATGGCCCGCCGCGCGAACGCCTCCTCGTTGCCCCGGACCGTACGTTCGTCCCCGGCGCCGCCCGCGAAGAAGTCCCAGTAGGCCGGGTCCAGCCGCCGGCGCGCCGCCTCGGCGACCTCCGCCAGATTCAGCGCCGCGCGGGTGTCGAGCATGTCAGCCCTCGGCGCCGGCAAGGCAGCGGCCGAGGAACGCGGCCAGCGGCGCCACGTGCACCTCAGGCCGGTCCCACCGATTTTCCAGGTTCTCGGCCAGGTGGTGGGTGCCGACGACCCGGCCGCCCCGGTGATATCGCACCACCGGATGCAGATAAGCGGCATCGTGCGCCTGCCCGACGACGTCCTGGGCGACCCGGCTCACCGTGATGTCGAACGGGTCCACCTGGTCGTGCTCCGGGCCGTACTCGAGCGTCACGACGAAGGCCTGCTCGACGTCATGATCGGCGGTGCTGAGCCCGGCCCGGGTGAAGTAGTCGACCGGCACCTCGTCGTGGTAGCGGGCGGCCGCGCCGGACACCGTCACCACGTCGGCGAGGAAGCCGAACTGCTGCCACAGGGCGGAGCTGCGGTTGACCCGGGCGATGACCGCGGCGGTGATCGACTCCGGGGTGGCGGCCAGTCTTGCGGACGGCCAGGGCGTGTTCCCGTACCGGAGCTCGAGGATCTTGTGCAGCGCGCGCACGCCGTAGCGGAAGCCGTGGATGAAACCGCTCGTGGACTTCTTGAAGTCCCTGACCTGCGACAGCGTGCCGGCGAAGTAGAGGCCGGACACGTTCACCGCCTCCCACTGCTCGGTCTGGGCCGGGAAGCGGTCCTTGATGACCAGCTCGGGGCGGCAGGTCTCGTCGAAGATCGAGTCGTCGAAGCGGAACCCGGTGCAGGCGAGCACCCGGTCGTAGTGCAGTTCCTTGACCACCTCGTCGACCCGGGAGAAGGCGAACGTGACCTTGAAGCCGGCGCCGTCGCGTTCGATGCGCCGGATCGTGCCGTCGAGGATCGCGTTGGCGGACTTCAGCTGGTACGTGTCCAGGAAGTTGTTGTTGACCGCGCGCAGATGCCCGACATAGTGGGTGCGCCAGGCCATCCGCACCGAGCTCGGCCCGGCGACATGGATCACCGTGGTGGTCTCCATCAGGTTCTCGGCCGTCTCGAAGGCGGAGTTGCCCTTGCCGATGACGAGCACCCGCTGGTCGAGGAAGTCCCGCGGATCCACCGGCATCTCGTCGTAGCCCTCGGCCAGCTCAAAGCCCGGGATGTCCGGCCGGTGGCGGTCCGCGACTCCGGTGGCGACGATCAGCCGCCGCGCGAGCAACGTCGTCTCCCCCGCCGTGACCTCGAAGACACCGTCCCTTTTGGTCACCCGGTTGACCGTGGCGTCGTAGCGGACCCGCACCCCGGTCTTGGCGGCGAAGTCGGCCAGGTACTGGACCATGACATCGGCGTCCGGGAAGTAGCGCTCGGTGTAGGACGTGAACAGCAGCGCGGGATCGTCACTGAGCAGCGAGTTCCAGTCCAGCCGCAGGTTCAGCTCGGGGTCGTCCGAGCCGGTGTGCGGCTTGTTGATCGAGATCAGTTGCCGGTGCCGGGGATAGCGGGCGAAGAACGCGCCCGGCGCCGGCGCCCGTTCCAGCACCAGATAGTCGCGCTTGCCGTCGGCCTCCAGCAGGGCGCCGAGCTGAAGGCCGGCCGGGCCGGCCCCGATGATCAGGTAGTCAAGCGTCACGGTCTCAAGCTAGGAAGCAGAACTCAGAGAAATATCAGGCCTTCCATCAGGTCGGCCGCGCGCCGCACGTCGTCCTCGAGCGGCCGGTCCGGGTCGATCGCCGGGATGGCCTCGACCAGCCGGTCCAGGACGGCCGCGCAGCCGGGCGCGGTGGGCGTACGGGCGCCGACGTGGCCGGCCTGGCGCAGCCCCAGCGCGAGCGAGCCGCAGATCAGCCGCAGCAGCCGGGCCTGGTCGAGCGCCCGCAGCGCGGCCTGGGTGCCGAGCGGGATGACGTCCTGGTTGTGCAGGTTGGTCGGCAGGCTCTGCATGCTCGCCGGCATCGCGTCGCGGCGGATCTCGGCGATCAGCGCGGTCGACGCCAGCTGCACGCCTTGCAGACCGTGCTGGCGGCCCGGTCCGGCGGCGAGCATCGGCGGCAGGCCACCGTTGCGGACCGGGTCGACGAGCAGGTCGAGCTGCCGTTCGGCGAGGTTGCCGAGCTGCGCGGTCACCATCGACAGCAGGTCGGCGGCGAACGCGGCGGGCTGGCCGAAGAAGTTGCCGCCGTGCACGATCAGATCGTCGCCGGGGAAGAGCAGCGGGTTGTCGCTGACGCTGCCGAGATCGGCCTCGACCACACCGTCCACATAGCGCAGGGCGTCCTCCGCGGCGCCGAGCAGTTGCGGGGCGCACCGGATGCTGTACGGCTCCTGCAGCGCCCTGGTCCCCGACGGCGTCGAGCCGGCAGTCCTGACCCGCATCGCCGCGGCGACGTCGACCGCGCCAGGGTGGTTGTAGAGCCTGATCAGCCGCTCGTCGAGGAACTGCGTGTCGCACCCCAGCAGGTCGGCGAGCAGGCAGCTCAGCACCTGGATGACCCGGTGCGAGGCGCGCACGCCGTCCAGCGCGAGCGAGACCGCGGCGGTGGTCAGCGACGTGCCGTTCACGAGCGCGAGGGCGTCCCGGCCGTCCAGCCTCAGCGGGGTGAGGTTCAGCCTCCGCAACGCGTCCGCCGCCGGCATCCGGACTCCGTCCACATAGGCGTGACCGCGGCCGCGCAGCGCCTGGGCGGCCGCCCCGAGCGGGATCAGGTCGCCGCTCGCGCCGACCGAGCCGAATCGCGGCATCGCCGGGACGAATGTGGTCGCCAGCATCGCGGCCAGCGCGTCGATCACGTGTACGGACACGCCGGACGCGCCCTGCGCCAGCGACCAGGCCCGGACCAGCATCGCCGCGCGGGCCACGGCCGGATCGATGTCGGGGCCGTGGCCGGCGCCCAGATGCGCGAGCGTGTTGTCGGCCTGGTCGGCCTCGTCGGCGCGTCCGGCATAGCCGACCAGCGCCCCGAAACCCGTGGTGTTGCCGTAGACGGCCCGGTCGTCACCCAGCGCCTTGCCGAGGAACGCCCGGGAGTTCGCGACCCGCTCGCGTACCTCCTCGTTGATCACCACGGTCACCGGGTCCTGCGCCTGGCGTAGACTCTGCCGGCGCAGCGGGGCAGCCAGGTCTACTCGAATCGTCATCCACCGCACGCTAGAGACGATTTCTCAGAGTGCTCTGAAATCGCCGGGCTAGGTTGCGGCGCATGACGCACGATTACCTGATCATCGGGGCCGGTCCCGCGGGCCTTCAGCTCGCCGCCCTGCTGGAGCGCGACGGTCATGACTACGTCGTGCTGGAGGCCGGTTCGGCGCCGGGGATGTTCTTCCGCACCTTCCCACGGCACCGGC
>Ga0307512_10004974_pt1 | contig 14173 bp, 11 predicted proteins | sample 14_EM_MG_FD_200267 | JGI IMG/M metagenome (GOLD analysis project Ga0307512, IMG submission 200267) | Populus trichocarpa ectomycorrhiza microbial communities from riparian zone in the Pacific Northwest, United States - 14_EM | ecosystem: Host-associated > Plants > Roots > Unclassified | place... | reverse complement strand
GTCGCTTTCGTCCTCGTCGTTTTCGGCCATTACGGGGGAGGCGTGGTGGGACCAGAGCTTCCAGCCGACGGGGGTGCGGCGGAACACGTTCGTGGCGACGACCAGCTGGCCGACGAGCGGGCCGAGCTCGTCGTCGCCCTCGGGGGCGGGGCCGCCGCTGAGGATGTTCTCGGTGCAGGTCACCAGGGCGGTGTCGCCGCTGACGGAGACGTGCACATCGGTGAGGAAGAACTGGATGTAGTCGGTGTTCGCCATGATCAGCGCGTACGAGCGCAGGACCTCGCCGCGGCCGTTGAGCACCGGCCAGCCGGGGTGGACGCAGGAGACCACTCCCGCTTCGGAGGGGTCGTGGTACTCCTCGTCGACGCCCAGGTCGGAGGGGGTGAGCCAGAGCGAGGTCAGCTCTTCGAAATCGCCGCGCTCCATGACCTCGTAGAAGGCGGTGTTGGCGGCTTCCACCTGCTCGACGTCCGTATGGGGGGCGCTCACCGGGTTCCTTCCGCGCCGTTGCCCGCGGTGCGCGCCCCCTCAAGGGCGCGTGTGACACGTACGGCGTCCGCCGTCGCGCGCACCTCGTGCACGCGTACCGCCCACGCTCCGGCGTGCGCCGCGAGCGCGGAGACGGCGGCCGTGGCGGCGTCGCGCTCGCGCGCGGGCGGCGGCGCGCCCTCGGGCCCGGCGAGGACGCGCCCGAGGAACCGCTTGCGCGAGGCGGCGACGAGCAGGGGATGGCCGAGACCGAGCAGGCGGTCCAGGTGGGCCAGCAGCACGAGGTCGTGTTCGGCGTCCTTGGAGAAGCCGAGGCCGGGGTCGACGACGATGCGGTCGGGGGCGATGCCGCCGCTCAGGACGGCCTCCACGCGTGCGTGCAGCTCGTCGACGACTTCGGTGACGACGTCGTCGTACACGCCCTTGGCGTTTCCGCCCTCCAGGAAGCCGCGCCAGTGCATGACGACGAAGGGGGCGCCGGTCTCGGCCACCACCGGGATCATCGCCGGGTCGGCCAGGCCGCCGCTGACGTCGTTGACGAGGGCGGCGCCGGCGGCGAGAGCCCGCGCGGCGACAGAGGCGCGCATGGTGTCGACGGAGACGGTGACGCCCTCGGAGGCGAGGCCGCGGACGACAGGGATGACGCGCTTGAGCTCCTCGGCCTCGTCGACGCGGCTGGCGCCGGGCCGGGTGGACTCGCCGCCGACGTCGACCAGGTCCGCGCCCTCGGCGACCAGTTCGAGGCCGTGTTTGACGGCGGCCGTCGTGTCGAAGAAGCGGCCGCCGTCGGAGAAGGAGTCGGGAGTGACGTTCACGACCCCCATGACCGCGCAGCGGTCCCATTCCGGAAGGCCCGCGACGTGCCCGCGTCCGCTCTGCTTGCTCATACGTTCAGCGTAGGCCCAGGGCCCGGCCGCAGACCGCCACGGCCCGAGCGGAAGCCCTCGGGCTGGGCCCTGGCGGGCCTGGGGTGGGGCTTTCGCTCGGGCCTGTCCCGGTCGGCCGCGTCCGGCTCCTGGTCGGCGTCCGGCTCCTGGGCCCTCCGCTCACGCCGCGCGTACGTCCCGCTCCGCGACGGCGTGGGTGCACGCGCGCGGGGCGGACCTGCGGCGGCGCAGGAAGCGCGGCAGCGGCAGGGCGAGGTCGACGAAGCCCTCCGCCTGCATGGCGGCGAAGCCGATGCGCGGGAGGTCGGCCGACGCGCGGTAGACCACGAAGCGCGGTTCCCAGCGGGGCCGGAACTTGGCATTGAACTTGTACAGGGACTCGATCTGGAACCAGCGGGAGAGGAACACCAGCAGCCCGCGCCAGGCGCGCAGCACCGGGCCCGCGCCGATCTTCTCGCCCCGCGCGAGTGCCGCGCGGAACATCGCGAAGTTGAGCGACACGCGCGTGATGCCGAGTTTCGGTGCCGCCTCGAGGGCCGCGACGATGAGGAGCTCGTTCATGCCGGGGTCGGCCGAACGGTCACGGCGCATCAGGTCCAGCGAGGCGCCGTCCTTGCCCCACGGGACGAAGTGCAGGATCGCCTTGAGGTCGCCGTACTCACCGGGCTGCTCGTCGGCCTTGTGCGCGGTGGCGATCAGGCAGTCGCCGTCGGCGGCGTCGCCGATACGGCCCAGCGCCATGGAGAAGCCGCGCTCGGTGTCGGTTCCGCGCCAGTCCTCGGCGGCCTGGCGGATCCGCTCCAGCTCGGCCTCGCCGAGGTCACGGACACGTCGTACCCGGGTTTCGTAACCGGCGCGCTCGATGCGCTTGACCATCTGCCGCACGTTGCGCATCGCGCGGCCGGCGAGGGAGAAATCCGCGACGTCCACCACCGCCTCGTCGCCCAGTTCGAGGGCGTCGAGGCCGGTCTCGCGGGTCCACACCTCGCCGCCCGTCTCCGAGCAGCCCATGACGGCCGGCGTCCATGAGTGGGCCCTGGCCTCGTCCATGAAGCGCTCGATGGCACCCGGCCAGGCCTCGACGTCGCCGATGGGGTCACCGCTGGCGAGCATCACACCGGACACGACGCGGTACGTCACCGCCGCCTTGCCGCTGGGCGAGAAGACGACCGCCTTGTCGCGGCGCAGTGCGAAGTGGCCGAGGGAGTCGCGGCCGCCGTGCTTGGCCAGCAGGGTACGCAGGTGTGCCTCGTCCTCCTCGGTCAGGCGCGCGGCCGGGTGTTCGGGACGGAAGGCGAAGTAGATCGTCGTGACCGCCGTCAGAAGGCCGAGAGCGCCCAGCGAGAAGGCGACCGTCCACGAGGTGTTGCCCTGGTAGTCGACCGGGCCCTCGAAGCCGAACAGGCCGTACAGGACGTGAGTAATGCGATCGGCCAGGCTCGGGTCGCCGACCATGCGATTCGGGTGGACGCTGACGATGATCAGTCCGAGCACGAGGGAACCGGCGCCCATGAGGACGAAGTTGGCGAGTGCACGCCACCGGCTGCGCGGATCGGGCAGCGCCGCGAACTGGGCGCGGTGGCGCAGCAGCGGCGCGAGCAGCGCCAGCGAGATGATCATTCCGATCAGCGAGTGCCGGTATGTGAACTGCGCCACCGCGCCCGCGGGCAGCAGCACCACCGCGGCGCGCCACGCCCGGCGTTTGCCGCGCCTGAGGCCGTGCGCGAGGAGCAGCAGCAGGATGCCGGCGCTGAGCGAGAGCGCGGCCGCGAACGGGCCGAACGAGCCCGGCAGCACCTCGGCGATCGTGTGCATACGGCTGTGCCTGAAGCGTGGGAAGACGCCCGCGGCGATGTCCAGAAGACCTACCAGTGCGCAGGCTCTGGCGACGAGGACGGGGACCGCCTCTGGGCGCGGACCGCGGAATACGCGCCGCGCACTGCGTGATCGGGTGGGAACCCCACCCGACATTTCCTCATCTGTCCTGACAGACATCGCATCCCGTAGTTCTGCGAGAGACCTTGGATCCGGTACCGATTCGGGCATCCGGCGACATTGCGCCCTCTAGGACGGTGTCTCGGGGGGAGAGGTTCCAGCCCCTTCTCAAAGCCGGTTCAAAGGCCGAGGAAAGTCCCGGACAAGCCCTTGCGAAGGAGTGGGGGAGCCGGGTGGAAACCGCAGGCAGGAAGCAGGTCATGGGTCTTACGAGCAACAGAGTGCTGTGGCTGGCAGTCGGGTTCGCCGTACTGCTGTTCGTCGGCACGGTGTGGCTGTGGCCGCGTCTGGCACGGCGGAACTGGCGGGCCGTCAGCGGGCGCGTCGGCCTGCTGCTCGGCACGCAGTTGGCCCTGTTCGCATCGGTGGGCCTGGCCGCCAACCAGGCCTTCGGGTTCTACGCCAGCTGGGCGGACCTGTTCGGCCAGGAGAAGAACCAGGGCGTGGTCGTCAACCACTCGGCGCTCGGCTCGGGCGGCCCGCTCGAGGTCATCGACACGGCACGCGTGCGCGGAGCGGGCGGTTCCCTTCCACAGGTCGGCGGTCAGATCCAGAAGGTCGACATCGTCGGCCGTACGACGAAAATCGCCACACCCGCGTATGTGTACCTGCCGCCGGAGTACTTCCAGCCGCAGTACCGCACGCGTACGTTCCCTGCAGCCGTCGTCCTGACCGGTTATCCCGGCACCGCCCAGGCGCTCGTGGACAAACTGCACTACCCGAGCACCGCCCAGGCCCTCGCGAAAAACGGCCGTATGCAGCCGATGATCCTCGTGATGATGCGGCCGACGGTCGCGCCGCCGCGGGACACGGAATGCGTGGACATCCCGGGCGGCCCGCAGACGGAGACCTTCTTCGCGAAGGACCTTCCCGACGCCCTGCTCGCGCACTACCGGGTCGGCAGGAAGCCGGGCAGCTGGGGCATCATCGGCGACTCCACGGGCGGTTACTGCGCCCTGAAGCTGGCCATGCACCATCCCGGGGCGTATGCGGCCGGGGCGGGCCTGTCGCCGTACTACAAGGCCCCGATCGACCCCACCACGGGCGATCTCTTCCACGGCGACAAGGGGCTGCGCAATCGCGCCGATCTGTGGTGGTGCATCAAGCACCTGCCCGCGGCCGACACTTCACTGCTCGTCACCAGCAGCAGGATCGGGGAATCCAACTACAAGGCCACGCTGAAGTTCATAGAGCGCGTCCAGGCCACGAAGCTGACGCGGATCTCGTCGATCATCCTCGAAAGCGGCGGCCACAACTTCAACACCTGGCGACGGGAGATTCCGGCGACGCTGCAGTGGATCAGCGGGCGGCTGAGCGACCGGTGACCAGGGTTTCAGCAGGTGATGATCTTGTTGAATTCGACGAGGGCCTATTCCTGATGCCCCGTGAACGTTTCGGGATGGCTGTGTTTTTACGGGGCGGGGCACCAAGGCTCGCCTACTCGCGGTAAGTTTCTGGCCATGCCACGTGGACGTCACCGCCATTCCCCGCCCTTGCACAGGCTGCTGCCCCCGTCGGCGATCGCAGGCGTCTCTTTCGTCTGTGCCTTCGGCCCATGGGTGTTCTCACAGCAAGCCGTGCTCCGTGTCATAGCCGCGCTGGCCGCGGCGACGGCGGTCGTGGGTGCGGCCGTCATGCGCCGCTGGGACACGCAGGCCGGCAAACAGGTCGCCGATCTCACGCGCGCGCGTGCGAGCGACGAGTGGCGGCATGAGGAGCGGGCCGCCGAACTGGAGGGCGACCTCGAGGAGTCGCGCGAACTGCGCGCCAAACTGGAGCAGCGACTGCGGGCCAAGCGCGCCGAGCTTGCGGGGCTGCGCAATGAACACGCGGCGCTGCTGCGGCGGTACGCCACCGCGGAGACCGAGCGAGCGAGCGCCCTGGAGGGCCGCCGTCTGCTCGAGATAGAGGCGAGCGCTCCGGCACGCGCGCTGCCGCCGGCGCCGGTGGCCGACACGGCGGCTGCGGAGGAGATCCCCGCTGAGGAGACCGAGGAAGAGATCTCCGCTGAGGAGATTCCCGCCGAGGAAACCGAGGCTGTGGCTGCCTCGGAGGACGCCGAGGACGCCGAGGACGCGGAGGACGCCGACGAGGCGCCGGAGGCTCCCGCGGTCTTCTCCCCGGAGGGATCCCACCTGTTCCTGCGGGCGAAGGCGGCACTGAAGCGGTTCGACGAGGACGGGGACGATTCTCCGAAGGACGGCGCCGCGGCGGACGACTCCCCGGAGAGCGCTTCTCCGGAAGACGATCCGGAGAGCGACTCCCCGGAGGACGCCGCTCCCGTGGACACCTCTCCCATGGACGTCTCTCCCAAGGGCGAGGACAGCTCGGAGGACGGCTCTTCGCCCGACGACGACGGTTCCCCGAAGGGCAACGGTCCCACCAAGGGCGACGGATCCCCGAAGCGCGAGCCGGTGAAACCGAAGGCAGGTTCCGCCGCGACCGCGGCCGCCGCCACCGCGGCCGAGACGGCCCCCACCGCGACCGAGGCCGCCGCCGACGCCACTACGGAGGCCGCGGCGCAGGAGGACGAGGCGCAGGGGCAGCCCGAGGCGGTCGACGGGCATGAGCACGCGGCCGCCACCCCTCCGGCCAAGCACGCCCCGTCCGCCCAGCCCGTGCAGCAGCCCGCCGGGCACTTCGTCGCACCGACCGCGGTGGCCGTCGTACCGGCCGCGCCCGTGCGGCGGCCGACGGTCGAGGGCGGATTCGACTTCTTCGGTACGAAGGCGGAGCAGACCGGGGACGCCCTCGACGCCGTGCAGAACGAGGACCTCGCCGATGTGGTCGGCCAGGAGGCCCTCGCCCTCCACAAGGCCGAGGCCGAGGCGGAGTTCAAGCCGGCCGGCGAGGACTCGCGTGGCGTCGGCCAGGTGATCGACCTGACGGCCCACGACGAGACCGAGCAGATCGATGTGCAGGGTCTGCGGAGCGCGGTTTCCTGACGCCTTCGGATCTCCGGCTGCTTCGGGGGTCTGCGGCCACGTCGGGTTTCCCGTCGCCGTCGCCGTCGCCGTCGCCGTCGCCGTCGCGGTCGCCCTACGGCGCCATCCAGCGGTCCGGGCGCGCGTCCCTGCGCCCTGTCCTTGACCGCTCGGCCTGCCCCCGCAGCAACTCCGCCGCCTCCTGGGCGCCTCTCAGCCGGGCTGTCACGGTCTTGTTGGCCCCCGTGTCCACATGCACGTCGGCGACCCGCCACAGCCGCTCCCACGGCCCCTGAGCCAGCCGTACGCTCTGCACCTTCGCGTGCGGCACGAGCGCCAGGCTCCGTCGCAGCAGCCCGTGCCGGGCGGCGAACACCGTGTCGGTGACGGTGAGCCCGTACCCCCGCCACCACACCGGGACGCAGCGCCCGGCGCGCCGTGGCGGCCGGGACAGCGCCGCGGCCGGCGGCACGGTCACCCCGGGCAGCACGCGCGCGATGACCGCCTCGGCGACCGCGCGCGGAGCGACCGGTACCAGTACGGAGTTGGACGATCCGGCCACATCCAGCTCCACCCGCACCCATCCGCGCCGCCGCCACAGCAGCGGCTCCACGATCCGCACGGTCTGCACCCGGCCCGGCGGCACGGTCTCGTGCGTACGGTCGAGCAGCCCGTGGTCGATGCGCAGCCCGTCCGGCGACTCGCCCACCTTCCAGTCGTACTCGCCGACGAACCGCCCCACACTGCTGGCGCCCGCCGCGCCCAGCAGCGGCACGCCGGTCGCGAGGACCGTCCACACGCTGTGGGTGGCCAGCCACAGCAGCGGCGGGACGACGAGCGCGGCGGCCAGGGAGCCCCAGGTGGCGCCCGTCAGTACGACGGAGATGGCGAGGTCGAGTGGGGGCGTGCGCAACAGCTCGCGCACCGGAGCCTCGCCGACCTCGTGCGCCGTCTCGGGCGCGAACCCGGCGGCGCGCGCGAGGAGTTCGGCTCGGAGCTCACGCGCCTCGCGCTCTCCCAGGAAGGCGAGTTCGTCCTTTTTGTCGGTCCCTATGACGTCGAGTTTGAGCTTGGCGACGCCCGCCACGCGTGCGAGGAGCGGCTGGGTGACGTCGACGGCCTGGATGCGTTCCAGCCGGATGTGCGCGGTGCGCCGGAACAGCAGGCCGGTACGGATGCGCAGTTCGGCGTCGGTCACCGCGAAGTGGGTGAACCACCAGGTGAGGAAGCCGTAGAGGGCGGCGGCAGGCACGAGCACGGCGAGCGCGATCAGGAGGGTCGTGGTCGTCAGTCTCATCAGCTGACGCTGCGCCTGGTCGGGATCGTGCACCGCCCACCCGATGAGCACGGCCACCGGCGCCCATGCCCGCCTCAGGGGCGTCACGGGGTGCAGCCGCCGTTCGGTGACAGGTTTCTTCTCGCGTACGGCGTCGTCGACGCCCGGCGCGGTCACAGGCCCGCCGATCGGGCCTCGCCGAGTTCGGTGAGCCGGTCGCGCAGCCGTTCCGCCTCGGCCGGGTCGAGACCCGGGATGGTCGCGTCGGTCGCGGCGGCAGCCGTGTGCAGCTGCACGCTGGCAAGCCCGAAGTGCCGCTCGACGGGACCGGAGGTCACCTCCACCAGCTGCATCCGCCCGTACGGCACGACGGTCTCCTCGCGCCACAGCACGCCCCGGCTGATCAGCAGGTCGTCGGCCCGCTCGGCGTACCGCCAGGAGCGCCAGTTGCGGCCGAGCAGCACCCAGCCCCAGGCCGCCAGCGCCAGCGGCAGCAGCGCGAAGGCGGCCCAGACCGGCCCGGCGAGCAGCCAGAGCAGCAGGCCCAGGCCGAGGGCCAGCAGCCCCAGCCACACCACCAGCAACAGCCGGCGCATCCGCAGCAGCCCGGACGGCAGCCCGATCCACACCGGCTCCGCCGACCCGTCCCCCGTTGTCCCCGTGTTCTGCGGGCTCCCCGTCTCCATGCGGCCAGCGTACGTAGGAGAGACTGGATCCATGACTCCTACGACGGAGACCATGGTCGGTATCGGCGGCGGCGCGGAGAGCACCGACATGGTGCTCAACATTGGACCGCAGCACCCGTCCACCCACGGCGTACTGCGCCTGCGGCTGGTGCTGGACGGCGAGCGCATCCAGCACGCCGAGCCGGTGATCGGGTACATGCACCGCGGGGCCGAGAAGCTCTTCGAGGCGCGCGACTACCGCCAGATCATCATGCTCGCCAACCGCCACGACTGGCTGTCGGCCTTCTCGAACGAGCTCGGCGTGGTCCTCGCCGTGGAGCGCATGCTCGGCATGGAGGTCCCCCCGCGCGCGGTGTGGACGCGCACGCTGCTCGCGGAGCTCAACCGGGTGCTCAACCACCTGATGTTCCTGGGCTCGTACCCGCTGGAGCTCGGCGGCATCACCCCCGTCTTCTACGCCTTCCGGGAGCGCGAGGTCATCCAGAACGTCATGGAGGAGGTCTCCGGCGGCCGTATGCACTACATGTTCAACCGCGTAGGCGGCCTGAAGGAGGACCTGCCGGCGGGATGGACCTCACGCGCGCGTGCCGCCGTCACCGCAGTGCGCTCACGCATGGACGTCTACGACGACCTGGTGCTCGGCAACGAGATCTTCCGGGGGCGCACACGGGGCGTCGGCGCGCTGGCGCCGGAGGCCGTGCACGCGTACGGCGTGAGCGGGCCGATCGCGCGCGCTTCGGGCGTCGACTTCGACCTGCGCCGCGACGAGCCGTACCTCGCGTACGGCGAGCTGCAGGACACCCTGAAGGTCGTCACCCGGCAGGAGGGCGACTGCCTCGCCCGCTTCGAGGTGCTCCTGGGGCAGGCCCACACCGCCCTCGACCTCGCCGACGCCTGCCTCGACAGGCTCGCCGACCTGCCGCCCGGGCCGATCAACCAGCGGCTGCCCAAGGTGCTGAAGGCGCCCGAGGGCCACACGTACGCGTGGACCGAGAACCCGCTCGGCATCAACGGCTACTACCTCGTCAGCAAGGGCGAGAAGACCCCGTACCGGCTGAAGCTGCGCTCGGCCTCGTACAACAACATCCAGGCGCTCGTGGAGCTGCTGCCGGGGACGCTGGTCGCGGACATGGTGGCGATCCTGGGGTCGCTGTTCTTCGTGGTCGGAGACATCGACAAGTAGGCGCGGACGCGGGGAAGCAGGGCGGTCAGCCGGCCAGGGGGTCCGGAATTCCCACCGGCTGCAGCAGCCAGCCGAAATCGCCGAGGCCGCCAGGAGCGGTGAGTTCGGCGGCTTCGCCGGCGCTCGCGAGGGCGCGTACGTATGCGGCGGGTTGTGCGGACGCGAGCGCGAGCGGGGGGCGGGTGCCTGCGATGCCCAGGGCGCGCAGTGCGTCGCGCTGGCGCACCAGGCGCGTGCCGGAGGGTGTGTGAGCTGTGGTGCGCGCCGCACAGGCATCCAGGGCGACGTGCGCCGTGATGTCGCACGACCCGTCCGGCACAGGCGCCGTCTCGCGCCCCGAGCGGAAGCCCGTGAGCGTTCCGAACGGGGGGCGTGCATCCAGGGTGTGTGCGTAGTCGACGGCGACCGCGAGCCCGCCGTCGAGCGAGGAGACCGCGGCCGCCCAGGCCTCGTCCCTGGGGAGCCCGATCTCGGCCCGCACTCCCTCGTCGGCCGGCAGCGGCCACCACCGAGCGAGCCACTCCGCCTCCGCACCGCCGACGGGCTCCCCGAGCCGTTCGGTGCCGTCCTGCCGTACGAGCACGTGCCGCGGTACGCCGGCCGAGTCCACCTCGGCGACGTCCAGCGGCACATTGTCCAGCCACTCGTTGGCGAACAGGAGCCCGGTGACGTGCCGCGGCGGCTCGGTGAGCCACTCGATCCGGTCGTCGAGGCCCTCCGGGCGGTCGGCGATCTCGACGGCGTACGCACGCGTGCGTGCCGCCACCTCGGCAGGCAGTGCGGCCAGCACGCCGCTGACCAGTTCACCCCGCCCCGCGGCCATGTCGACGAAGGCGAGCCGGCCGGGCCGGTCCAGGGCCGCGTCGACCCGGCACAGCAGCCGGGCCACGGCCTCGGCGAACAGGGGGGACGCGTGCACGGACGTACGGAAGTGCCCGGCCGGGCCCTCGGGCCTGCGATAGAAGCCGCCGGGCCCGTACAGGGCGGCCCGAGCCGCCGCCCGCCAGCCCTGCCACCGGCCCGATGTCTGCTCCGTCACCGGCCCAGGCTAAGCGCACAGGAGAACGGAGCCTCCACCTTGGGGAGTATGCGGGCCGGGCACGGATCGATCCTCCGGTTGACCCCTGCACGCATCTCGCTTCCCTACTCTGGGTTACGTGCAGCGCCTCTATGACTTCCTCCGCAGGCACCCGACAGGGGTCGACAGCTTCTGGGCCGTCTTCCTGTTCGGGATCTCGGTGGTGGGCGAGGTCGCCCGCCGGGAGGCCCAGGGCACGGACTCGCCGGCGTTGATCGTTCCGATCGTGCTCCTGCTCTGCCTGGTGATCGCGCTGCGCCGCCGTATGCCGGAGAAGATGCTGCTGCTGACGATCGGGCTCGGTCTGGCGCAGGTGGTGCTGAACGTCGAGACGACGGCCGCGGACTTCGCGATGCTGGTGATCGTCTACACGGTGGCCGCGACGGGCGCCCGCTGGGCCTCGTGGCTCGCGCTGGCCGTGGGCCTGTGCGCGGCACCGGTGGCACAGCTGCGCTGGCCGAACGAGCACAGCAGTGCCCTGGGCAACCTCGCGGTGGTGATCTTCCAGACGGTTCCGTTCGCGCTCGCCTGGGTGCTCGGCGACTCCATCCGCACCCGCCGCGCCTACTTCGCACAGCTGGAGGAGCGCGCCGCCCGGCTGGAGAAGGAGCGCGAGGCGCAGGCCAAGGTCGCGGTCGCCGCCGAACGCGCCCGGATCGCACGCGAGTTGCACGACGTCGTCGCGCACAACGTGTCGGTCATGGTGGTGCAGGCCGACGGCGCGGCCTACGTCCTGGACGCCGCCCCCGACCAGGCGAAGAAGGCCCTGGAGACCATCTCCTCCACCGGCCGCCAGGCCCTCGCCGAGATGCGCCGCCTGCTCGGCGTGCTGCGCACCGGCGAGCACAAGGAGGTCGGCGAGTACGTACCGCAGCCCGACGTCGAGCAGATCGACGAGCTGATCGAGCAGTGCCGCACCTCCGGCCTGCCCGTCGACTTCAAGGTCGAGGGCACCCCGCGCCCGCTGCCCAGCGGCGTCGAGCTCACCGCGTACCGCATCGTGCAGGAGGCGCTCACCAACACCCGTAAGCACGGCGGGCCCAACACGGGCGCGAGCGTGCGCCTGGTCTACTTCGACGACGGCCTCGGCCTGCTCGTCGAGGACGACGGCAAGGGCGCCCCGCACGAGCTCTACGAGGAGGGCGGCGCAGACGGCCAGGGCCACGGCCTGATCGGCATGCGCGAACGGGTCGGTATGGTCGGCGGCACCCTGGACGCGGGCCCGCGCCCCGGCGGCGGATTCCGCATCAGTGCACTGCTGCCGCTGAAACCCGCACACTGACGCATGCGTACGTCCCGTGTTGACACCTGCAACGACCTGCCCGGCACAGTCGGGAGAGAACGGAAGAGGCCCCGATGACGATCCGCGTGATGCTCGTCGACGACCAGGTGCTGCTGCGCACCGGATTCCGGATGGTGCTCGCCGCGCAGCCGGACATGGAGGTCGTCGCGGAGGCGGGGGACGGCGTCGAGGCCCTTCAGGTGCTGCGCGCGACAGCCGTCGACGTCGTGTTGATGGACGTCCGCATGCCGAAGCTCGACGGCGTGGAGACCACCCGCCGCATCTGCTCGGAGCCCGACCCGCCGAAGGTGCTGATCCTGACCACCTTCGACCTGGACGAGTACGCCTTCTCGGGGCTGAAGGCGGGTGCCTCCGGTTTCATGCTCAAGGACGTGCCGCCCGGCGAACTTCTCGCCGCCATCCGTGCCGTGCACAGCGGTGACGCGGTGGTGGCGCCGTCGACCACGCGCCGTCTGCTCGACCGGTTCGCGCCGATGCTGCCGAGCGCCGGAAAGGAGCCCCAGCACAAGGAGCTGGAGCGGCTCACCGGCCGCGAGCGCGAGGTCATGATCCTTGTCGCCCAGGGCCTGTCCAACGGCGAGATCGCGGCCCGGCTCGTGCTGTCCGAGGCGACGGTGAAGACCCATGTCGGCCGCATCCTCACCAAGCTGGGGCTGCGGGACCGGGTGCAGGTGGTGGTCCTGGCCTACGAGACGGGGCTGGTGCGCGCGGGCGGGCACGGCTGAGCCACGGAGACCGTGACCCTCGCGCAACCGGTGCCCACTAGGGTCTGCGCATGCTCCTGTGGATCAACGGCCCCTTCGGGGGTGGCAAGACCCAGACCGCGTACGAGATGCAGCGGCGCCTGCCCGGCAGCGTCATCTGTGACCCCGAGCATGCCGGTTTCGGTCTGCGCCGGATGCTCCCGCCCGAACTGCGGGGAGACTTCCAGGACTTGACGTCCTGGCGGCAAGGGGTGGTCGAGGTGCTCGACATCGCCCTGACCAAGCACGACGGGGTCGTGATCGTGCCCATGACGGTCACGGACTCCGGCTGCTTCCGGGAGACCGTGGGCCGACTGCGCGAACTCGGCCACGACGTACGCCACTTCACCCTCCTCGCCCAGCGCGAGACCGTCCTCAGGCGGCTGCGTGAACGCGGCTTCGGACACCTCCTTCAGTACGTCACCGGGAAGAACTCCGGTCTGGGCAGGGAGACCTGGGCCGTGCAGCAGCTCGACCACTGTCTGGAGCGGCTGAGCGAGCCGGAGTTCGCCGAGCACCTGTGGACCGACCACTCGACGGTGCCCAAGACGGCGGACCGCATCGCCGTACTGGCCGGGCTGCGCCTGAGGCCGAACAACGAGGGCGCGCTGCGGACGCGGCTCAGGCAGGTGCGGGTGGGGATCCGGCACATCCGCTTCGACTGAGCCGGGTACGCCGGCTCAGCGCAGGATGCCCTCCAGGAAGTCGCTGCCCAGCCTGGCCACGACCGCTATGTCCAGCTGGTGCTGGACGTACCGGCCGCGGCGGCGCGTCGTGATCAGGCCCGCCTTCTTCAGGACGCTCAGGTGGCGGGATATCTCCGGGGCCGTCATGTCGTGCGCCTGCGCCAGCTCGCTCGTGGTCCAACCGCTGCGGGCCAGGTGGCGGCAGATCCGCATCCGGACGGGGTGGGACAGGGCGGTCAGCCGCAGACCGAGCTGCTCGACGGAGGGCGGGGCCGCGAGCTCCGGGGAGCCGACCGGGTAGTGCAGCACGGGCTGCCAGCCGTGCCGGTACAGGACGGACAGGTGGGGCCGGCCGAGGCTGGTCGGGACAAGGAGGAGGGTGTTGTCCCGGGTGGCCGTACGGCCCACGCTCAGCTTGTCGACCGTGATCTGTTCGGCGGCCTCGTCGAGCGTGACCGCCGGGGACACGGCCGCCAGCGCCTCGGCCAGGCCCTTGCGGCGCAGGAGGTCGGTCTTGTGGCGGGCGTCCGCGGTGAGCTGGTGGCGCAGCCGGGACCAGGTCTCGGCGTAGAACGCCTCGTCGCAGTCCTTCAGGAACTGTCGCAGCCAGGCACGGATCCTCGGGGGATCGGTCAGCAGCAGCTCGCTGAACCTCAGCTGCTGCGGTCCTCGCGCGGCGGCCAGTTCGAGAGCGCGTCGGCGCAGCCCGGCGTCGACGAGCGGACTGGGCCCGTCGCCGTAGGGCATTGCGCAGCTGAACTCCAGTGCCGCGTCCACGAACTGCTCGTCCGTCAGCTTGTCCAGCAGGTCCAGTTCCTCCGCGAGTGTGTCCCCGGGGAGGACGGCGCCGCCCGGGATGCCCGCGTACGGCATGAACAGGTCCGAGAACGTCGTCCGCCAGAGAAAGTCGGCCTCGCACATCC
>Ga0307512_10004973_pt1 | contig 14175 bp, 12 predicted proteins | sample 14_EM_MG_FD_200267 | JGI IMG/M metagenome (GOLD analysis project Ga0307512, IMG submission 200267) | Populus trichocarpa ectomycorrhiza microbial communities from riparian zone in the Pacific Northwest, United States - 14_EM | ecosystem: Host-associated > Plants > Roots > Unclassified | place... | reverse complement strand
CTGTGACCACAATGGCCAGCAGCACCAGCAGAAAGCATGGGAACAGCAGACCTAGGTCACAGAACATCGCGTTTGAAGCCGTACAAGCCCTTACGTAATAACGTTGAGAATCGAGCTGATGCGAGGTGCAAGAACGAGTCTAGTCTCCTCAAGCAGACCCGATGTGGGTGACGTGGGTGAAGAGGGTGACCTGTAACGACCGCACGAGACTGTGACTGCTTACAAATCCGGGACGCCTTTGGAATGCCGTAGAGTCAATCCAGCCTCAAGTTCAGAGCTCAGAGGGATTAGAGGGGAATGGTCCGCCTCAGTTTGTTGAGAAATATGAGGATGAGATCATTCGCGAGTGGCTGGAAGTCAAAGGTGACCTGCAAACATTCCTCGTGGGCTGATTTCTTACCTTATCCACAGGCATTTCCCCGGAGGCCGCGAGCACCGGTGAGAGGTCCGCCTCTACTAGACGGCCATCTTTCCCTCTCCTGTCACCGAGCCCTTTCAGCGATGGACCCTCCAGTACAATCCTTCGCAATCGTGTTTGTAGCGACGTTAGAAACTTTGCTGTAATGTTACTTGTAGTAGTTCTCTGACACGTATGATTCTAGAGCCTGGGCATTTCTGTTACCGCTCATTCTTATTTTCCAACCCCAATCTATGCCGACGCCAGCACCCCGCTTCACTGGGTCATGGCACCTCTTCAGGTCGTTTAGCACATCGGACATCAAACCCTCTTCAATACCTCCTGATCCCGACACAGAACCACAGAGGCCGTGACAAGATTCGCCCGTCGACAATGGGCAGACACAGGCTAATGGCGGATATGGTGCGGAGAGCATCGTGCTACCTGCTTCTTTGCAGCCAGGGAGACAGAATCGGATAAGTAAGGGTTGGTGCGGATGGGGGTCGTGGCCCACCCATCATTGGAAAGGTAGGTGATAATACACCGCCGAGGCCAATTATCTGCCAAGTAGCAGATCCACCATTGGAATGACCAGCAAGGCTCCAACGACTGGGATAGCATTGCTGGGCGTATGAGAAATTTGGGTGAAGACGTCGCTCCAAATGTGGGTTTTGTTACCCTCGTTGGCTCCAGTACTGGTTCCGTGGATTGAGACAACACCAAGGTCGTCTGGCGTGAGAGCCCAAACGGTAAGCGTGCGACGGAGTGGAACAATGCTTGGATCTGAACCCTTCAGAATCCAATAGATAGCCAGTGCCTCCTTCTCTTGATGGGTATCCTCGCGTTTGACACCCGCAAGCCTCATGGCAGAGTATTAGTATTCGTCGACTTCTCCCGGATTTGATCCTCTTTGAGATTCGTCTGGCCTGAGATCATCTTGCAGCAGAAAGCAAGTTGGTGGGATAGGTTGATATCTAAGATCGATGGAGGGTGCTTCAAAGAAACCTCGTGAGCGATGGAGAGTACCCCCCTTCCTGGAGCGGGAATAGATCTTTAGGCCTTATCACCGTAACATGGCTTGGAACTTGCACAGACACAGGTCAACGAGGGTCTTGCATGGATGTTGACGTGAAGATGACGATCCCATGGATGGGGGCACCAGGTTTAAGAGCCATCCTTGTGAGCATGGGGATATGGACGCCAGTTGCCTGAGACTTCATGAAGCCTGTACGAGCGGTCGTGGCCCGGTTCAAGGAAACAATTCAGCCCAATTCTCACGCTTGCTCATCCTCTCCCGGCCTTCGGGTCGTCCAATCCAATGGACTAAATTTGTCGGGCGGATCCATGGGTCGTGAAGAGTGTACGGGTTTGCTACGTAAGACTGAAGACACGAAACAGAGGGACAAAGCATTGGTTTCTGCACCCGCGTCCTCGCCTCGGGCGGGGAGTCTTCCACCACCAAGAAAAGTGAGTGTCACAGGTCACAGAATGATCACTTCACCTCTACTCCTTGCACTGACTACGGTTTCTACCGGAGATACTATCTGCTTCCTCCGGACGATAAGCACAAGTGTAAATATGTAACATTATTCACTGACACTGATGACGATCTAATAGTCGTAAAACATCGAGAGGGGGACGAAATGTCAAGCCAGAGAGATAGGAATTATAACATATAGTCATCGGCTGGTCCATTGGCCGAGCCTAAACAGATAATACAGTATGATCATAACAATCGGACTACACGATTAACAGTAGAAAGCGGATGCACTTAGAACTCGCCGACTCCAGGACCAAAGTGCTCGCCTGTAGCGAGGGTCTTGAGCCGTGGACCCGCGGCGTCGAGACCCTCGAATGGCAAGTTGTTACCACTCCAGCTGATTTTGATACCCTGCTGTTGCAGGGCGAAGAATGTGACCAAGGCGGAAAGTGCAATTGCACATGAGAAAGCGGAGGTAGTGATGCTAAGGGGAAAAAGAAAATTAGACGTCATCACGCTGGCGGTTGAATCAGACACTCACTAGTTATACTTCGACCACCAAGCGAGGAAATTCCTCTTGGTGTAATAGTTGAACACGAATGCAAGAGGAACACCAGCCCAAGCGTGGGACAGATTATAAGGAGCCCAAATGAGACCGCCGTGGAAGAACACGGGGGCATGGAAGTACTGGAACAGTCTCGACTTCTTGCGGAGGTAGTAGAAGAGGATGGGGGTAAATGCGCCGATGAGGAAACACCACAAGAGGGCATTGTAGGTGGCACCGGAACCAAACATCTTCTTGGAACCGAGGGTACCCCAGAGAACGGAAGCGGTGAAGAAGGTGTTAACGCCAGGGCAGGTCAGCCTATCCTTCTGGTTAGGTGTACAGACATCGGGGATCTGTGTCATCTGGTAGTTGAGAATTGCAGTGCAGACGAAGGTCGATATGAGGGTGGCAACCATCTGACAGTTGAAGGTGACCCAAGGTGGAATGTGGATGTAGTGCGCGAGCTTGAGATCCCGGGCAAAGTGGAGAGTGTGCGAGGTCGTGACATATCCGTAGGCCTTGAAGTAGTTCATCGCGGTTGCATTACCGGGGAACCAGAGACCACCAAACAACTCGGCAATGACGTTTAAGGTAACTTCGACGTTCGTGATTGACATGATAACGCCACAGGGGATACAGAAGATGAGGGCAAGGAAGACGCCATACAAGACGACGACAGGAGTGGTGTGGGTAGGGTAAGCACCGACACCAGCAGCACCCAAAGCAATGGATACCGCGAGGACGGCGAGGTAGATGTACTCGGGAACCTCCCTGTAGCTCCTCATGAGACGTGTGTGGACATCCTTCGAGTCGGCGAAGGCGGACTTGCGGTTGATCGCGTTCTTAAAACCAGCAACGATCTCGTGACGGTTGTAGAGGTAGGTGTGGGTGATGATCGAGGTGTAGAGGGCGAAGTACATGCCGTAAAGCAATGAGCTCCCAGCGGAGAGATACAAGGGAGAGTAAGCCTTGTAGGCAGCCTCATTGAAGAAACCGTTCTCGTCTACCGTATTCAACACCTTGTAACGGGCGCCGGTGTTGTCGAACACACTGTTGGAGTTGATGGGGATGTAGGCTGTATTCCAGGTGTTTGTATACCAGATAACGAGGATGATGGGGAAAGTGAAGAGCGTTCCGAGGAATGAGTTGAAAATGCTATAGAAGGGGTTGATGAGGGGGTCACCAGCAACAACGCATTGGTTCCAATCCCAGGTTGGGAGGGGGTTTAATCCCAAACCACCGTAGGTACCGGTGACGGCAGCCAAGTGGACATTGTCGGGGGCGATCCAGGTAGTCCAGTTGAAATATGACATGGCAGCAACGAGGTAGTTGGGGAACCAGAAGTAGATGGACATGGCGACGAAGCAGTAGGTGAACCACCTCATCCTGGACAGCGTCCATCCATTGGCGGGAGTGTTCGTTCCAGAGTGGAAAGCCCTACCCAGCGCGATCGTGGCCAAGTTAGAGGGCCAGATAGCCCGCGAGGGGTATACGAGGAAACGACGGGTAAGACCAGCGAGGCTGTAACCGATGAAGTTGGTCGAGAGGGCAACAAGGATTTGGTAGCCAAAGCTGCTAGCCCATGCCTGGTTAAAGTAGATGGGGAGGTACTGGGTCCAGACAATAGCAGCAGAATAAGGGGCAGAGAATCCGACGTTGGCCATGATAGTAATAACCATGTGCTCTTTCATGTTGAACTTTCCGGGGTTGAGGTTCCACGCGTAGCCGAAAGCGGAGAACTCCTCATTGGGGAGGATTGCCTCGAGTAGCTTGCCAGCAGGGAAAGTACTGACAAGGAATTCGTGAGACGAACGAAATACACGAAGGAAGGTTGGAGCTTACAGCAACTGAGCAACATTGGAACCAACGCTAATCCCAGGATATCGAATGCTGAAGAACTGGTTGATAAAACTGCCGGCAGCAACGAAGATGATACCAATGAACCAAGCACGGAAAGTGCTTGCGGGAATGGAGGGATCATCGTGGTTATCGACGACAGCGCGCACTTCAGCATACGGCGAATTCTACACCGAATGGTCACAAGGGTTCTGCGAGAATCCAACGTGACACACTTACAACAACTATCAGGGCAGCTTCGACCTTGAGCTCCTCGTAAATCCTCCGGTACTGGGCTGGGTCGTTCTTTAGGGTCTCGTCATACTTGTAACGGTTTGCGGCTTCTAGAACGCGAGGAGAAAAGTTAGGATCCTCTCCGTGCTATAAACACGATCATCCGTCAGTGTTATCAAATTTTATTACTCCGGGATAGGCATACCTCGAGTAAGATATGGTCGATCATATCCTCGATCTCCTCTGGGGTCATGGTCTTGGCATGTTCCGTCGCTTCGATAATATCGGGGCCGAGAGCCCGAATGTCATTGACCAAAACCTCCTATAGGATGGGGGGCCATGATCAGGTTAGGTCGCCGCGAGAGGGCGGATGTCACACGTACGACGTCATTTAGGTTACCCTTCCCGTTGCTATCGGACCTGGACCTCTTCTCGAGGCTTGAGCGAGAGGATTTCGCCATGGTCGAGCACAGACCGGTACAAGCGAGGTACACTTGGAGGGGAAGTGAAGGAGAATGGAAGGGGGGTCTCCAAGGAGTTTCGGCACGATCCCGCCCCGGGCTTTATACATTCCTGCGAACCCACTGGCGATCACAATTCTCATCATCCGAGGGGGTAAGGCTCGGATTGATGACTAGCACCGGGTGATCGTATGGATGCAAACGGACCATAATGGGGCTCCCAATCGAAGTCTACAGCCAAGACTCTGGGTGGCATTGGCGGAATGCTAGGGCAAACACGATGACCGAAGAGATTGTGAGTGTCCATGGTGATACCTTTGTTGGAAAGACTAGGTCGAGAGTGGATATTCAGGACTTTCCGTTGAGTCGACCAAATGGGGCACACGAGGTCAAAGGAAGGGTGTGCGTATGTTAGACTCCAGCAGAATTGCCCAATACTTCAATATCGTTGGTGTGATCGGTGAAGATAGGAATTCCCAATTTCGACGGCTAAATCATCTCAGCATCAGACTCGTTGGCATCAATATTCAAATGGTTCACCTGCAACGAGAATCGACTTCACCTCACTGGTTTGCCAACCCTTCTTATCCTAAAATAAGTCCACAAGGGTTTACAAGCGCGTCCACCTTGCATTCTCTTACTGATTCGTTTCAATGCAGAACCCGGGCACGCCTTCGGCACTGGAAAAATCTTCGGCTCCATCCCACTGGGCATATCGGAACCCAGTAAGCTGCTAAAAATCTTCCGGATCAATTAGGCCAAGCTGTATTCCTTGTTTGCGCGCCACCGCTGAACGGATTATCCAAACGGCTTTCCCGCCTTCTATCGGTTGAATGTATAGCCCAGCTTTGGGTGGCCACACTTCCTGTAGGCGCAGTCGATCGTCTTATGAATAAGGCCTTTCCCAGATAAAAAACACAGGCTCCCCCTTTTAAAAAAGCAAGGACCGGTTTATCCCCCATAAGCCACACATGTGCAAGGGAACCGCGTCTCAATTGCCAGACAGTCACTCTGGACACCTACCATGTAGATAACACGTTCGATGGTTATCGTGATGGAGGAGTTTGAGCGGTTACTGGAGTATCGTGCGTGGCGGTCCTCCATCTGTCTGAGTAACATAGACTGAGCGCGCCGCATTCACCAGTCACGCACAAACACAGTAGAATGTTGCAGGCAGAATGTATCGAGCCTAGCGGCACCGATGTTTTCTATTGGAGACCTGAGATGATAGTATACGCAGGCAATCGGTTCTATTACTCACAGAACTCAATAGTGGATGTGGCCCAAAACCCAAATCAAGAGTGGAGAAGGGAAGGTGGCGTCAGTGGTTCTAAAGGGTCGGATACATTAACAACGGAGGGTCGGTTTTACACAATACCCTTGTACCACACGGGGTGGTTGTGGAACCCTTTAACAATACAGCCTCGACGGCGGCGAACGCTACATGGCAGAGGCGACCCCAAGAACCGGTACCGGCACCTGATAGTCATACACATCCTGTTTGAAGCTGCAAGGTGCCGAAGGAAAGGTGCAGTCAGGAGTGGAATACGATCATCAGATTGATCATAGAGGAGTCACTTCGAGCCTTTGGGCCGAATGGGTACATCCTCGGGGGAACCTTAACTCATCAGTGCAATTTCATTCACTCTGTGCTTGTTTTGGCCAGTAAACTTACCGTAAAAGACCCGATGATATGCCGCAAGAGTTTGAGAAAGTTAGGGGCCACCGCATTAGGCAGTGATTCCGGAGAATACCAACGGTGTTCTCCAAAACTCCAGATAACAAAAGGCTGTGTTGGAACACAATGAGGGTTCTGCTTCCCCGATGATGTGGCCACTGGTACCGACGTTTCAACTGGGGGGGTATCAGGGACACAAAGTGGGGCAAACGTGAAGCATAGCTACTTGTCACGACTTTGGACACGCCGCCGACACCAACCACTACATAATACGCCAGAAGCAAATCCGTAGACGTCAACGAGCGAATCCTGTCATGAATCAATGGTACTTACTGTATTCGAGCGTTTGATCATAGCAGAGGAACACGAACAATACCAAGCTGAGAAGAGAAGTGCATTGTCGCTCACAGTTCCAACACTATCCATCTGAATGCTCTTGATCGAGATGCAGCCACTGATTATCCTCGCTAAGGGCGGGTTTGAGTTCACCGAAAAAATCTCGGCCGCTGAGATAGTACGCCCCGTATATTTTAAACGTCGCATCGAGATTGAACGTGTACGTGTAAGTTCCAGGTAACCTGGCCCATCAACCAAAGGTTCCGCGCATCATGCGGTTCGAGGATGCGAACCATGGGAAAAGTGCTGGTGGCGGAAATACCGCTGGGCAAGAGTGCCCCTATCGGTGCTAGCTCAAAACTATCCTCGAAGCATCGTTGTAAGCATGGTCACAAAGGTCGTCGCGGGGAGCACGGGAAATTATCTCGGACTATCCCTAATACCATCGAAGGAGGGGTTGCCAGGATTAGGCTTGTAGTGGCGCACAGCAGATAGATGTACTCACCGTAAACCAGTCTGACCCAAGTAGGACCTATCCCAATCATACCCTGAGGGGAGGTTCTCGGTGAGAAGAGTTCTCTCGTACTCGCTGACCAGTAGTGGCGTTGAACTCCGTCGACTAAGTTTCCAATTTTGGGTCCCCGTCACATGCCACGTGCAGAAAACGTGACCGTGACACGACGCGATGACCAGGGACCCTGATGCACCTCCGGTTAACTGGACGCGAGTTGACTGTGCTATCCCCGCAGTAGCGACCGTAGAATCGGTTTCAGAGGGGCAGTACATAGCGTGAATCCCGCGTTATAGTGTATAACGCGTCCTGCGCGAATATCTTATCTTTCGCGGTCGATGACAAAACCTCCGGCGGCGAGCCCGGATTCATAGGGTAGACCCATCGACTCAAGATATCCTACTGTTGCTAAACTACAGACGGGGCACGTACTTACGCCAAATACACAAACACTTCCTTAACGTCCTCGTCCCTCTTCAAATACTCGTTCTCTACCAAATAATCCACCCGTTGTTTGATATGCTTGATCTCCGGCACGAATCGCTTCTTCACGGCGACGATAACCTCCGTCTTGATCTGCTCAAAGGCGAGTTCCTTCTTTGCCTTCATTATCCGAACAATAGCAGCATCGAGTTCCTGTTTCCTGTCTGCCTCGATCCAAGCTTCTGTACGTTTGTTTTCCTCGGGCTAATCACCCCCCACGCCAATTAGCGGTTGACTAGAAGGAAACCTACAAGTAGAATGATTCCGCGTACCGTTTCTTTCACCTGTATGGAATCGATTCGTACTTGATATCTTGGATTCATATAATCGTTATTGAAATAAAAGATGTCCGATTCGTTGACGTCGGCCCCTACAGGTTTCTTCTTCAAAACCTTCTGTTTGCCACATGCAAGACTTTGGAGGGTTCTTTTCAGATCTATTTCGGCTGTAAATTGATCAAAAAGCGCATCGTAAACCGGTTAGTAACTGTAACCTGAACACCGAAGGTAACGGTATGAGACTCACGCATCCTAGTCGCCGTTTTAAATTCGTTGTAACCTATCCCTCCGGTGTTCTCATTGTACTGGAGAAGGACGATTGCCTGGTACAGGCTGACGAGCAGCTCCTTCTTCCCCCCTCTGAAATAACCAATCACAGAGGCGTTTCCAAGGGCATGATCCCAGTTCAACACCCTGTTTCCATGCTTCTTTTTGTAGAACTCCGTGAAGCTACTGAGCTGCTCCGACATCTGGGGCATTGCGGTCAGTCTCGTGGGGTCACAATAGGGGAAGATCCAATTGCTTACGTATGGGGGCAAATCTGCATCTTTGTCCTTCGGAGCGAAGGGCCAAGACGAAGCCTGAAGTACCACGAATGTGGCTTTCGGGCCGTCCTCGCTGCCTGCCTTGCGCTTGCCCTTATCACCGGGAGCTGGGGGGCGGTTTTCCACACTTTCACGATAGGCAGTCACCAAGTCACGGGAAAGCGCCATATCCTTAAACATAAGTTCTCCTTTTGAAAAGTCGGGATCATAGTCTGTGAGGTGAGAGGGTCAACGACCAAACCCCCCAAATTTGCGAGGCTCATACCGTCAGTTAACGTCTTCAAAACCGCTATCTCGAAAGCATCGTTTGCACTACGGGACAGCAACAACCTCTTGGACAGCGCACGCATGTAGTAGGTCCTAAAGACGTCCTTGTCGTCCGTGAACCTATACAGTTGCAGTACCTTCTGGAGGAGGGTCATGAATTCCGTGTCGGTGGCGCTTTTTTGACCCTTTCTCATCGCCCGATCGAGGTACTTGGCGATCATCTCTGCTGGCTTGTTCCTGCGTTTGGAGAAACCGGCTTGGAACCCATCGCGGATAGCATAGTCGTATGTCACATTTGGAGTCGCCTTGTATTGCTGTGGGGCGTTGTTTGAAGCAGAAGCACCACTGGTAGACGACGGCGTGTAGTCCACGAAAGCAGTGCTTGCGGCTTTCTCGGCGAATGCCTTGAACTTTAGGAGCCGCTCCACCATGTCTCCATCCCGTGGAAGGTCAGTAACGATAAGAACCACGGTGGTCTGGGACCCGAATTCAGCACGTAGAAATCGGAAGACTTGCAACTGCATGGCTTACGTGAACATAATGCTTGAACGATCGGAGAACTTCGTCCGCACACTTGACCCGAGTGAATGTGGTATAAACTTCGCCCAATTTCTCCAGGTCCTCATCATCCATGAGCTTCTGCAACGCTGGAAGAGCCGGTGTGAGAAGAAGATATGCGATGCCCTAACAAGACGCACCATCCCTTGCGACCCAAGAATGACTCTGTTCAAATAAGGCCATTTCACAGGCAACCCTTACTTTTTCCCAACTGTCTTCGATAAACATCTCCTTCGCTCTGTCTACCTCTTGCTTCACCCTCTCGAGGCAGCGCTTCATAAACTCCGCAGGGTCAGAGAACAACGCCTTCATTAGCCTCGCACTCTCGTCCATGTAATATGCTGTCGTCATCTTAAGGAACGGGCTCTCGAACGCTGGGAAATACATGAAATGAGTTCGGAGGTGGGTGATAAGTGACTTGATTTCTGGGCGAAGTTCGTGGGCAAGCCCGCTAAGATGGACAGGATTATTAGCGTGATCTACTATAAAACCAGAGAAAGCTATACCCATTCTCTCGCTCCCACTGAACCCATTCTTCGATACCTGCACCGAGGCGGATTGATATTCTGGGCGTACGGAAGATACGGTCCGCGAATAGCTCGCATGCGAGGGACCTAGTCACGCCATTAGTGGTCTACCTCGGCGAGGAGAGCGGGGAGTAGTTTACTTGAGATCCTTTTGATCCTTCCCCCGGCCTTTGTGATCAAGATAAGCAAGGAGCTTCCGCAGCATTTCCTACCCCGAGAAACCATTGACCGCTTGAGCTTCAGAATGAGGGATTACCTGTTCCACACTCACCACCCGCCCTTCGAACCACGCGCAGGTCTCGTTGAATGGCTTGATCCATTGTATACCCTTCTCCTTCTTATCGCCCAAGTCCTGGGCCAACTCCCCAACGCATCTTTCCAACTGCATCTTTGCTTGGTCGTACAAATCACCCGAGCCCTTCGTGGCATATACAATAGTGCGGCATGCGGAGAAAATGTTCTCAAACGAGGAATTCGGAGGCGGAGGAAGCCCTGGTACGTGAGACCGGGGTTTCGTGAGGTAATATCGAAGGAACCTGGTGATGAGGCTATAGCATTCTGTAGTGTATTGACCAACTAAGGGCGCAGGTTTGTCTAGAATGGCACAGACGTTGGGATGGGCTGAGGGATGGTAAATCTCCAGGCACGTACACGGAGCACCCTCGACTCTCAATACAGCAGAAACGACAGTATCTTCGTCCGCTACGTCCCTCATAGTCACGTCATCTTCTTCTCGTGTTGTGTTACCCGTGCTCCTACTCGCAAACGGGGCCCCAACTCCTCGCGATCTCGACGCACTTGCTGAATCCGCACCCCTTGTAAGTTTCGGAGTCTTCCGCGGATGGGTCGAGGACCGGGGCTTCTCGGGGCCCTTGTTCTTAGAGGTGTTCAAGATCTTTGGGTGAGCCGAGAACGCATCCGAGGTTTCTGGCAAGCCTAAGAGACATTCGAAGTATAGTGCGGACATCCTTCCAGTGGTTGGATGATCGATCAAATCGCGGATGTGGGCCAATCCGTGGTGGGTCTGGCGGCCCCTGGCGGCCCCGTGATGATCAATGATAGGCCGACCGCCAGAAAAAAAAGCACAATATACGTGTTTATTTTTTGTGGGACACACAAAAAATGATAAAATACACCTAGCCTACAGTCCGTATAAAGAATAGACTTAAATACAAAAAGTTCCAACCCACACGCCTTGGTATGGCCCCAAGTGATTAATGATGTTGCTGACAATAACCTCCCTAATGGTACAACCAAAGCCGGTGTTATAGCATCCGCTACACGGGTAATAGCGGTTTTCCCGGATAATGTGGATTTCGCCGGCAACATGGCTGAAGCCGAGACTAGGGATGATGGGAATGGGGTCCGAGTCGTGGTTGATACGCCTGAAGCTATTCACCTGCATGTCTGAGGTTAGTCAGGTGTCCAAGAAGCTGAAACTCGACAACGACATACCTTCGAGTTGAAGCAGTCGGCGAAGGCGGGTACACCGACCCTCGAATTCAGGTGACACCCCCCACAGCAATGCTGGACGGTTCAATCGTAAGAAGAGGGAATCAAGCACTTCGAGAGCTCCCCCGAGTGAGTGTCCGACCTAGATTATGGGTGAGTAAAGCCTACCCAAAAATCGCCGGGGAAACTTACCGCGATCACGGAAGTGCCACCCTTGGAATTGATTAACTTAACCTCTGTAAGGATGGTACTTGCGGTAACCCTACGCGCGTCCCTGGATCCCCGATGCACTCGTGCGTTGCTCGGAGCCGCAGGGAATAGCGAAGCACTAAGCCAAACCTCGTTGATGTTTAAATCCATAAGGACAGATAAACTGAGAGGAAACGAAGAATTAATGATCAACAATCAGTTTCATATTTCCGGTTTGTAATTTGAGTATTATAATAAGACTCACAACTGGGCTGGATCGGTTCCCTGGTGTGAAACGACCGCGGATTTTTGAACCGGCCAGTATCCGACAAAGGCTAGGGAGCGAGCCCCTAGTCATACCAAAGATGTGAGGATAGGGCATAAAATAACACAGTATGGGACATCAGCACCGTTGCCTCCAGTAAGTGTTGGCTGGAAGCCGGAATTAGCGCTGCAGGCACCTAGGGCCAGCGTTCTGGTTTCGTCAATTAAAATGTGGGGTTGACATAAAGGGATTGAAGTACTCACCCCCACAAGTCCAGGTTTTGATTATTGTCGGGTTACAGTACGCAGCCCTCACGAATTGGGTGGAGGGAGTGTAACTCGAGATATCTGTAGTTGGGGGTAGTTACGGCTCCGGTGACAAGAACCCTCTCAAAATTCTCCGAATGGGCAGCCTCAGGCTTAGGCTCAGGGATGGGGGGAGCCCAAACCAACGAGGAAACCAAAGTTACCAAGAGAAATAACTTCAAAACGTTTGCGGGGGACATTGTAAAGGTTCGCGTTGACGAGAGTGGAAATAACCGTTAATCCTACAGAACGTGGATGATCATGTGCACCATGCACTTGAGTCGGTCTATCACACGCAAGTCCAGCTTGAATTAAGTCTTACGAGAGAAAAGGAATACCAGAACGCGAACACAGCATGGGCAACAACTAGCGATAACACGGGGTTTTAGATTCCAGCGCCCCCTGTAACCTCCAGAGTGTGGCCGGAAACAAATGAGGCAAGAGACGATGCGAGGCTGAAAATTCTCCCGTCAAGAACAAAAGCGGTCGTCTGGATCGGGGGGTGACTCACAATAGCATTCCGTTCGCGGCCTCGTCAGGTGAAGCACCTCGAGCGAGTGGAATCAGGGGGTAGGCCTTGGGTCCGGATTGGTTAGCACCGGCACTTGGGATACCGAGGGCAACCTTTTTGCCATCAATTTCAATGGTAGCACCCTCCTCCTTCGCCTGGGTCAACCTGTCAAAAGCGTCAGCGACGTTCTACTTGGCACTGTTTGAAGCGGGCCTAGTATGGACGAGACCGAAGGCAATGGTGTTGGCACGAACACCAAAAGGACCCCACTCCTTGGCAATGGTTTTGGTAAGACCAATAACCGCAGACTTGGCAGCAGCATAATTGGCCTGTCCAATATTTCCGTGAAGACCAGAGGTCGAAGAGATGTTGATGATGGAACGGTTCTCCGTGTTACCCTGGTTCGGCATGAGCACCACAACGGACCATTGAAGATTAGGAAGGAACACAAACCTTGATACGCATGTAGGGGGCAGCAGCGCGGATAAGTCTGAACGGAGCACGCACGTGGATCTTCTGAATGATATCCCAAGCTTCATCCGGAAGAGTGTGAAGCATCTTGTCATATGTGAAGCCAGCTACATGCCATCGTCCGTAAACCCCGGATAAACGTCCGAGGACTATGGATACGCACCATTATTGACGATGTGGTTGAGTTTTCCGTACTTTGAGATTGTAGCGTCGAGAATCTTCTTCGGGAAGTCATCTGCACCGACGTTCCCACCGACGGCGATGGCGTCCCCTCCAAATGCTTCAATTTCCTCAACAACAAGTTGGGCTTTCTTTTGGTCAAGGCTGCGGAGACCGACGTGTTAATAAACCTTGGGACTGGACAAGCAAGTGGACGCACTCGCTGACTACGACCTTTGCACCCTCCTTGGCAAAGATGATAGCGGCACTCCTTCCAATTCCCTATAAGAAATGAACGCGTCGGTCCACGTGAAAGAAAGGCTTAGAAGAGCACCAACCAACCTGAGCAGCACCTAAGGCACGTCATACTATAAGCCAACAGGGTCACCCGCAGAGACCCTTAGGAACTCACCAGTGATGATAGCAACTTCTCCAGCAAGCAGACCTCGTGGGTAAGTGTTGGACAGATGTCCAGAGATTTGCGCAAGTCGTTGAGCCATGATCGTTGTCGTTGAGGTCCGGGAATAAGCCTCGTTAATGCCGGTCAATCGGGGCGGCTCCGACTCCGTCCAATGATGTCGTGAGTTGTCGGCCCTAGGGTACAGTGAGAAACGCCCGACTTTCTAACAGCAAGTGTTATTAACAGTTTCTAACATGCTGTTAGAAATGGGGCGCGAAACCCCCT
>Ga0307512_10004972_pt1 | contig 14175 bp, 12 predicted proteins | sample 14_EM_MG_FD_200267 | JGI IMG/M metagenome (GOLD analysis project Ga0307512, IMG submission 200267) | Populus trichocarpa ectomycorrhiza microbial communities from riparian zone in the Pacific Northwest, United States - 14_EM | ecosystem: Host-associated > Plants > Roots > Unclassified | place... | reverse complement strand
CCTGCTGCACCCACGATGTCACGGGTAAAGATATACAGTAACCGCCCGATGACGGTGGATGACGGTCGATATTCCGTCCGTCTTGAGTAAGGACGGGACGGACGGCCTTGACGCCGTCCCGTCCGTCCGGCTATGATGGACGGCAATACCGTCCCCGGCCGTCGGACGGGACGGTTGAGAACACTGCTCCAAACTCGCTCGATTACGGCCTCCAAGTGCATCTCCCAATGCGCTCAATCACACCCTCCAAGTGTATCTCCAAACTCGCTCGATTACGGCCTCCAAGTTCGCATGCTCACGGCCTCCAAGAGCATCTCCAAATTCGCTGGATCGCGGCCTCGGAGTGCATCTCTATGTTCACTCGTTCACGGTGTGGTGAAACGCTGGAGCTGGAAGGCAGACAGCTCATCATCAACACTCCGCCGCTCCTCGCATGGCATCCGAAGGGAATTTGTGAGCAAGAGCGGTTCTGGCTCGAAGAGCGTTGGAAGAGGGTGATAGGATATGAAGCAATACCCGGCCATGATTAACCACACAAATTCCGTGGATCTATGAACGCTTGGCAAAAGTGCGTGGGGATCAACACAAATTGTGTGGATCTACGAAAGCTCGGCAAGAGTGCATAAGACCAAGAGCTGGGAAAGATAGAGTGTGTATTTCGTATATTGAGATGATGTCTATCTACCCTGGGGTATCCCAAATATATACTCCGTGTCGCTGAGTCCATCTCCATTATCCCTGTATCTCCGTATGTATATATATAGAGAGACTTAGATAATACATGCCATATTATGATGGAGCGACTGTTGTGACCGTAACAGACCAATATGATCGATGAAATGCCTTGTGGTTATGGAACTGTAAGAACCACTAGTGTGAGAATACGGCACCAAGTCTCACGCAGAGCTTTTGCAGAGGTCTTAGCTGCTCTCGAAGTCTCAGCAGCTCCAAAATTTGACTATCCTAATTGTCAAATTTCGTAGCATCCTGAATGCACCTCCATCACTGCAGGTGTTCTCGGGAGCACGTGAGAATGCTCTTGCAGAGTCTGAGAGCACTTTGCAAAGCTCCAGGGGGGGCTGGGAGCATCTGGAAGTACTTCGAAGCACTGGCGAGGGCTACCGGAGTGTCTGGGAGGTTTGCGTATGGCTTCCGGACCGAATTACATTTTGCTGATGTGATGTTGATTGGCAACACGGTCGACATTTGGCTCTGCGAACCCCAGGGCGAGCGGAAGTGATGGCAGTGGACCATGTAAACCGTTGGGAATGGCCCGTGATTGAACCAGGATCTACGGCTGTGGAGGAGGCGTGTTCTGAAGGAGGCGGCGGTATCCCGGATATTCAAATACTCGGAGAAACTGCTTTTGAAGATCTACTGGCGAGCAAGCAGGTCATCGGGACATTCTTCCTAAGAGTGGGAGATTGTACAGGGCTGCTGGGAGCGACCGTGGAAGGCATCACTGATGGTCAGTGAGATAGGCCCCAGCACTGGACAGGCGAGCAGGGAGCAGCGGCAGCAACGACTAGAAAAATGTTCCCAAGGGTATACTTGTGTAAACTTTGTCGGCTCGCGGAGACATGAAGGAAGTACTGGACGGCGGGGCTTGGCTCGTCCATGGGCAAACTCTTTTAAATCCGGGCTGCTGGATATTTCTCCTTACCGCTCCATATATATATCACGAATTCAGAACTAATATTTGCAGATGAAGCCGGCACAATGACAAAGATGGTGCCTACAGATGATGGAGAACATATCCCGGCCATATTCCGAGATTTCGTGGAGGTTTTCAATAGAACAAAGGCAGAGATACTTCCCCTACATCGGTCAACCGACCATGCATTTGACTTGGAACCCATGTACAACTTGCCATATTTTCGGATTTACAACCTATCGGAGTTCGAGTTGAGGATGTTAAAGAGTTTCATTGAGGAACACCTAGCTAACAGGTTTATTCAGCGGTCATCATTGCTGGCGGCGGCGTCGATTCTCTTGCAAAAACGAAGGATGGAGGACTAAGACTTTGTGTCGACTATCGTGTGCTTATCAAGGCGATGGTGAAGAATCGGTATCCCCTTCCTGTTGATCTCAGCGAGGTTTGACTGTCTGCGCGAGGCCAGGATATTTACAAAGCTGAACCTCCGCAGTGCGTATAACCTCATCCGGATGAGGGAAGGCAATGAATACAAAACTGCTTTCCGAACCAGTTACAGCCGATTCAAATACTGGGTCATGCCATTGGGTCTAACAAATGCGCTAGCTACTTTCCAGTCTTACATCGATGATTGCCCACGGCCATACATTGACATCTTCGCAGGATGCTATCTCGACCACAGACGTATGTAATAGACAAACGTGAAGGGGCATGAGGAGCATGTGTGCCAAGTGCTGCAGCGTCTTAAGGAATTGGGCCTTTATTGCAAGGCCAAGAAGTGTCAATTTGAAGTTTTGGATATCGGCTTCGTGGGGTTTGTTATCACTCCTGATGTAGTCTGCATGGATTTGGTCCGGATCCCCACAATCGAGGACTGGCCGGCACCAATGTCAATTAGAGATGTCCAGGTGCTCCTCTGAATCACGAAGTTCAACCCAAGGTTCATCCGGCAATATGGCCAGGTGACTTTTCAGCTTACAGAACTACGCCATGAAGCAGATGAGGCTAGCGAGCCACCGAAAGGCAGACCACGACACCCGATGTCAGAAAACTTTGGGAAAGTCACATGGGTTGAATGCACACTGCAAGCTGAATTGTCTTTCCGGACACTGACAAGGACCTTCACCGAGTCACCGATCCTCCAGCATTTGGATCCCGCCCAGCCGATCATTCTCCAAAAGGACACAAGTGGAATCCCGATTGCAGGGATTCTCAATCAGTACAACAGTTTCGGGGCTCTCAGGAAAGTCAATTTCCAATGCGGCATGTGCTCTTCAGCCGCACAGAATTATGACACTTATGATCTGGAGCTATTGGCCATCGTGGAAATACTAAAACAGTGGCGACATTTCCTCGAAGGTGCCAGTCACAAGGTTTTATTTCGGTGCGACCACAAGAATCTCGATTGTTTCCAGACATCCAAAGTGTTCTCCAGAAGACAAGCCAGGTGGTCAGAAACTCTTACCACTTCCGACTTTGTCATCGAACAGATGGAAGGCAGCAAGAATCCATCTGATGGTCCGTCCAGACAGCCCGATTACATGATCAGCTACGAAAGGCCAGTGGCATGATGATTGGCAACCGTCTCAGTGGAACCATACCACAATCTCGTGCCAGCATTCATTGCGGCTCAGGCATCCGACAAATTGGCTGTCAACGTCTCGGATCAGCTTGTTCACCGACTAATGATAGGCGGCACCGATACCACCAAAGAGGAGAGCCAATGAAAAGTCGTCGCAGGAGCTTTGACTTACGAAGGAAGGGTATAAGTTCCAGCAGTCGATTCTTTCCACGGAAATGTTATAAGTCTATTCCATTACAACCCTGAGTCCGTTCATTTTGAAGCTCTTAAGAATACTGAGCTGGTATCGAGGGATGTCTACTGGCCAGCAATGGACTCGCATGTACGGAAGTATGTCAGTGGCTGGGAAGTATGCCACCCAATCAAAGCACCTTCGCACGCCAGGGACGGGATCAACATGCACTAGGAGACAGCATCACAGCACTCGGAAGGCGTCACGATGGACTGCGTCACTGACTTCCCCGAGTAACAAACATCTGGCTACACCGGGATTCTCGTGATCATCGACCGACTGACGAAGATGCCAATCTACTTACCATGCCGGAAGGATATTGACTTGCCGGAATTGGCCCGGCACTTCATTGAACACGTCATTTGCGAGCGCAGCATCCCGGACAACATAGTTACAGATCGCGGAACCCAGTTCACAAGCCGATTCTGGACCCGGGTATATTCTCACCTGGGTACTGACCATCGGCGCTCAACAGACTTCCGTCCACAGACGGACGGTCAGACTGAGCGTCAAAATCAGAAGATGGAGAAATATCTCCGGGCTTTCTGTGACTACGAGCAGGACAATTGGGCCAAACTGTTGCCACTAGCCGAATTCGCTTACAATTACGCTGTACACGCTTCTACTAGGATGACTCAATTCTGGGAGAATTACGACTACCATCCGGTGACGCAGTTCAAGGCCCTGAAGCAACCATCTAGCCTGAAATCCCAAATCCAAGCAGACACCTTCGCAGCTGGCTTGGAGGAGACTCACGAAAGTCTGCATCAGAATTTGCAGGAGGCTCAATCCCGCCAGACGAAATATGCCGGCGGCCAAGAGGATGTTTTCAAGGTTCGAGAGAAGGTCTGGCTTTGACCGCGGCACTTCCGAAAGACAAGGGCGTTGAAGAATTTGGATTTCAAACGGACAGAACCGTACATGCTACGTGGCGTCATTAATATGAATTCTTACAAATGAGACATTCTGTAAATGATCCAGAAGCACAATGTGTTCTACGTCTCATTGCATGACTGCTTTATACCTCCTACCCCCGGCCAGCCGCCAGCTGAACCGCACCTGTCGGTACTGGATGACGCTGACAAATGGGAAGTTGACCGGATCCCCGACACTAAGCGACGCTACCAGAAACTCCATTAGCTCGCACAGTGGGCATGTTCCAGTTACGTACGGACAAGTTGGGAACCAGCGGAGAATATGTCCAATGCCCAGCAATTGGTCAATGAGTTTCACCGAGCGCATCCTTGGATGCCTCGACGATAATTGGACTTGGAGGAGTGGATTTGGATGTTTTCTAACGGGTTTCAATTTATCTTGCTTTCTTATGGATCTCGGGCCGGTATAAATGGCGTTAGCACGGGTTTTTAAGACTTACCGTGGGAGGTGGAGTTTCCCTGTCCACTGAATCCGCCGTGAGGGTACTCATAGGGCACTGACTGGTTGTGGGATGTATCAAATGGTGTGGAGGCGTACACATTGGTTTGTTTTGTTTTGTATGGCGTTTCTCTTGTATATACACGTATGTGGCAGCCCAGGGGGTCTGCTCATCAAGGGGGGGATGATTTAATGGCAGTCATGGTTATGTTCTCGGCATTTGCACGCGACATGTCCAGGGCCGGGTAACTGCAACCATATATGATTGAAGACTCGCGATTTCCCTGAGATCGCCAGCGATAATCTTACCTATCAACTACTCTATTATATGACCGCATCCACATGTGCAACCGTATCTTCCCATGTCCTCTCATACGCGGGCATATACGGATATACGGCCTCACACTCAGCTGAGGATGCTAGATTCAGCTGGATATGCCAGCTGAGTGCGCACACACACATACAAGACATACTCCAAATACCGTATATATCAGATCACCAATGTACCTGTACTTAGGAATACAAACTTCTAGCAATCAGTACAATTCAACATTTATGATATCTCTGATATTCAGTCAGAAATTGTGATTCAACAGCATTTTGGAGCTTTTTTTCACAGCTGCACTATGAATATGAGTGATATAGTAAATTGGAGACAAGGAAGTGAAAGAGGATCTCTTCATGCATAGTTCATGTATAGAACACTCTGTGATCAGAGCAAAACTCATGGACTGAAATGAACTTGAATTGATTGGAGTTACCCAGTGGAAGGCATCTTCCCAGTTGCCAATATGCTTGCTCTAGCCACTGAAACAATAGAGACTTACCCCAACTTGGATCAGTGGGAGCTGGCCAAGAGATGTTCTATCAAATTCGAATTCTAGGAGTAAGTTAGAGCCATATACATCTGGAAGCATAGGAGCTGCTAAAAATGACAACTCTGGGTTGGCTGGGCTGGAGATCTATCTGAGCGCCTCCAAAGGGCGGCGAAACCACCACCGTACCTTGTAGTTCTGAAGTAGAGAGCGGGAAAGGAATTGTTAAGCAATTTATACCTTGTGTATGACATGAAGTGAGGTGCATTGGAATGTTTACCGCGCAAGCTAAACCTTGTATAAATGCTAAAGTACTTAGTTACCAATAAAGTTTCAAAGAGTTGGCCCCACCGGTTGACATTTTGTTATCTCGCATAGGGCAATGGAATCACTAGCCTAATTCGGTCCGTTGTGCTGGAGGTTCCGCTTCCGGCGACTGAAATGTGTTATTTTAGATGTCCAAGTACCAAGGTTCAGAATCACGTGATACAAAGGAGACAATACAGGTCGCCAAGTTTATTGGAAAATACTGGTATGGTTTTTGTGCTAATTGCCTGCTTTGCTGCTGACATGTAATTTCCTCAGAGTACTAACTTCATCTTACACCTAAGAACCCTGAAAACCATGTTGTGCTGGCGTCTATGGTCGCTTGGGAAGTCGGTTGTTATCACAGGTACGGGTTTAGGAGCGGCGGTAGTGCGGTGTAGTCTTCATTGGATTACGGAACACCCTCGAACTGGCGTATTATGTCTCAAATACAGAGGCCACCTAACATTGACAAGTTGTAGGATATGTCGAAGTACATACGCTTCCCAGACTTCTTATGTACCAACCACAACAGATACAGTAAAACCAGTGACCAGCAGGCGCATAAGGAAGAAACAACAGTGCGTCGTCATCGATCCTTGCACTGCCACGGAAATGCTGTAACACAATATGCAAGCTGCAGTCATCGCGATCGGGTGATCGATCCGTAGGCTGTGCACACTTGTGCTGCGCAACTGCAACTTTAGCCAATTACTTGAAACATAACATTCTTACCGGGGTTCCTACAGGAAAAGGTTTCAACTATGCTGGCAACCTCTCCTATCAAATAATAACAGAACTCAGAAATGCGGAGATGCTAGTTTAGTTTCAACCGAGACCTCGGTTCCAGGATAAGGTCAGAATGGACTTACCCATGGTAACTGTCACGGCTAGTGGAAGTGAGGAGAGGTGTCGGGGTTTTGTACCCACCACATTACTGGTTTTAGGTGCCTCTGATTTTTCAGTTCACACTTGCGGTTGTTACCATGCAGCTCTCTTTTCACGAGGAATTGTCACGTTTTGCTTTCAATCTTGCCGGGTTCAATCATAAATTATAAACTATCGTTCATGTCAAAGTTCACAATGCTACGTATGAAATAGACAGCGAAATGAAAAACTTCCATGTCATCCCGTCTGAATCCTTCCACTCAGACTCCGACAATGAATACCGAACACACACAACTGAAAAACCGTATTATCAGGCCACCTCCGTCGCACCCTCTGCAAAAGTATATCAATGTAGAAAGCTGATAAAAACTAATAATCCAGCGCTGCAATAACAGCATCGTCTCGCCCTCTCTCCGAGCCCCACTTTCGCCATTTCATCATTCCGTTCTCAATTTCGGTGATTCTTCCCACAATTGGCCGAGCAGAAAGCTGCTTTCCACCTCATCCTCACAGTCGAGAACGAGTTTGTCGCCAGTCGCGCTTGTGCCGTATTTAATACCTTGTCCTAAGGAATCCAGGCAGGCAGCCAATTCCTTCCCCGTTACCAAGCTCCCACCATCTACCTTCGTAATAAGGGTGTTCAAAAGCCGTGCGCTCGATAGATAGCTGTCATCGCGGACATGGACGTTCCGGCAGTACTGCAAAACTACCGTGATTGCGAGAGTTTGGCCGCAGATGATGGCTGCAATAGTAATCGTAAATTCTCTCCATTTAACCTCCAGGGTTGTTACGACGTAATGGTTTTCGTTGGAACCGTTGCGGCTGACGTTCGGTAGTTGATCATCCGCAGCCGCTATCGCTAACACAGGCATCCGCGCAACAAGACTGGCAGCAAAAACCCGTGATTGTCTCTCGAAGTCCGTGTTGTGGAGGACATAATAACGATTCCATAACCACCAGCCGACATCCGATAGCCCTATATTAGGTCCTAATATACCCAGACGAGAGAACGGAAGATAGTTGAATACCAGATCCGAGTTTGGTGAGACTGTAGTGCTATTTAACATGCTCGCTGGGAAAAGTAAAAGATTCCTGGTGTTGAACGGAATACGCGCATCTGGAACTCCAACGAAGTGCCCAACTCCGGGGTTGTCTTTATTGTCCGTCAAACACAACTGACACTGCCAAAGCACGCCCCCGAGATCAGTGCTATAGTAATCCGAGGCCTGAGAGTATAAATCTGTGAATGTATTGACACGTCATTAGCGGTTGCTTTACCAAGTCTGAGTTATATAATAGTAGCTTACATGTCGTGGCGCACTGTGGAACATCATTGGACGAAAAATAACTCGAGCTCTCAAGTGAGGCCCAAATATCTCGATTTGTGTTATAAGGTATGATCCGCAACATCTGTTGTAATACCGTGAGGTATTGTTCACTATAGGTACCATTCTCAATGTCTATGAGAAGTTTTCATCATTATACCAATTCGTCGCAAAGACTGTGAATTGATCTCACCCCACATACCTATAATCTTCTTCAGATTACTGCTGAAATGGTAGATATCACTCCCGTTGATATATATCGTGCTGCAGTTAGCCGACGAGTGGACGACGTTCCTCGACCGGGTAGCCTTGGACTGCTGGCGTTCTTTCAACGAATAGGAATACATGACTGTATCATTAAACACTTTGATGTCCATTTCTTTGATAGCGAATTCAGACTCCAACACACGGTCAAAGTCTGGACCTTCAATAGTCTCATTGGTGAACGTTGTCGTGTTGATATGTTTTGCCAAAGTCGATACCCCGCCCTGAGCATACTCCAATAAGCGTCTCACTATACGAACAACATGATAGCCTCAGCATTACTGCACATAATATCTAAACAATTGAGGAACCCGGCTTCTTACCATTGTTTGTAGCTAAATCCGATGACGTATAGTTATCGATGCGTATCTGTCCGAATGCAAACGAGCTGTCTGCCTTAAAGCGTTATCTTTAAGTACATAGTTTAGAGACCTGAGCGTTTTAATACCAGTGAGATTACTGCCCATATCCCTCCAACCAGCATAATTGTCATCAGGAAACGCGATCCAATTTGGCGAAAAATCATCCGGGTTAGACGACCAGTTCGACACCATAATTGGATAGTCAGCTTTTGTTTTATCGGTCAAGTTAAATGTCAATCCAAAGATTGCAACACTGAGCCGGCCGGCAATATTGGCGAAAGCAAATGCTGCTACAATAGAAGTAGTTCGCGTCCATCTCCTCTGGCGGACGTTTTGGGTTAACAGCCGGAACATTCCAATAGGCGATCCCATCGCTAGAATTGCGTCGACCTAATAATCTGTCAATCAATGGCGCAGAGCATATGAAAATAAAGGCAAATACATCTGCTGCTTTGTGGGCCGCACGGGCTAGTAAGGGCCACCGTATCATAGAACCCAAATATCCAAATAGTGATCCAATGCACAGACTCATCGTACCAGTGAGCAGAATTGCTAGAGCGTTGAAACCCCTCTGATCACGCTTTCTGAGGTGCCCCATTGTGGAAAACACAAAAACACAGATGACGAGGAGAGTAATCGCAACACATGTTGCCAAAAGCCTGCGCATAATCGACCTCAGATTTGGCTGGAACCGATCATACCGTTGACACGAGGTTTTCTCAAGATCTGTCACTATTGGTGTTTCCATATCGCTGATGTTTACAGCGCAAATTTCAGCAGGTCTATGCTCCTTCTTAACGGATACCGTGCTGTACAAGAGAAACGATGGGTGACAAATTATGAGAAGCGGGGTGCAAGCACTGCCACGATCATGAGATACGTGACGCGTTGACATACCTACAGCTATCAGCGCCAATAATGAGAAATAGGGCGAGATGGATGGTGCGGGGGTTACAATTAGTGGTCGGGATTCTACAAACAGGTCCGCTGCATTACGCGTCGATTATTTGCCCACTGATATGCATGCTTTGTTTTTCAGGTGTGCATACAGCAATTGGAGGTAAATGGATCAACTTTGAATGGGGTGCTGGATTCTTCCGCTTGACTGAATCAAGTGTTTACATGCATTGGGGCTGAATCAAACCTGGCCAGTTGTTTTCTTTGCATGGCGTAGCTACTGGTTACACTGCGTCATGAGTACATCACATTCTAAAATCATGTGGTGGCAGTGATCAGGAATGCAATCGAAGTTACTGAGCCTAAGTAGGATGGGCAGACATTATGGAACAGATAACGCCATTCTGCCTTGTGCGTACTAGACGACGGAAAATATACGATGACGGAAACATTGTATATTCCCGCCACGGCGATGCTAATGAATAAAGACAGTGATATAATTCATATGCCTTCCGCAGTACGTCTCAGAACATTCCCTGAGGATGCCAGGTGCCAGGTGCCAGGTAGTAAAACCCGATTGAAGGAGTTATGTGAAGCGTCACCATAGGACAATTACTTGAGCCCTAAGCTGCACTCAGGACAAGCAATTAGAATAGCAACATAGCAACGCGGGTGTCGCCGATCATGTGCCTTTTGGTGTTACTGCATTATCTTGTTACTCCATAGCCAGGGTGGTATCAGCCTCAAAATCGGAGAAGGTTCTAGAACGAAAATAGATCTGCTTGGAATCAATCTAACTGCAACGAATAGGTGCGGCTGCGATAAAAAAATTGTATACAAGCTTTCAGCCCATCTTTTTGCTTTTTGCCACTGAGACCCCAGCCCACATTTTGAAGACGCATGAGTTTTGGGATTTAGCATCGTCAAGGTCGGCGCTCCATTTCCGCAGATTTGTTCCACCTCGTTGGGGGAATCACTGCATTGGCGGAATGGGCGCACTGTCCGCGGATGGGGTTGATTCTATGTTTGGGGAACCCGTTCACCCAATCCGTTAACAGGGTAGGTACTTTGTGTGGTAACTTCGGTTGCCACTAGGCGATCACGACACTATCACCATTCTCATTACTCATACAAATTAGTCCTCGAGTCATCTCACTATTGTCAAAAAAACTTTAGCTGTGCTACTGTATTCTATTACTACAACTACTGCTACTGCTAATTGTATGTCTATCTCCTATTACTTACCTACTAAAGCTTAATACCTAGTGCGAAAAAAAGAATTAATCGGTGCAGAAGTCATTGTCACGTCCAGGCCGGTGGGTAATGGTGGTGGGTGGTGGTGGCAATGGTGATAAGTACAACGAGAAACATAAATTTATGATAGTGATATGATGATCATGATAGTGATGGCTATGACTTGAAGGCTAATTTGTATGAGTGGTAATGGTGTTGTGGGTGACAACTGATAATACCACACATGTTACACACCCTATTCGCAATTCTGTGGATGGGTACCCCATCCAGGTATGAGCGCCCGGCATTTGTCAAGACCAAAGGCAGGTTTCAGGTATAAACTTCGAGTATATGTCGCTAGCTACTTCTCCGAGATAACTTTCTGTATAGAGATATGCGGATGTTCGAACTTGGGTCAGCCATTGCGCATACTACCTTGTCCACTTTGATTATATTACCATATTTCGATTTCCGGTTGGGTTTGTAAAATCAACCTTGAGCCTAGAGACTTGCAGCGGCGCAGCACCAGAACTCCTCCAAACTTTTGCTCGGAATGTCCTAGTAGCGAACGTGTAAAACTCTCAAGCTTCATTCAACGTCGGTCACGAGTATACCCGGTAATAGCCCATATTATCTTGCCTCCTCAGTATCGGGTCTCTCTCATCTCATTTTATCATCGCTAGGTGGATCTCCCCCAGACTATACATCTTGTAAGCAACATTAAACTCTCAAGTACTGCAACACAATTTTGATAGAATAACACTAGGAACAGCTGCGGGCGCTTAGTATAGTTTCGAACTCTCCATACCTTGTGACAAGATTAAGTATCCAAACAGGTTGTGATGCGTCTACCTACGATAACGACAGAGCGTCCGCGATGAAATGTGATCAAGTGATGTTGGAACTAGAAATTCCCAGCACCGCCGAGATGAGCTGAGTTTGAATTTTTCTTTATTTCTTTTCTATCTTGTATTTTTGGGTCGTTCGCTTTACCTTTTTGCTTGTTAATTTAACGGGGAACAAGGATAGAAGGAGGAAGCTCCTCCACCTAGCCAGCTATCCGGAGGGAGGACAAGGTGAATCGGGCACTGTCATATTCTAGATAGAGTGAATACAGTATGAATAAAACAAAACAATCATTGACACAACTTCGTAAAGAGAAATAGATCACAAACTATTTCCAATTATCCGAGAGGTTCCTTTATTTTGGTCGTTAGTTCTGGCACGCAACAATGACAACCGCGCACCACAAAACCTGATCGGATAAAATCCCACTACCAGTACTCTTATTTATCATTTGTCGTTTTGCTCCATCACTTTAAGTAAACGCATGATCTAGCACTTGTTTCTGAGGTCGTATATCTACTCAGATTTTCGAGTCCCGGACACCTCATCATAGCGACACATCAAAAGCCGGATAACTACTCATTAAAGGTGAATGATAGTCCAACAAGATGCAATCTTATCAAGTCATCTAATCATTAACAGGGGTGCTCTGAGACCTGAAACCCCGATAAGTAATCATTAAGATCTAATCTAAACCGCATCTGATCCTTGAAGAACCAGCTGCTCCCTGGTTTCGGTCCAACAAACCCCTGATCGGCTATTAGAGTGTTTCCACTGGTAACAGAAGTTCATGCAGCAATGACATTGTCGATGGCCGAGATGATGCAATTGATCGGGGTAAGGGTCTAACCACGTGTCAGACGGGAACTCGGAAAGCTACTCGGAAATTAAAAACTTTATCTTCACGTCCTGTTTCAACTCATAAGCGAGACGCTTAGCACAACGGCTAACCCTGAATTAGTTCCGACTTTTGCCGATTCCGTCGAAGAGCAGGCCGTAACTCACCATCTTCAATCAGTGTCGAATCATGTTCAGTGTGCACCCGCTTTGTACCCTACGTTGCTGTGAAGCGGCAAAATAAATGCTACTTTCGATAATCGGCAATTCTCTACACACCGGGGTTTCCTGAGTAGGTTAGGTAGGTCTTGATTTCGTGCATAAATTCCACTTATTGGTAATACGACGGACATTTAGAGAGCACTCATACCGGTCATTTCCGTGGGTTTCCAATGAAAACACATATCACTTCACCCATTACACCGGCAACGAAATAGGGATCATCTTATGACGCATCTTAGAAGAAGAAATGTTTTCGTATCTCATTAGAAGTGTATCTACCGGTCCTCTGCAAATCCTCCAATAAAATTTCTCATAATATCTGTACAAACTTTTAGTGAATGAGCAACCTCAATAAGAAACATAATAGACTTACCTCTGCTTGCGAGTTGATAAAAGAAATACCGCTTCACGAGATGCCAAGGAGGTGATTTCTTGCGAGAGCTGTTTATAGTTACAATCAGTCGCGAGCTCATAAGTACAAGGTAATTAGGACTTACTGCAATTATTATTGGTCTTAACCAACTCTTGATACCTCAATTCACCAACAAAATAAAAGCCACCCACCGCAAAGGCGCTGAACAGAAAAACAAAAAGAAAGTTCACAAGGATCGACTGAATCAGCTTCATCCTCCATACTTTCAAGTTGATGAATTCCCATCCAGGTACCAAGAAAAAGGGGACCAGCTGTCCAAGCGTCAACCAAAGTATAAAAATAATCCCAGCAGCTCTCTCCTTTGGTGCTCTGAATCCTGTAAAATGGTAAATAATCACCCACGGCACAGCAAGCGCAGCTATCATCACAAGGTCCATAATACATTGCATCCATTTTTTAGTCGTTTTTCGATACTGAACGTTTCCGATTTGAAGTACATAATAGTAGTCTTCAGGAAGTTTGGGGTTTTTGCGCTTTTTGTTAAACACTTTGTTGAAAGCAGCTAGCGACGAATATTTCTCCTTGGGTTCCTCGTTGAGAATCTTGAAGACGGCGTAACTTTTGAGGATGAACCGAATGAGTGGTAAACAGCTTCCTAGGTAATTGAAGTATGTTACCGATGGCGTTACATTCTTTCCTTTATCCCATAATTTTCCGCAGCGTATAGTAGCCTTCTGTTTTTGGCGACGTAAATGGTGTCTCCTTCGCTCCCCTACCGCCGTGGCGTTCTGGTCTGTCTGTGGCTCCTGTGTCATTCCAGTGTTCAAAACTTCCAATGGCTTCGACTGTTCTTCGTCGTTGAGGTCTTTCAATGTCTCCCGCCTTTCTCCAGTTTTCGGATCTTCCGATGACCCGGATCTCACTTTTGCTCCTTCTGCTGTTATCGGCTTACATATTAAATTTCC
>Ga0307512_10004971_pt1 | contig 14176 bp, 12 predicted proteins | sample 14_EM_MG_FD_200267 | JGI IMG/M metagenome (GOLD analysis project Ga0307512, IMG submission 200267) | Populus trichocarpa ectomycorrhiza microbial communities from riparian zone in the Pacific Northwest, United States - 14_EM | ecosystem: Host-associated > Plants > Roots > Unclassified | place... | reverse complement strand
GACCGGCCTGAAGGACTCACACAGCAGACAGGCTGAAAGATGCCGACCGGCCTGAAGGACTCACACAGCGGACGGGCTGAAAGGTGCCGACCGGCGTGAAGGACGCGAGCAGCGGACGGGCTGAAAGGTGCCGACCGGCGCTGGAAAGGGGCCCCAGGGGCGTGGTCACGCCGTCCTGCGCCTCAGCGTTGCCGCGCCGAGGCCCAGCACCAGCAGTGCGCAGCCCGCCACGATCAGGGCGTCGCGTACGAAGTCGGCTGTCATGTCGGTGTGTTTGAGGACCTCGTTCATGCCGTCGACGGCATAGGACATGGGGAGGACGTTGGAGATGGCTTCGAGGGCGGGGTGCATGTTGGAGCGGGGGGTGAAGAGGCCGCAGAGGAGGAGCTGGGGGAAGATCACGGCCGGCATGAACTGGACCGCCTGGTACTCGGAGGACGCGAAGGCCGAGACGAACAGGCCGAGCGCTGTGCCGAGGAGGGCGTCCAGGAGAGCGACCAGGAGGAGCAGCCAGGGGCTGCCTGTGACGTCCAGGCCCAGGAACCAGACGGCGAGGCCCGTGGCCAGGGCGGACTGGATGATCGCGAGGGTGCCGAAGGCGAGGGCGTAGCCCGCGATCAGGTCACCCTTGCCCAGCGGCATGGCGAGGAGGCGTTCGAGGGTGCCGGAGGTGCGTTCGCGCAGGGTGGCGATGGACGTGACCAGGAACATCGTGATGAGGGGGAAGATGCCGAGGAGCGAGGCGCCGATGTTGTCGAAGGTGCGCGGGCTGCCGTCGAAGACGTAGCGCAGCAGGAACAGCATCACGCAGGGGATGAGGATCAGCATCGCGATGGTGCGCGGGTCGTGGCCGAGCTGGCGCAGGACCCGGGCCGCGGTGGCGGTGGTGCGGGAGGCATTCAGGGCGCCGGTGGGGGCGGGCGCCGTCGTCGTACCGGTCGTGGTCGTCGTCGTGCTCATCGGGTGGTCTCCTTCGCGCGGGCGGCGGTGGTCGCCTCGTCGACCAGGTGCAGGAAGGCTGCCTCGACCGTCTCGCAGCCGGTGCTGGTGCGCAGGGCCTCGGGGGTGTCGTCGGCGAGGATCTCGCCCTCGCGCATCAGGAGCAGGCGGTGGCAGCGTTCGGCCTCGTCCATGACGTGGGAGGAGATGAGGAGGGTCGCGCCGCGGTCGGCGGCGATGGAGTGGAAGAGGTTCCACAGGTCGCGGCGCAGCACCGGGTCCAGGCCGACCGTCGGTTCGTCGAGGACCAGGAGTTCGGGGGTGCCGAGGAGGGCGACCGCCAGGGAGACGCGGCTGCGCTGGCCGCCGGAGAGGTTGCCGGCGAGGGCGTCGGCGTGGGTCGCCAGGTCTACGTCGGTGAGGACGCGGTCGACGTCCCGGCGGCGGTCGGCGGCCGTGCGGCCGGGGGCGAGGATCGCCGTGAAGTAGTCAAGGTTCTGGCGGACCGTCAGGTCGTCGTAGACGGACGGGGCCTGGGTGACGTAGCCGATGCGGGTGCGGAGGGTGGGTTGGCCGGCCCGGCTGCCCAGGACGTCCAGGGTGCCGGTGACCTTGGCCTGGGTGCCGACGATCGAGCGCATAAGGGTCGATTTGCCGCAGCCTGAAGGGCCGAGCAGGCCGGTGATCTGGCCGCGCGGGACGGTGAAGTCGAGGCCGCGCAGGACGGTGCGGGGACCGCGGACGACGGTGAGGCCTTCGGCTCGGACGGCGGGAGCGGGGGGATCGGCGGGCGGCCCCGAGGCGTAATTCATCATGCGATGAATAATGCTCTCGGGCAGGGGCACCGTCAAGTGACGTCGCCAGGGGGGTGCGTTCGGCGGCGCAGGCGCGCGGAGGCGTGATCGGAGGCGGAGGGTCCGGTTTGCCTGCGTCTGCGTTCACCGGTCGGAAACGCGAACCGGATGCGGAATCAACTCCCGTTGCCGACAATGGATTTCACTTCGCCGTGCCCTCCCCCGGCTCGGCGCCCACGCATCTCCCGTTCACCGTCGGAGGTGCTGCTGTCATGCGCTGTCGCGTACGCAAGGCCGATCTGTTCGCTTCCCTGGTCGTCTTCCTGGTCGCACTGCCCCTGTGTGTGGGCGTGGCCGTGGCCTCCGGAGTGCCCGCCGAGCTGGGGCTGGTCACCGGGATCGTCGGCGGGCTGGTCGCCGGCGCGCTGCCCGGCAGCAGCCTGCAGGTGAGCGGGCCGGCCGCCGGGCTGACGGTGCTCGTGTACGAGGCCGTCGACACCTACGGCGTCGAGGGGCTCGGCGTGCTGGTGTTCGGGGCCGGGCTGGTGCAGCTGGGGCTCGGGGCGCTGCGGCTCGGGCGGTGGTTCCGGGCCGTGTCCGCGGCCGTCGTGCAGGGGATGCTCGCCGGGATCGGGCTGGTCCTGGTCGCCGGGCAGGTGTATGCGCTGGGCGATGCGGCCGCGCCCGCGAGCGGGCTCGGGAAGATCGCCGGGCTGGTGTCGCTGCCCGGGCGGGTGGATCCGGGGGCGTTGTCAGTGGCGGGTGCCACGATTGCCGTACTGCTGCTGTGGCCGCGTTGGCGCAGGGGTGCGCGGGTGGTGCCTGCGCCGTTGGTGGCGGTGGCGGTGGTGTCGGCGGTGACCGGGGTGTTCGGCCTGGAGGTGCGCCGGGTCGAGGTGCGGGGGCTGGTGGATGCGGTACGGGTGCCGGAGGCGGCGGACCTCGGGCGGCTTACGGAAGTGGGGGTGATCGGGACCGTTGTGGCGTTCGCGCTGATCGCGTCGGCGGAGTCGTTGTTCAGCGCGGCGGCGGTGGACCGGCTGCACCGTGGGCCGCGGACCCACTACGACCGGGAGTTGATGGCGCAGGGCGCGGGGAACGCGGTGTGCGGGGTGCTTGGCGCGCTGCCCATGACCGCGGTGATCGTGCGCAGCGCGGCGAACGTGCAGGCGGGGGCGCGGACCAAGGCCTCGCGGGTGCTGCACGGCGCATGGCTGCTGCTGTTCACGGCCGTTGTGCCCGGGGTGCTCGGGCTGATTCCGGTGGCGGCGCTGGCCGCGCTGCTGGTGCACGCCGGGTGCAGGCTCGTACCGGTGCGGGAGGTGCGGATGCTGTGGCGGGAGCATCGCGGGGAGGTCGTCGTGCTGGTGGTGACGGCCGGGGTGATCGTGGTGGGGAACCTGTTGGAGGGGGTGCTGGTGGGGCTGACCCTGTCCGTGGCGAAGACGGCGTGGGACATCAGCCATGTGCATGTGGAGACCGAGGACCGGGGTGAGAGGGGGATCGTCGTACGGGTGCTGGGGCATGCGACGTTCCTGCGGCTGCCGAAGCTGCTGGACGCGTTGGAGGCGCTGCCGGCCGACCGCGAGGTGCGCTTGGACATGAGCGGGCTGCGGCATGTGGACCACGCGTGTGCGGCGGCCCTGGAGGGGTGGGCCGCCGCGCGGGGTCATGAGTTGGTGGCCACGAGCAGTTCGACGACGTAGGTCTCCTCGACGGTCCCGTCCGGGAAGGCCGCCAGCAGGTGGTCCCGCTCCTCGTCGAGGATGGCCGCCCTGCGTTCCTCGCTCTGCACGAGGAACATCGAGTGGCTGCCGATGTTGGCGAGGTGCATGTCGACCGGGACCGGGCGGCTCCAGCGGACCTGACGGCGGGTGAGGTCGAGGCGCCCGGTGGGGTCGGCGAGAGCGGTGGCGTTGCCGGTCCTGTCGACCTCGCGTGTGAAGCCGAAGTAGCGCTCGAGGCGGCGGGCCTGGGCGGCGAGCCACGGGACGTCGAGGTCGGTGGTGTTCCACCACAGGGCCAGTGCTCCGCCCGGCCGCAGCACGCGCAGGGCCTCGGGGACCGAGCGGGCGGGCTCGGTCCAGTGCCAGGCCTGGGCGTAGGTGAGGAGGTCGGCGGAGGCGGCGGCGAGCGGGAGGGCGTCGCCGCTGCCCCGGACGATCGGGATGCCCGGGTTGGCGCGGCGGAACTCGGCGGCCATGCCGTCGCCGGGCTCCACGGCGACGACGTCCGCGCCGCGGGCGGCCAGGAGCGCGGTCGCGATGCCGGTGCCCGCGCCGATGTCCGCGACGCGGGCGCCCTTGAGAGGGCGACTGGTCAGCTCCTCGATCCTGTCGAAGAGGGCCGGTGGGTAGGAGGGGCGGTTGGCGGCGTACTGGGCTGCGGCGGCGTTGAAGGAATGGGCGCGGATGGGCTGCGAGGAGGCGGTCATGAGGCCATGGTGGCGCGGGTCGGGTGCAGGGGGCAGCGAGTTTTTGGGGGAGAACGGGAAAGCGACGGCCGGGCAGACGGAACCGGGGGCTGTCCTGCGCGCCGGACGCGCGGCACCGGGCTGATCCGGGCTGATCCGAGAGACCGGCCTCAGGAGCGGCGGCGCTTCTTCGACGGATTGCCGGTGCGGCGCGAGCTGCGCTTCCTGCTCTGCTCGACGGCCGCCTCGTACTCCTCGCGGTGGAGTTTCTCGCCGGGGGCCTCGGTGAGAGAGCGGAAGAAGTAGGCGAGGAGGGAGCCGACGAAGCCGATGGCGAGCAGGCCGCGGAGAGAGGCCTGCCGGTCGAGGTCGGGGCGCTTGCTGAAGGCGTCCAACGTCTGGCGGAAGGCAAGGGCACTGCAGATCGCGAACATGGCGACGACGAGGACGCTCACGAAGGCACCGGTGTCGGCGAGTTGGAGGCCTTCGAAGGCGAGGCGGAGGACCAGACAGGAGGCGGCCGCGGCCGCCAGGGAGCCGACGGCCACGCCTGCGCGGCGGAGGGCGTAGCCGTTGTCGTGGTTCACCCAGGTGGTGCCGAAGAAGCGGAGGGGTTCTGGGCGGGGGCCTGGGGAGCCCGCGGTGTCCTGGGTGCCGGTTTCGTCGCTCACGGGACGATTATGGCTCCGGGGCCGGCGCGGGCTCCCTTCGGGATCAGCCGCAGCGGGAGGCGACGTAGCCGTCGCTGCCGGTGTGCACGTAGGCGTCGGAGACGAACTCGCCGTCGTCGATGTTGTCCCAGATGTTCGACGTGCCGTAGGGGCCCGTCACCGTCGTGCCCGGCGTCTGGCAGAAGATCGGGACCTTCGCCCCCTCGGGCAGGACGCGCGCGATGCCGTACTGCGTCCCCGGACCGCGGCGGACATTGAGGCGAACGCCCGGTGCGACCGAGTAGTAGCGCACGGCCGTCGTAGCCGCGGCAGCCGTCGTGACGGCCTCCCCCTCGCCGCTCTCAGTCTCGTCGACGTGGTCAACAGACATGAAAAACCTCCCCCGTTAAGTCCCATGAATGCCATGGGGCCCCGTTCATTCCCTTAAAACACGCCATGAAACACATGTACGCAACTCGCACGCGAACGCTAGCAAGCCGCCTCCGTCTCGTACGAGTCATCGACTAGGCTCCGTGCGTCGCGCGCGCGGAAGAACAGCACGGGGGTGGTTCCATGGCGCCACAGCAGAACACCGGAGCGGGCGCGGAAGCGGAACTTCCCGAGTACGCCGGTCACTATCCCCTGGAGTCGTGTCTCGGCTCGGGCGGAATGGGTGTCGTACACCTGGCCCGGAGCACCTCCGGGATGAAGCTCGCGGTGAAAGTCGTACACGCCGAATTCGCCAAGGACCCCGAGTTCAGAGGGCGCTTCCGGCAGGAGGTGGCGGCGGCGCGGCGGGTGAGCGGCGCCTTCACCGCGTCCGTGGTCGACGCGGATCCCGAGGCCGAACGGCCCTGGATGGCCACGCTGTTCATTCCGGGGCCGACCCTCTCCGACCAGGTGAAGCGGAACGGACCGATGCCGCCGGCCCAGTTGCGACGTCTGATGGCGGGACTGGCCGAGGCGCTGCGCGACATCCACCGGGTCGGGGTCGTGCACCGGGACCTGAAGCCGAGCAATGTGCTGCTCGCCGAGGACGGTCCGAAGGTCATCGACTTCGGCATTTCCCGGCCAAAGGACAGCGAACTCCGCACTGAGACGGGGAAGTTGATCGGAACGCCGCCTTTCATGGCGCCGGAGCAGTTCCGGCGGCCGCGGGAGGTCGGGCCCGCCGCCGACGTGTTCGCGCTCGGGTCCGTCCTGGTGCACGCGGCGACCGGACGCGGTCCTTTCGACTCCGACAGTCCGTACGTGGTCGCCTACCAGGTCGTGCACGACGAGCCGGACCTGAACGGCGTACCGGAGGACCTCACGCCGCTGGTTCTGCGTTGCCTCGCCAAGGAGCCCGAGGACCGGCCCACCCCCGACGAGCTCATGCGGGAACTGCGGTCGGTGGCAGCCTCGTACGACACACAGGCGTTCATACCGGCGCAGCGGACAGCCGGTGAACAGCCCCCTCCGGAGCCCCGCGTGGCGGAGCCTCAACGACCGTCCAGGGGGCGCGGCCTGCGCAGGAAGGTGCTGCTCGCGGCCGGAGCTCTCGTCCTCGTGGCGGGCGGTGTGCTCGCCACGGTTCACCTGCTCGGTGAGGGATCTGCCCCATCGAAGGAGAAAGCGCCCAGCGCTGCCCCCGCGGGGTTCCGTGCGTGGACGACGAAGCCCGTGTCCGGGAGCGAGGGACCGGTCCGCTGCTCGGACGGAGTGGGAAAGCTGCTCTGTGCCCGGCCCGGCGCGGTGTTCGCCCTCGATGCCTCCGACGGCAGTCTGCTGTGGCGACACTCCGCCGACACGACGCGCTGGAGCACTCCGCCGGTCCTGTCGGGTGGTCTCGTGCAGCCCCTTGCCGACCGCGGCCGGCGTCTGGAGGCGCTCGACCCCGCTTCGGGCAAGGTGCGTTGGGAACGGAAGGTACCCGCCTACAACTGGGCGCAGCAGGTCGGAGGCATGCTCCTGCTGACCCACACGGACGGCACGGTCACCGGCGTGGACAGCGCCTCCGGCGACACCAAGTGGTCCCGGCCGATGCCGGGCAACAGTGCGCCTGTCTTCTCCTCCTTCACCGGCGACCCGCTGGCGTACCTGACGAGCGTCTCGGACAACGCGGCGAGCACGCGCGTCACCGCCGTGGATCCCGTCACGGGTGACGTGCGCTGGGACGCCCGGCTGAAAGGCTCCCTGCAGCCCGTCGGCACCGCCGGCGGCTCGGTCTGCTTCCTCGCGGTCGACAAGGTCTACGGGGACACCCGGGCAGTGGTCCGCTACACCCCCCGGACCAGGTCGACGCACAGGGTGGCGCTGTCCGTACCCCGCCAGAGCGCCCACGCCACCCTGCATGGCGACGTCGTGTACCTGCTGGCCGCCGGCGGCTCCCTCGAGGCCGTCGACACGGTCACGGGCAAGCAACTGTGGAACATAGAGACTTCGGTGAGCCGGGGTTCGGCACCGGTCGCCGACGGCGGTCACGTCTACATCAGCGCCGCCGACGGACGCCTGCTCGCGGTGGACGCCCGCAAGGGGACACTCACCGGACAGACTCCGGCGCGCCTCGGCAAGAACGCGAACCGGGTGGTGACCGCCCTGCCCCAACCCGTGGTCTCCGACGGCCACATCTACGCGACCGCCCCCGACGGCACCGTCTTCGCCGTGAACGCCCGCAACCCGTCCGCCTGGTAGCTCACCCGGTCCGCCCCGCACCACGCGAAAGGGCCGCCCCGAAAGAGGCGGCCCCTGGAAGTCATTCGCGGTCGGGTTCAGCCCAGCTTCGAGACGTCCCGCACCGCGCCCCTGTCCGCGCTGGTGGCCATCGCCGCGTAGGCCCGCAGCGCCGCCGACACCTTCCGCTCGCGGTTCTTCGGGGCGTACACACCGCCCAGTGCCTGCTCACGCCGCGCCAGCTCGGATTCCTCCACCAGCAGCTCGATCGTGCGGTTCGGGATGTCGATGCGGATGCGGTCGCCGTCCTCGACCAGGGCGATCGTGCCACCGGAGGCCGCCTCGGGGGAGGCGTGGCCGATGGACAGACCCGACGTGCCGCCCGAGAAGCGGCCGTCCGTGATCAGTGCGCAGGTCTTGCCCAGGCCGCGGCCCTTGAGGAAGGACGTCGGGTAGAGCATCTCCTGCATGCCGGGGCCGCCCTTGGGGCCCTCGTAGCGGATCACGACCACATCGCCGTCGGTGACCTGCTTGTTGAGGATCTTCTCGACGGCCTCCTCCTGCGACTCGCAGACGACCGCCGGACCCTCGAAGGTCCAGATCGACTCGTCGACGCCGGCCGTCTTCACCACGCAGCCGTCGACCGCCAGGTTGCCCTTGAGGACCGCCAGGCCGCCGTCCTTCGAGTACGCGTGCTCGGCGGAGCGGATGCAGCCCTCCGCCGCGTCCTCGTCCAGCGCCGCCCAGCGCTCGGACTGGGAGAAGGCCTCGGCGGAGCGGACGCAGCCGGGGGCCGCGTGCCACAGTTCCAGCGCTTCCGGCGAGGGGGAGCCGCCGCGCACGTCCCACGTCTTCAGCCAGTCCGCGAGGGAGGGGCTGTGGACCGAGTGGACGCCCTCGTTGAGGAGGCCCGCGCGGTGCAGTTCGCCGAGCAGGGCCGGGATGCCGCCCGCCCGGTGCACGTCCTCCATGTAGTACGTACGGTTCTTGGCGACGTTCGGGGCCACCTTCGCCAGGCAGGGCACGCGGCGCGAGACCTCGTTGATCTCCTCCAGGCCGAACGGGACGCCCGCCTCCTGGGCCGCCGCCAGCAGGTGCAGGATCGTGTTGGTCGAGCCGCCCATCGCGATGTCGAGGGCCATCGCGTTCTCGAAGGCCGAGAAGGTGGCGATGGAGCGCGGCAGGACCGTCTCGTCGTCCTGCTCGTAGTAGCGGCGGGTGATGTCCATGACCGTGCGGGCCGCGTCGACGTACAGCTGTTTACGGGCCGTGTGGGTGGCCAGGACCGAGCCGTTGCCGGGGAGTGAGAGGCCGATGGCCTCGGTCAGGCAGTTCATCGAGTTGGCGGTGAACATGCCGGAGCAGCTGCCGCAGGTCGGACAGGCGTTCTCCTCGATACGGAGGATGTCCTCGTCCGAGATCTTGTCGTTCACGGCATCGGAGATCGCGTCGACCAGGTCGAGGGTGCGGACCGTGCCGTCGACCAGCGTCGCCCGGCCGGACTCCATCGGGCCGCCGGAGACGAAGACCGTCGGGATGTTCAGGCGCAGGGCCGCGTTCAGCATGCCCGGCGTGATCTTGTCGCAGTTGGAGATGCAGATGAGGGCGTCGGCACAGTGGGCCTCGACCATGTACTCCACGCTGTCGGCGATCAGGTCGCGGGAGGGGAGCGAGTAGAGCATCCCCCCGTGTCCCATCGCGATGCCGTCGTCCACCGCGATCGTGTTGAACTCGCGCGGGATGCCGCCCGCCTCGACGATCGCCTCGCTGACGATCCGGCCGACGGGCTGCAGATGGGTGTGGCCCGGCACGAACTCGGTGAACGAGTTGGCGACCGCGATGATCGGCTTGCGGCCGATGTCCGCGCCGGGTACACCGGAGGCGCGCATAAGGGCGCGGGCGCCCGCCATGTTGCGACCGTGGGTGACTGTGCGGGACCTCAGCTCGGGCATCGTCGCTCGCTCCTTCGGAGAGTTCTGACTGAGTCGAGCGTACGCCCGTTGCTCCAAGGGGTGGACACCGTGTCCGAAATGCGGGATGCACATCTCGCTCAGAGGTCAGGATCGGGGCAGGGGCGGGTCAGGGCCCGGTCAGATGCCCCTGCACCACCGGCGCCACCCGAGCGATGATCTGCTCGAGATCCGCCGACGCCAGCGGCTCCACCTTGATCACGTAGCGCAGCATCGCGCACCCCACGATCTGCGCGGCCGCCAGCTCGGCGCGCAGTTCGGCGTCCGGCAGGTCCAGCTGGACGGCGATGCGGCGCAGCAGCTGGGAGGCGATCAGACGGCGGAAGACGGCGGCCGCGGCCTCGTTGTTGACCGCGGAACGCACGATCGCCAGCAGGGGCGTACGGGTGGTGGGGTTCTCCCAGACGCCGAAGACGAAGCGGGTGAGCCGCTCGCCGACCTCGGCCGACGGGCCGTCGGCGACCGCCTCGGGGGCGTTCAGCGCGGGCGCGAAGGCGACCTCGATCGACGCCTCGAACACCTGCTCCTTGGTACCGAAGTAGTGGTGCACCAGCGCCGGGTCCACGCCGGCCGCCTTCGCGATGCCGCGTACGGACGCCTTCTCGTATCCGCGTTCGGAGAACTCCTCGCGGGCCACGGTCAGGATGCGGTCGCGGGTGTCGGCGGACTCCGTACGGGTACGGCGGCCCCGGCGCCGGGACGCGGCCTCGGGCGCGGTCACGGTCCGGGAACCTTCACCGCGGAGGCCAGATGAAGGCGCGTGAAGGCCAGGGCCTCCGCCAGGTCGGCCTCGCGTTCGGCGCCGGACATGGCGCGCCGGGTGTTGACCTCGATGACGACATGGCCGTCGAAACCGGTCAGGGCGAGACGTTCCAGCAGCTCGGCACAGGGCTGGGTGCCGCGCCCCGGGACGAGGTGCTCGTCCTTGGCCGATCCCCTGCCGTCGGCGAGATGGACGTGGCCGAGGCGGTCGCCCATGCGGTCGATCATGTGCATCGCGTCGGAGCGGGCCGTCGCGCTGTGGCTGAGGTCGATCGTGAAGTGACGGTAGTCCTCCTTCGTCACGTCCCAGTCGGGGGCGTACGCGAGCATCTCGCGGTCGCGGTAGCGCCAGGGGTACATGTTCTCCACGGCGAACCGGACATCCGTCTCGTTCGCCATGCGCCAGATGCCGCTCACGAAGTCGCGGGCGTACTGGCGCTGCCAGCGGAACGGGGGGTGTACGACGACGGTCGTCGCCCCCAGCTTCTCCGCCGCCGCCCGGGCGCGCTGGAGCTTGATCCACGGGTCGGTGGACCACACCCGTTGCGTGATGAGCAGGCAGGGTGCGTGCACGGCCAGAATCGGGATGCGGTGGTAGTCGCTGAGTCTGCGCAGCGCCTCGATGTCCTGGCTGACCGGGTCGGTCCACACCATGACCTCGACCCCGTCGTACCCGAGACGCGCGGCGATCTCGAAGGCCGTCGCCGTGGACTCCGGGTACACGGAGGCCGTGGACAGCGCGACCTTCGCATCCGGGATGCGTACGACTGGCTCCGCCATGCCGACAGGTTACGGGGTGCCCCAGGTTGGAGGCCGCGCGCCTATTGGCCGTTGTGGGATTCGCCACGGGCGGGTGCGAGTGAATTGTGGTTGCTCGCACAGTTCCCCGCGCCCCTTTCGGGGCGCTACAGCGAACCCATGTGGTCAAGGCGACGCAGAATCACGCCCTCCCGCAGCGCCCAGGGACAGACCTCCAGGCTCTCCACACCGAACAGGTCCATCGCGCCCTCGGCCACCAGGGCCCCGGCGAGGAGCTGTCCCGCGCGGCCCTCCGAGACACCCGGCAGTTCGGCCCGCTGGGCCGCCGACATGCCTGCCAGCTGCGGGACCCAGGCCTCCAGGGACTCGCGCTTCAGCTCACGCTGGACGTACAGGCCCTCCGTCGAGCGGGCCGCGCCGGCGATGCGGGCCAGCTGCTTGAAGGTCTTGGAGGTGGCGACCACGTGGTCGGGGGGGCCGAAGCGGGTGAACTCGCCCACCGTGCGGGCGATCTGAGCGCGCACATGGCGGCGCAGGGACCTTATGGACTCCGCGTCGGGCGGGTCGGCAGGGAGCCAGCCCGCGGTGAGGCGGCCGGCACCGAGCGGGAGGGAGGCCGCGGCGTCGGGCTCCTCGTCGATGCCGTAGGCGATCTCCAGGGAGCCGCCGCCGATGTCGAGGACGAGAAGCTTGCCGGCGGACCAGCCGAACCAGCGGCGGGCGGCGAGGAAGGTGAGCCGGGCCTCCTCCGCCCCGGTGAGAACCTGCAGCTCGACGCCGGTCTCGGCCTGCACGCGCGCGAGGACGTCATCGGCGTTGCTGGCCTCGCGCACGGCGGAGGTCGCGAACGGCAGCAGGTCCTCGACCCCCTTGTCCTCGGCGGCCTGCATGGCCTCGTGGACGACGCCGATCAGTTTCTCGACCCCGTCGGGGCCGATCGCCCCCGACTCGTCGAGGAGTTGGGCAAGGCGCAACTCCGCCTTGTGCGAGTGCGCGGGCAGCGGGCGCGCGCCCGGGTGCGCATCCACCACCAGGAGATGCACCGTGTTGGATCCCACGTCGAGGACACCGAGTCTCATATACGAAACGCTACTGCCAGCTGGGCGGTCCTCCGTCCTCGATGCCGCTCCGGGCGCCTTACTCTGGTCTTGTGCCAAAGACGAAAAAGGCAAAGGCCGACAAGTCGGCGGGGGCTGCCGGATCCGCCAAGGATTCCTCGAAGGTGAAGCCACCGAAGCCGTCGCAGACATCGACGACGTCGATGCCGAAGATGATGTCGAAGAAGGCCCTGGAAGCCGACGAGAAGGGCCTCGACTTCGCGCGCGCGTGGGTGGAATTCCCTGATCCGGCAGACGACGAGCAGGTCTTCCGGTGCGATCTGACATGGCTGACCTCTCGCTGGAACTGCATCTTCGGCAGCGGCTGCCAGGGCATCCAGGCGGGCCGCGCGGACGACGGGTGCTGCTCGCTTGGCGCCCACTTCTCCGACGAGGACGACGAGAAGCGCGTCGCCGGGCATGTGGCGAGGCTCACGCCGGAGATCTGGCAGCACCATGACGAGGGCATGGACCACGGCTGGATCTCCGAGGACGAGGACGGCGATCGTCAGACCCGTCCCTTCCAGGGCTCATGCATCTTCCAGAACCGGCCCGGGTTCGCGGGCGGCGCGGGCTGCTCGCTGCACATCCTGGCCCTGAAGGAGGGCCGCGAGCCGCTGGAGACCAAGCCGGACGTGTGCTGGCAGCTGCCGGTCCGGCGGACGTACGACTGGATCGACCGGCCCGACGACACCCGCGTGCTGCAGGTGTCGATCGGCGAGTACGACCGCCGGGGCTGGGGCCCGGGCGGCCACGACCTGCACTGGTGGTGCACGTCGGCGACCTCGGCGCACGGCGCGGGCGACCCGGTGTACGTGTCCTACCGCGCGGAGCTGACCGAGCTGATGGGCAAGGCCGGCTACGACCGCCTCGTCGAGCTGTGCGAGGAACGACTGGCCTCGCAGCTGCCCCTGCTGGCACCGCATCCGGCGGACCCCGTCGGCTAGGGCCTGTCTTTCGGATCAGGTCGGCCACGAGGTGCGGCCCGTCCTGGCGCCCCCGGGCGGGCTCATGGGGGTCCTCCCTCCGGGACGGTGTGTGCCGGGCCCGGCGACGCCGGGCCGGTCCGAAAGACAGGCTCCGGAGACTGCAATCACGGCGTCGTAGGACTCGGGCCGCCACCGCCGGTGGGTGGTGGCGTCGAGCCGGACGGGGCGGTCGGGGCGGACTCGGTGGGTGTGGGGTCCGGGTCGGCCGACGAGGGCGGGGCGCTCGGGGTGGGGTCCGAGGTGGTCGGGGTCGGATCCGGGCCGGACGAGGGCGGCGGATCTTGAGGGCTGCTCGGACCGGGGGCGGTCGGGCTGGGCGCGGTGCCGTAGCCCTCGATGGAGACGACGGCGCCGGCCGGTGAGACCGCCACCTGCGCGCTCCAGGAGCCGGACGGCTCGCGCAGATGGTCGATGTACACCTTGATCGTCAACGACTCGCCGGGCGCGAGCGTTCCCGACGACTGGCTCAGGTAGAGCCAGGAGGCTCCCGTGGACGCGGACCAGTGCACCGGTGCGGGTCCGGTCGCGGTGAGGGTGACGAGGGTGGTGTCGCCGTTGTTGCCGGCCGAAACCTCGACGTGTCCGGCGCTCCTCCCCCCGATGCCGGTGACGCTGACGACCTCCACGGAGACATCGGGGTTGCTGCCCTTGCCGAAGGGGCCGCCGGGCCTGGTGCTGGCGTTGCCGGCGTTCTCGTAGCCGCCGCCCGCCGCCTCGCCGCCGAGGCTGTCCGGACCGTGTGCCTCGCTGGCGGTGGCGGAGCGTCCGTCGGCGCCCGCGTCGGCCGGTGAGCCCCGGTAGGCGGCCCACAGGGCGAGCACGGGGGCCGCCACCACGGTGGCGACGACCGTCGTCGTGACGGCACGCGCGCGTAGCCGGTCCCGGCGGGCGGCACGGTCCTTGGGGTCCATCGGGAAGCCGCGCCGGTCGAACCGGGGGACGGCGACGCCACGCGCGCGTGGATGGTGGGCGACCGCCACGTGCAGGACAGCGCGGGGCGCCTCGAGGACGGGCAGTTCGGCCGGGGTGACCATCGCGCCGGGCCAGCGGCCGGGGATCGCGCGCTCGGCGCTGCGGCGGCAGCGCGGGCAGTCGTCGACGTGCCGGACCAGTTCCTTGCGCAGGGCCGAGCTGAGCACCAGCTGGTTGTC
>Ga0307512_10004969_pt1 | contig 14179 bp, 21 predicted proteins | sample 14_EM_MG_FD_200267 | JGI IMG/M metagenome (GOLD analysis project Ga0307512, IMG submission 200267) | Populus trichocarpa ectomycorrhiza microbial communities from riparian zone in the Pacific Northwest, United States - 14_EM | ecosystem: Host-associated > Plants > Roots > Unclassified | place... | reverse complement strand
CTCTTTCCCTGCTCACTTCTCAAGCAGGGTTTTAAGGAGGCTACTATGGGAATCACAAGTTGCGCATCATCTTTGTTTGTTTGTTTGTTTTGTTTCTTGCTCCACAGAGCGTAGCAAGAGGGGGGAGTGTTGCATAAATAGATCTCATACGGGCTGACTGGGCTGGCTCTCATGCGGGCTGACGGGGCTGGCTCTCACACGGGCTGACGGGGCTGGCTCTCATACGGGCTGACGGGGCTGGCTCTGATACGGGCTGATGGAGATGGATCTGATACGGGCTGACGGAGCTCAGCCGTCTCTACATTTAGATCAGTACGTACGTGCTTGTACCATATATATATTGCCTTGTGGCTCTCTTAGATAGAATCAAGCTTCTAGCAATCAGTATTTCAACAAAAATACTCAATAAACCAATTCAAAATTTGACAGATTTTCCTGAGCTTCCCACATTAGACCCTTTACAACCTATTGTCCTCCCTCATAAAGCATGGAACCAATTGCCCATCTCATTCTCTAAGCTGGATGCCATTACTCCAATTCGAATCTTCAAACTCTTTTTAACAAACTTCGATATGGGACAGCTTGTAGCCAACACCACTTCCTATGCCCAGCAGCAGTTTCTTGGGCCAGAGAAGGAGTGGCAGCATTCCTGGCAGCCAGTTACTGCTCAGGAGCTTTATCTCTGGCTGGCGATTCAAATTCATATGGATCTTATTGGAGTTCCTCCTGAGACATCAGCAAAAAACTTTTCTGTCCGGGCGGAATGGCTCCTTCAGAGTGGACGCACTCCATCAGAGCAGTCAGAGACACCCCGGTGGCGGATTACTCCATGCCCACCATCATTTCGATGCGTTGCGTTCCATATTGCCCTCTGATCGCTGTTTCACCGTTTCTTCTCGTTCTGTCGGTCTCCTATATTGAACGATCACTGTGGCATTGTGGCCAACTCTGACCATACGTCGGAATGGGTTCATTGGGTACCCACTTGCATCGGGATTGCAATTCAATGGGTGATGCTGTGAAAATCTCTCCTTGCGTTCCTTCTACTTGCGCGCAAAATGCAATTCTCTCTTTACTAATTATACACATCATTCCAAGTCGCCAGATCTATGTGGCTATTGACAATCCATTGCTCATTCCGTCCATCTCCTGTCTCACTTCTAGTCGTTATCTCTGGAATGACATGGGCGCAGCCAACAACATTTCCCATGCTGAAAACTTGCAAAGCAACGGCTGCTGGCGCTTTTCTCACTTGTACAAATTTCGAGACGGGATCCAAGTTACCTGAGTTTTCAGGTATTGTGGTGAGCGCCAGGGCTAACCAGTACTCAACGAAAGCTCCATCCTCATTTAGGAGTTTGATTGTGAATAGTCGTTGCAGTTGCCACAGGAGATGCCGATTCAGCGCACCATAACACCTCCACGGGCGTTGCATTACCCACACCCAGTCGTTCCGTTGATCCCCTCCACACCAGCTCTGGCTTCCTGTGCATTGACACATCTGAGATATGCGTTCACCATATAAACCCTGAACTTGAACCTTGATACCATGGTAAATACAGAGCACCATTGCATGCAGTTGTTCATCCGATATATACATCTTGTTACGACTCTTATGCTTGATAAACTCCTGCATGCCACTGAATATTGCCACGCGGTGCCTAGCGTCATGTGTATTGTCGATTAATGCTCCGAAGTCTTTGATCATAGCATCTGGATGCTTCCCATCACAGCAGTTTTGGGGTCCCATGAATTCAGGCTTCACATATGACTGGGAGCCTAGGGGGGCAGCCAGAAACGCACCGGAAGGGAGGACTTTGCAGGCGGCGGTGCTGTTCTCCCGATACTGAGTGAGGGCTTGGTGATTGAGCACTCAGATTCCGAAGCTGAGAATGTGACGCTGAATGGTGATTACTTGCGGCAGGTAGTTGAGATTGCCATTGGAGGTGTTCCAACTGTCCTTGAGGTTCGTTTCATGTGCTTGTTCATGTCTCTCAGCAGAATACTGTTGCAAGGCTCCATATCGACAAATCTGTTCGACCCAATGAGACATCAAGTGGATCTTCGGAAAGTTGAAGTCGGCATCCAACTCCTTGGAAACATCTATCTTGTGGCTGATATACTCCCGCCAGGCATTCATTTTGCGCCGCTTCTTGGACGGCAAGCAAGTTTCAGCATTTGTTTCCTCGTCTATCCTTTGCTTCTTCACGAGTTCTGTTCTCAGGGCATTGGCTTTGGCTTTCACCTTTTTGCTGGCTCACCCGAGTAAGAAAACATCTTTGAAGGTGTGAAAATAATGCAAGGCATCCTCCATGTAGCTGAAAGTTGCAACATCGTGAGTTTTATATCGAGTGTACATATAGAATTCTAACAATACCTGTGTGCACTCAATTGCACGATTGAATATGGGGTGCTGAGCAGGGCTTCTGCCTTGTAGAGACTGGGTTACAACTCCAGGCAGGTACCGGCTCATTTCCTTCATCTCCTTCCCATTTGATTGAGAAACTTCCTGAAATGACTTATTCATTGGTGTGAGGTCTCGGTAAGCAGGCATGGATAACCAGATTGCATTGTACTTGTTGAGCCATTCGTGCATTCTCATGAAGTGGAAAATCCACTTCTGAAGGTGGTCAAGCATGCCAATCTGCATTGTATGGAGGAGGTCGGGCTTTAGGAGGTCGCTCATGATACAGGGAATATGTCGAAACATGTTTCATTCTCGGTGAACATGGCGCGACGAGAATTCGGCATCGGCTGCTTCGGTGTTGGCATCAGTGAGCGTCCTATATAGGTTGTGATCCCGCCAGGGGTGTTGCTCGTCAGGAGGGACATAATCTCCAAGTGCGTTCTTTGGACACTCAAACGAAAAACAGACATGCCGCTCGAGATGATGTCGGTTGCTATACTCAGGGCTATCTGCCATCCATGCTGCTAAAATCAGTTTGCAATGGCTGCAGTTACCATCTGCGCGGAGAATATTGTAATACCCGCTCTCGGCGTCGGGATTTTGTTCAATGGTGCGAGGCTGGAGTACCCGCCGGAGTGCTTTGTCAAGCACCCCTCGGTTTCTTTGCCGCTGCTCATCCAGCCCCTTTGGAGGAATATTGTGGTTCATGATTGGAATCGGCAGGAGAGCGACCATTACGATGGTGTGCATTGAGGGCATCAGGCGGATCTTCAAAGATTGATGGCCAATTGTCATATATACAGGCCACACTTTCTTGTTGCCAGCAAAATTCGAGAGATGTGTTCCATTGGACATGAACTTCAATGAAACCAATCTATCCCCCTGTCTGAGCGTTGCCTTAACTTCGATTAGCACGTTATTATCCTTCAGTATCTCTGCTTACCTGTGTCTCCCACCACCAGTCCGCAGTGTGCATTTCAGTGTAGAGGTGTTTAGGTGGCGTATTGCTATTGAAGCAACGCTGAGGGGCGTAAATGAGATGCTCGGCGTAGGCTGGCTGCCGCATCAACCAGCTCATGCTTGTGATGATGTCTCAACTCCAGTATTCGATAGGGCGTTGGTGATTGTCATTCCATCACATATCCTCAAGCGGGTGTAGATCCCACTCCCCGAGAGCCTGATCATCTGGCAAGCTAGCCACGAGCTTCTGGATGCCATCCCCGTTTTTGAAGCTTTGGAAACACGGAGCAGTGTTTTCTTCCTTCAGCACGGCGTCATAGTACGTCTTCATACCCTTCTTCTTGATCCCACACTGGATATATTTGTACTCTTCACACATCGCAAATGGGTAGTAGGGATTGTTCTGTAGGTTTGTCTTAAGGCAACCCTGAGCGTCGCGTTCCCATGGCTCAGCAATGTAATCCAGCAGCGCAGCGCCGGCGCGGTGGTATGTTTTCGTCCGTGGCAAGGGAGGTGGCGGTGGTTGACTCTCCGGGTCTGTGATGTTTTGAATATATTCGAGGTAGGGAAATGCATCCAAGTCTTCGACTGAATCGCTGTTAGCGCTGAATTCACGACGCTGAGCAGGTGCAACGCGTCAGGGCATGCTGCGAATGGTCAGATTCTTCTGGCGTGCAACTTGAAGGTGTTCAGGATGGTGTAATTTGATAGGTTTAAGTCGCCAGCTGTCTGAGGTGAACTTCTTTCGGCATGAAGATTCAGGGCAACAGAAAGGGGTCTTCTCTGGCATTGTCGACGACATGCGAGGAGTGGAGTATTCAGTGTAGAAAGGGATGAGAGTTGGTGCTGGGTCTGAGCAGCTTGGCGTGTAAGCTCACGATACTTTCAGCTAACTTGTGAGATTTATCGAGCCTCAACACAGTCACAAGGAGGTTCCTTACACGCCACGAGTTGCAAAAATGCTGCTTCTGTGATGTCCCATAATACTATGAATGAAATGAACCCTGAGCAATCCAAAAACCTTGCGACACGTGTAATAATGAATGCCTGAGATAAGTAGATTAGATAAAAGAAAATGAACAAGACAAAAACCCGACCCTAATCCGAATGCAACAACCATTGCCTCCTCTGCAACACCAGGACTGGTTCACTCCTAGCCAACAGAGCCATCCGGGCATGCCTCAGGGAGAAAGACACCCGGGAGAGGGATGTCAGGGAGAGGGACATCAAGGAGACTGTTGCCACCTGCCGATTTGCCGAGCAGATGCTGATCCACATCCACATCTGAGGTGTTTCCGGCTACCTGAGGTTCTCGCAGACTTGGCACCGCCGGGTGAGGCTTGTGTGGCGTCACAAGCCCCAAATCCTCCAGCCCACTGAGGGGATGAGTTTCCAGCGTTCGTGGTCGTGGGTGAGGCTCTGAGGTATGTGGCGATGGGGCAGGCGCTGGACATTGTGGCCGTGGGGTATGATCGCGCATCACCTGGACTTGCTCAGGTAACACCATTGGCTGATAGTCTACCACAGTATGGACACCGTCAGCAGATGTATTTACCATCTCTCCCTGGCTAATCGTCCGAGGTTCTTTGCCATCATCCTCATCCTCATCCTCATCCTCCTGCTCCTCCTCATCCTCCTCATCCTTATCCTCCTCCTCTTCATCTTCCTCCGGTTCATTGCCACCGTCCTGTTACATGTCCACATTGCCGTCTAGATCAACGCCGTCTGGTGCGTCAACATCATCCTCCATGTGCATATTCACATGAGGATCATGTTCTGACTCATATTCGCTGTCCGACTTGGTAGCGTCGGTATCATCATCTGAGGAAATCGACACGGTGGGCGATGCTTCCGGCTGTAAATATACCCGCTCTAGTTAGCCCTCCGTGTCGAAGTCTGCCTCTGACACATCAGCAAAAAGTGGAAAAGTTATTCTGAGCATTCTGAGCATTTCGAAGGTTTTTGAAGGTCGAGTTTGCGTTTAGTCGATTTTGTCGGGTCCAGTTATACTAATCATACTCAGCAATACTGCATCCACAATATGATGGGATTTTCAAACTTGGTATAGTGTTCCAAAATCGGTATAGCCTAGTTGGATACATTTCTTAATTGATTAAAGTCAGCTACTTTTATTTTTGAAAAATGTAATGAACATAGAATAGTTTGCTGAGTCATGACATGAAACTCGACATTACTAGTTCGAAATGACAAATCATAAACAAACTAACTCAAATAGGAAATATTATTAAAGATATTCAGTTATTTGTTCATTATAGCTGGAGGTATTCCAAATATGGTTAGTTTCATTATGATTTGTCATGAAGATATATAAAGCAAAAGTTTCATACTATTACTAAGCAAGCAATAGTACGTCTATTACATATTTCATTTTTAAAAACAGACCAACTTTCGACTGTAAAACAATGTAACAGACTAAGTTATACCCCTTTGGGAATACTATACCAAGTTTGAAAATCCCACAAAGATATGAAAACAATTTTACTGAGTATATTTCAAGCCAGAGTACACTGCATAATTGAGAAAAGGCGAACTTGAATTTCAAAATGCTTAGAATACTGAGAATGCCATTTCATTTTTTGCTGATGCATTGCCTCTGCAACTGCAACGCAATGGCACGAGAGATATCATTTCCCCCTGGGGTTTGTTTAACAATACCTTTCCCTTTATCGTTTCCCTTCCCCTTCCCCTTCCCTTTCCCCTTCCCATCCTCAGTTGCCTTCCCTTTCCCCTTCCCATCCTTTGTTCCCTTCCCTTTCCCGGTCCCTTTCACACTGCCCTGCGTGTTCTCCTCACCCTCGCCATTGTCATTGTCATTGTCATCGCCTGGACAGCTCCTTCCACCACCCGGCGCTCCAGGATCTGCCCAGTTCTCATCATCATCATCCTCGTCGATTATCTCATTCCAATCCAGTGGTCTAATGGCCAGGAAGATGCCTGGCTTGTACTGCCGGCAGCTTGGTGGCTCAATCTTTGCCCTGAGATCATTGCTACTGTAGCAAGAGAAATGCTCGCCGGTGCATTTAACCTTTCCCAAGCGGTTGGCAGTGGATTGGAGCGATCAAGTTGATCCCCAAAGGCATGGGGGTTGTCCCACCTCCAATTGTTCATTTGGTCGCAGGTTTTGTCAAACATATGCCCCATATATGAGCGGAGGACCACCCACCACTCCCGAAAAGGTAAACTCCTGCTCCTGCGGTGTGGCCACATCAGCTGGAATTGTGAAATGTGGTGAGTTGTGACTGGATCAAGAAAGTTAATATCATTAAAGAGGTCCCAGGCCCTCTCATCCTTGACACCACAAACAATGTATATCCATATAAGTCCACGGATGTGTTCCAAGATGAATCCCCTTATACGGTCCCGATCCAATGACAGGTGTCGATTTATAACTGATGTCGGCATTTTTGCCCTAGCAGTTGCCTTCCCCTTTCCTTTGAGGCTGCCCTTTGGTGCCATCGCTGCGAGTTGAAAATGAATCTACACCCGATGCGTTAGCATTATGATAGAGTTGAACGTAGCAGAAGGAAGCCCAGAATGAACGTACAAAGTTGTGTAGGTTATTGGGTGTGTTTTGGAACAAGAGGCGTTGTTTTGTGCAAGTCACGTGATGTCGAGATAGTTCAGGATGCTGGCGGTGTGGTTAATACTGGAAGAAAGGCGAATGAAGGTGTAGGCGGGAAGAAAAGAGAATCGAGGTGTAGGTGGGGAGAAGGGATATATATACTTGAGGTCCTGCGATTTGATTCATATCCTGCGTTTTGTTGGTTAATGAACACAAAATGGCCCAGCCTTCATCTTGCACAACAACCAAGCACCTCATGAACGAGGAGCCTCGAGACCAGATTAGGTACCTGCGGTGATGACAGTTTATGACGCCGGGCGTTGCTTTGGCATCACATACCACTTTTACAGCTCAGACCTCATGCATCTCGGAGCGAACTGAGTAGTTCTCAAGTTGTCTCAGCTGTGCAACCATCCAACACGGCTACCAATGCCTAGCGGTGAAAGAACCACACGCAACTGATGTCATTCGATAGAGAATACATCATTGTTCGCTTTGCAATGCTTTTAGCTCTGCCAAAGGGGGATTTCCACCAGCAAGCTGAAGATATAGACAATGGATAGTTCGAAGTATTGTGCCAAGATCGAGTGCAATACCATGATAATCCCGCCAATAAGGCATCAACACCGTTCAAGCGGTGCAAATAGACCTTCAGACGTTGCTGTAACAGTGAATATCAATGCTGAGTCTAATCTGAGTTTAATCTGATGGCAATTAACCCCATAATTGAATGCTTTTGAAGGGATCTTATCCCGCAGTATTGTCACAGTTCAGAGTCTAGCGCAGTCTACACTGCACCTCCCTTTTTTGTCGAATCCCTCCATGGTCGCTCAAATAGAAGTCTACCTCACCTGCCATGGCATATGCATGCAGAGGAAATTATTCCAACAGTCTCAACATCAAACATCCATATCGGATGATGCCTTCCCAAAGCCCTCACCCTGTCACATCTCCGGTCATATGAAATGTTTGAAGTCTTACTAATCGTCACAATGAACAAAAGCATGGGCCAAAAGGGGAATTATTGACTTCCCCCTGCGACGAGATGCATTTCTGGACTGGCCAGCTCGAGGGAATCCTCTCAAGGAGGGAGTTCCGTAGCCTCTACAATCCAAGTTCAGAACTCCACCCCCTCATCTTCGCTGAACAATTCTCGCGTTGCAGATATCACCCAGTCCGCCACACAGTGACAGTCAATAATTACTCCAACCGCGACGCCGGGTTGAAGCAGTCTTAACCTACCAGCACCCAGCCGAATCTCACAGACCCACTCAACACGTCGTGTTGTAAGCAGCCCTGCATCAGGCATTGCTACCACTCCCACTTCTCTCAGCGGTCTTGAAAACCTGCCTTCCACCATCCTTAATCCAGAAGCCCGCGCAATTATTTCAAATACACTGCGAACGCAAGCTACAGAAAGGAATCAGAGACAGAGGCAGTGGCAAAAGCAAACGCAGGCGGTGTATACACCTCGATCAGTCGTCTCTGGCAGTCGCAGCATCCATCGATTTGGTCACTCCGACATGACCCGTCTTGTATTTGCAAAGGGCGGATTCCTTGAGCTCTAAATGTAGAACAACCGGCCATTTATGAGTGCAAGTGACATGGAGACCGTAAGTTATGCAACCCGATTTCTTGCGAAAGCATTAGCAGCAGCCCCACACTGGTAGATGATAGAGATGTAATGGAACACCGCAATGCAGCAAAACAACATTTTGTCCATAGCATTTGAGGCACGCACCAAGAAGTTCATGAAAGTGGTATGCTGAAGCAACGGCCCACGTTGGATATTACATGCTCAAACCGGTAGCAGGTTCGCGTACAAGTTGATAAGGTTAAATCCCATCTTATTCAATCAGCAAGGGAAAATATCGCAGAGCTATATGATCTCCACCGCTTTGAATCCAACGCAGATCATCTGGAATTCATTGATTCCCTTCTGGCAGACGATAAGTATATCTTTCCTGTAGCAGAGCATGAGGAAGGTGGTGTATGTGGTCCAAATCCAACGCAGACAGTGTGGAAAGCTGCTAACACATGGCTAGCATCCACTTCACTTCCTGGCAGAAGCAATCCTGCGGTATATCTGAATCAAATTTTATCATCGGACGAATAACCGCAGTAAGTATGCTGATGGATTTGATAATTCCATGATTGACGACCAGGATGGTCATATACCCTCAGCACTGATCATGTTTACCTGCAGTGCGTTGCACCATGCTCTCCTAGAGTGGCAAAAGAACAGAGGGGTTCATCCGAAAACTTCCAAGTCAAAGCTGAAAGCTGACAGACCTGATCGCTCCAACTACTTCAATTACAAGAATGCCGGTGGTAAGAACACATCCTGCTGCCCTGTAGCAGGTCGCAAGTTGTTAACCTTGCCTGGCATCGTAGACACGTATACATTCTAGATCAATACCTGGAACACACTACCGGAGAGCTACCAACAGAGGGTGTATAACAACACTCTTTCTAGAGTCAACTGTCAGATCCAACAGGCCGAGAACCTAACGCCTGCCATGGTGATCAGCGTAGATGCAGTGAGTGTTGACAATTCTCGTCTTCTTGATTATTTGACCTCCGAAGTGGCGTTTGAGGAGCCGGAGATCAGAAGCACTGACCGGAACATCCCAATAGACAACAATTGCATGGATGATGAACTTCATTTCAGGATGCCAGGGGGCAGCGGGGATTACGAAGATGAAGGTGATGAAAGCGACGTGAGCGATGCCATCCCCACTGCCAGCTGGCAACGATGGCCCACGACCGAACTCGAGAAGTTTGACCTGGGAACCACTGATGTCGACGGGTATGAGGGCGAGGATGGCGACGATGCATATGCGGATGAGGAGTAAGCAGAATCGCAAGCCGATGATAGATCACCACGGAATGTGGAGGACTGAGGGCATGTTTGGTTTGACCTAGGAACTAGTGATGATGATGAGTATGAGTGCAAGCATGGCGATGATGTGGATGCCGATGAGGAGGAATAAACATCGCAAGCCGATGATGAATCAACCCAGAATGTGGAGGACTAAGGGCATAGTACTAGAGAGTGTGCAGATTGAACTGTATATTTCAGACCTGTAAAATACGATAATGGCTAACCAAATGCAACAGCAAGCGATGTATCCGAAGCGAAGACTGTATTGCAATATGGGAAAAAATCTCAAAGCTAAACATATATGGAGTGAGTGCGGCATCCGATATATAGCAATAGTGGAGAGGTAAAATGTGGCTATCGGCTGAAGAAAGGCATAAACATTGCCAGGTGTTGTGTAAACGGCTACAGCATAACTGTAGCTGCTGCGAAGTGTGTAACACACGTGTCGTTTTGCGGGAGCGTATATGTTACCACATTCCAGGCGCAAAGTGATGGAGGTATATATGCAACGCGACCCGTCACCTGGGCGACAGGAAGTGTGTATTTCTCTGTCAGAGGGAACGAGGTTCAGTCAGAGCCGTCAGAGCCGTCCGGAACATGTGGGTATTTCAGACGGAAACTAGGGTTGTTGCTGATGGAGGTACTGGATGAAGGATCGAGTTTACTTTCCAAAGATGGATTACCACCAGCAGATTATCTTGGCAACACTCACTTTCAGGAGATCTGCCACTTCTTCCATGTGTTTCCATACAATTCACCAACTGAAACTCCTGAAGGTTTGCATTGTTGGCTCTCATCAATAGCCTCATAATCTATTGAGATCTTCCAGCAAATGAAGAGCACACTGTGGAGCACCTTGACATCTGTCTCTCCATTGTGCGTGACCTTCTGCAAGCTGGAAGTCCATCAACAATGAAAAGTTTCTCCCACATTCCGGCTTCACAAAAAATCACTCGGTCTGCTCCCACCACACAATCTGCCTTGCCCCCACTGCCTACCTGGGTAGTTTCCAAGCACGCCCCCCTTCCCCTCTGCCGAAAGGTACCAGGAATGCATTCCCCACTTTGGATGGAGAGTAGAGTAGATTGTTTCCTTTGCAGGTGGAGAAGAAGTCATGGTGGGAGTGGAGAAGGCATGAAAACCGGTATAAAGTGTGAGGACTGCAATGAGGCTTTGTGTTTCACACCTAAACAAAATTGTTTTTATGAATTTCACCATATGTAGAGTATTTGTATTTATTGTGGGGGCATTTGTCTGGATTGTGGTTGTGTGATGTATTTTAAAAGCGGGCCTAGCTATGGGCCCAAACCTGGTTACTGGCAAAGGGATAGGGAAAATACAAGCCCACAATTTCCATGACCTGTAGAATAATACATAGCTTCCTTAGTTACTAACAACTCTATGACTTGCTTTGATTTCTGAATGACTTTTTGGGAACTTGATAAAGTTGTATAGCTGCATTGTTGATAGAGGTATCAGTGTGGATTTGTAACGGCTTTTACACATATGACTATATGACCTAATAGGAAGTCGCTGCTACACTGAGATCACCGAGTTGACTCACAGGCTACGGACACATAGTTGTAGACTCATCCACGACTCTATACTGGCCGCTGGCAAGTGCTGGGATTTGTGATTGTGAGCTTCCGGGGACTTCCCGGGAGTTCCTGGCTCTCATGTATATAACGATACAGCTTCTCCTTAGCTAGCAGAATAGACTTTGTCCGCTACACATTTGTAACAGGTCATGAGCCCGGAGACTGCTTACTGAACTCACTTTACTTTATACTACTTTTATCTCACAATATACAAGAGCATGAACAACCCTAACCCCACAACTGTCACTGTAGCAACAACCATATAATCAACACTAAAACGCAACACCACAATCATGATCATCACTTGTCATGATGTCTGCCACCACCAAGATATTTAAGACCGATCACAGATTTAATCCCAAGCTCACTCATGATAATTACCCTATCTGGAGGAAGAAGGTACACCGTGTACTGATTGCAATGAGGGCATACAACATTGTGACCAGAAACAAACTCTTTCCCGAGGGTAACAGATCTGCTGCATGCACTCTGCAGAAGGAGTGGCATCAGAAAGCCAATGATGTCATTGCTCTAATCCATGTTGGCTGCGCAGACCATCTACTTCGGTGGATCTAGTGTTAGCAATGGTTCCGGAATGCTGCTTCAGGACAGGGTTGGGGTTGGAACTGAACCGTGGCCAAATATGAGGTCCGGGTTGTCAACACACCCGAACTGTCAATTAGGCTATGGTTCGATCGACATCTCCTAACCCGTCTGAATTGGGCGGGTCGTCAGCAGGTTGTCCAGTGGGTCCATCTGTAGATCCATATAATGCTCTTGCTTTTGCTGTTTGATAATTATATTTAATCAAAATCACTTAAATAACATCCAGAAATGCCTGTTTAATCACTTTGCAGGTTGCGACATCGGTTATTTTGGAATCGATGTTTGTCCTTTTTCCTTTTGTATTGAGGAGTACTAAGGCGGTCAATAGTTCTGTTATGATCTCATACATCTGCGCGACGCCATGATTACCCAATGTACAAGACCAAATATTGTCGATGCTCAGTTGACACACATTTTCAGAATGGGGCAATGAACATGTCGCTATCTCTTTTGCCTATAAAGGCAGCAATAACATCCATTATGCTTAACCACTACTACATCACTTTGTAATGACCTGACTTAGAAGACAAAAAATCGTTGACACTCCGTTGACGCTCATTTTCATGATGGGGTAACAAACATCTCACTCATTGTTTGGCCTGAAAAGGCCGCCAATACATCATATATGAATTATTACAACAGATCAACACTCAGATAACCCAAGATGCAAAGGCAAAAATGGTTAATGCTCAGTTGATGCTCATTTTCAGAATGGCACAGTGACTCTGTCACTTGTTGTTTTGCCTTATAAAGGCTGCCAATAAAACGGTTATGCTACACAGCGATTAAATCACTTTACAATTCCCTTGCTTACAAGACTAAAGATTGTTGACGAACATTTTCAAGATTAGGTAGGGAGCGTGTTGTTACAATTTTGCCTATAGGGGCGGCCACTACTAGTGTTAGCAACGGTTCTGGACCGTCACTTCGGGTCCGGGTCCGGGTCCAAACCGTACCGTTGCCAAATTGGCGGTCCGGGTCGTCAATGAACCTGAACTGCCCACCCGGGTACAGTTCCATGGTAAACTCCCAACGCATCTGAATTGGGCGGGTTGTCAGCGGGTCGCACAGCGGGTCCATCTACCGATTCATATAAGCTCTTGTATTTGCAGTGTTTTAATAGTATCTTATCAAAATCGAGTTTTCAGCAACCATTAGTGAGCTTTTGCATGTTGAGCAGTTTGCAATATCGATTAATTTGGTATCTGTGTTTCACCTTCGATATATAGTATTGCTGCCTAGCAAGGTGGTCAATAATACAGTTGTGCACACGGAAATCTGCGCGATGCCTTGATTACGAAATATGCAAGTACTGAAACTGTTGACCCTCCGTTGACGCTCATTTTCAGGATGCTGCAGGGAGCATTTAGCTGTTGTTTTTGCCAGTAAAGGCTGCCAATATCGCATAAATGGATGGCTGCAACCAGTCGGAACATAACTTACTCAAGATGCAAAGCTAAAGATCGTTGACGCTCCATTGACGCTCATGCTAAGAATGGGGCGGTGACCGCGTTGCTATCGCTTTTGCCAATAGAAGCTGCCAATACGTCCGTTATGCATAACAACGACCAAGTCACTGGTGAATCACCGTACTTACAAGACCACAAATCGTTGACACTCTGTTGACGCTCATGCTAAGAATTGGGCGGTGACCGAGTTGCTATCTCTTTTGCGAAACGAAGCTGTCAATATATCCGTTATGCATAACAACGACCAAGTCACTGGTGAATGACCGTACTTACAAGACCACAAATCGTTGACGCTCCGTGGACGCTCATGCCAAGAATGGGGCGGTGACTGTGTCGCTATCGCTGTTGCCAATACAAGCTGCCAATACATCCGTTATGCATAACAACGACCAAGTCACTAGTGAATCACCGTACTTAGAAGACCACAAATCGTTGATGCTCCGTTGACGCTCATTGTAATGTATTGTTCATTGGACATCTGCTGCCGTCCATAATTGTTTTCATCCTGATTTGACTGAACCGGTTGGCTTTGTGCTTGATTGAGACTCAACCCTGTGGCAAAGCCAAGCGGCATCATTATCTTGCACTGTTCACTCTCACACGACTAAAAATGATGTATCATGCCAAAAGATTCATTGCGCCTGCTATACATCTATTTATGAACAGATATTC
>Ga0307512_10004968_pt1 | contig 14181 bp, 12 predicted proteins | sample 14_EM_MG_FD_200267 | JGI IMG/M metagenome (GOLD analysis project Ga0307512, IMG submission 200267) | Populus trichocarpa ectomycorrhiza microbial communities from riparian zone in the Pacific Northwest, United States - 14_EM | ecosystem: Host-associated > Plants > Roots > Unclassified | place... | reverse complement strand
CGGGCTCATCGGTGTATCTGTGATAGCCGGATATGAAGTTGTTTGTTCAGTGAAGTCAACAAACATCTTGATAGCATCAGCAAACAGGAAAGTGGTACCTGACTGCAGCATGTTTTGGATGTGGGCTGAGGCGATGATGTGATCTGCGATTCCCGTGGGTTGTGTCATACAGAACTCGTTGTACAGGGGATCCTCGCACTGAATAGTAGTCTCTTTTTCAAAGTTGCTGCTCCGCTCAGAGAAGCGCTTTTTACGAAGGGCAATATCGCCAACTCTTCTGGACTAGCATTGCGCATTGATTACATTTCGAATTGCATTAATAGCCACTTGTGGGACAAACCGTCACAAAAACATTGACTTGACAAGCAGCCACATCACTGGTGCATAGGAGCCATCTGCAGGAGGAATGTCCATAACACCTGGCTGGCAAATACAGCATGTGAACCAACTGTACACCTCAGGTTTCAAAAATCGCCAGGCGAAATCAATGCGCTTGTCCAACTCCATTGTACCCATTGCCGCTAACCATTGGCGTACCCAGTGCTCCATGTTGTGAAGGAACAGATTGACAGTCTCCAGCTTCAGGTTCCTGGTAAACAATGGAGGTTGATGATATTCCAGGTGGAATTTTGAGAAGGTCCCTCCGCCACCAGCATCACTACCCACCCAAAGACGAGCTGTCAATTGACCAAATGTATCAAATCGGCAATGCCAAATACGTACCTCCGCTAGTGTGTCATCTCGTGAGGTAGTGACCATCATCAGCAAAATGTTAAATGATTTGGAAGTCGCAACTGAACAACTCAGCACCTCTGAACAGCCACACTGATCCTTCCAGATTCTCCCAGATTCTCCCAGATAGGCTGAGTGCAAAGAGATGTGATCTCAAGTGCGCTTCTCAATGTTCCGGAAGTTGTGGAACACAATACAAGATCATGCTGTAGAGTGTACAGTTGTTTTCAAAATGCTACAAAATCAGCCTATTCAGATATGCAAATTTCAGAGCTATTGGGAGTATTGGCTGCCTCGAAAAGACTATTCCAGTGCGTCTCAAACCTGGACCCGTACTCTCCTGGAGTGATTATTATAATGTTTTTATCAAATTGTACAATTCAATTAACTATCTTCCTCCTGAACACCTTGATTCAGGCATTGTAACATAATATAGAGTCCAGTAGGTATCTAAATCCTCCTGATTATTTACAAGGCATGCGCTATCAATTCTATCGAATGCAGCATTCTCTCACACCAAATGTGCTGGTCCAACAATTGCTCCGACAGGTGCAATATGCATCATATCAGTCTGTTAGGCCACCAGGATGAACCTGTTAACACAATCAGCCCAACCATGCAGATGTTTGTACTTTGTTGCAATCACCACTGCATACTCTTGAGCTTGAGAAAGAAATATCTTTTGTTGGGTCTTCTTGCAACTCGTAGACAAGGTTGATATCATTACTCCAATGGGCAGGCGCTCCTGAAATTGGAGGATCTGATTTGGTGGAGTCCAGTTGAAGTATGATACAGGGACAGAGGGATCTTGGCCTTGGAAGGTGTTATTGAGGTTGCTTTCCATATATTGGACCCAGATGTTGTGAGATTCAGGCCTGATCACTTGTTTGGCATTAGTATATTCTGCCTTGCAGTCAAGTCCCAGACGCTCAACAGATGTAGGGCAGTGAAATGGTTGACGGTGGTACCACAGCCCATTCTGAAGTTTAATAAATATACTGTCATTGCGTACATTCTGTTCATATCCGAGCACCAGTCCACTAACTGTGTATCCCTGGGCGTCTTCAATTTGTGCACAGAATAGCTGTCCAATGATTGGAATTCTGAATTCTTCTGATGCAGCTCAGAGTGAGGTTAATTTGATACTTCTGCACACTCCGCAGACATGAGTCCCACTCACATGTTGTACCTGTTGTGATATGGGGCAGAAAAATGGCTTGCCCTGACAATGCGGCAGGCGTACCTGATGGGCTCGGCGAGTGTGTCTCCATTTATCGGCACCGGATACTAGCTGGAGAATGTTGCCCAAGTCGATATTGTACCAGCCTCACAGGGAATCATATGAAAGGGTCTCTTCTATATAGTCAAGACTGGTAGACTAGTCATTGTGCTTGAGCATCTGTCGAATGGAATTCAATTTGTTTGTAAATGAATATGCATCTTTCACATTGCCCATATGTAGCTGTTCAGAAATACCAGGGGTGAAATTCCAGCCAGAACCCATACACCAAATCGACTCTGATATATGCCACATGAGATGCATCATTGGATATCAAAAGTTGATTACACGCTGTTCGATGGTTTTCTGGAGCTCCTGAACACCAATTTTCTGCCACCAAGCTTCAGATTGGATCAAGAGGACAGAGAATTTCTTTCTGGAACCCCATCTGCTCATTCGATGTGATACCATAAACCAAACTCTCCAGCTAACACACAATGCGGTCTGTATCAGTGATACTCCTAGAGGTGGCTCCAGTTTCAGAATCGCATAGACGGACCTCAAATTCCACACACTTGTTGGCGGTCATGTTTACCACCCCTTAAACCTCCTTTTCTGCAGCAGTCTTCATTTGAGCAAGTTTTTTGGCAAATGTTCTTCTGGGACTGATCACTTTAGTCCATAATTCTTGCAATGGTTGTCACTCATGATATTGGAAAAATTTATTGAAAAGTTAACATTTCACAGGTGTCACCTGATGGATATCGCACTCCAATCACTCTTTCGCCCTCTGCCGAGCAGCATCTGCCGATTGGGTTGCCACTTGTCGGGCTCCATTCGGGCGCACCTGAAATTGCCTTCATTTTGTTGTAGTAACCTTTTCAACCTCTCACACCTGAAGTTGCATTGCAGCACAGATTTTATGAATCTATCTGTCTTGTAACTGATGGGATTCTCATGCCAACTGTCCATCCAGTTGTGCCTTCGCCTACTTCGGCATTTTCTGTTCCCGAAAGGAACTCTACATGAGGTAAAATTGCTACCGTGCATCGTCAAGAGCTGTGAGGGATAGATCAGATTGACTTTATTCGTCAACAAGTACAGAGAATTAACATCATGCCCGGACTGCTCCCGATACAAATTCATCAATGGCTGATTCTGGTGGAGCTTTCCTGTTATCCTTTCCGCAGTCAAAAATTGGAGCGCAATTCACTGCCTGTGTTCTGACCATACCCCGGATCTCATTTCCCTGCCAGGAGCTTCCTTGCATTGAATGAAATGGTATAGAGAAGGGCTGGAGGCCTGGGTATCGTGGTACTGATGTGAATCGATTATCAAATTCATCCTTCACATTTCTAGCATTCAGGTATCTGAGCACCCAGTGCAATAAGTCTTCAACTAACCCGAAGAGCAGCTGATGCAATTCATCAGGCTGCCAAAGCTGATAGACATTGCAGAGAGGGAATTGCCAGCACTGGTTGTGGATTGGATAAACATGAAGAGTGTGCAGAACTTAAATCTCAGTTTTGTCCAGAAGCTCTGAAAGATCAAGCTGATATCTTGATTTGTCAAGTGGTCGAAGAGTTGAATGCGTCATCGGCACATCTGCAGGAATTTGACACATTGGGCATGACCCATATGGGACTTGAGCAATCATGACTTGTTCGGGATGATCCCCAACCCAGGCAACCAACTGAGCGTAACATTGTCTCTGAAATCCATCAGCACAATTCCATTTCAAGCCAGGACCAGGTGTGTCAAGATTCTGGAGTGCAGACAGCACAGTTCCAACTGTAGAATGCCTTTCCTCATCAGTATTTTCCGCTCCTTTTGGGGGACATGGGATCCCCCCAACAAGAATTCTGGAGCACTGTGTAGATGTGTGGAGTATGTCTTTTCGAATATCGCCACCCGTGAGATACAGTGGCCAGCAATGCTGATCACCAAAGAAATTGGTCAATGGTGTATTGTTGGATGCACAAACAACTGGGACAACTGCCGCTCCGGCAGGAAGCTGATTTTGCTTATCCCTCTACCTTTTGCCGGTGTCCATTTCACTTTATATTCAGTGACTGTCCGAGTCAGCGAGGCACACACGTTCAAAATCGGAGTGCGCCTGGAATGGGAGATGTTCCAAAAGGAACTGAATATGTTTGAAAATATCCCTGTGGAATCACGTTCCAAACATACGTGAATCGTCTTCAATCCAACAATCATTGCCGAGCCTGAAATCCAGTTTGGAGAGGAGCTTTCACAGAGCATCTGCAGATTGAAATCATTCCATGTTAATCTTGTCCAGTCTACAGCTCAGATGCTGATCTATCCACGTTGTCATTTGCTCGCAAAATGATTGAGCCTGTCGAAAGTCGTGTCCTGACTGCAATGGATGTCATGGATTACATTGTTCTTAGTACTTGCAATTTGTGTTGTACAATCCAGTTGTTTTGCTATATGTTTTCCCTCCCGTATTTTCCACTCCAACTACCTGCCTATGAGCCTTCATCTTTGTTGAATCAGGGGTACATGTCAGATCAGGCTTCTGGTGGTCTATAGTTTCTTCATTGGGAGTATCTTCAGGTGGTGGTACACGAGGTACATTGTCTATAGGTAGATTATTAGTAGATTTCCTGATCAATGGCGATTCAGGTGCACTAACTGAAGTCGAACCATGATGGCTCGGGTCTATTCCATCCTGCAAGTGGTACATCCCATCAGGTAATCCCCCTTCAGTCATAGATATAGGGTGATATTGTTGATAGCAAGTCTTGAGTCTGATATGATTGAATAATTTCTGTTTGCAGATATAGCAGTTAGCATGTTTCCGGCAACTGTTGACCATGTTCACGAAATGGTCAATGAACAAGTAGTTGGATGCAACTCGATACTCCATCAGGGGGTTATTTCGTGGCTCAGGCATATTCATTTGAAGTGAGCTAGAACTCAGGTCAGCGTATGACATTAATAGCCACATCGCACACCGCCAAACGCGGGAGAGGGGAAAAATCCAACCACCTTATGATCAGTTTTCTTTATAAACCGGGATATATATATCATATCCTGCAGAATAATGATGCACATCATCTGCTGAAAAATGTTCGCAGCAAAGAGAAGGTTTCTTTTGTCATTACAACATTCACCATCATGGGCGTTATAACTACGTGATTTCACCATTGTGAGTTATACCTGCGCTCGAGCCTCCAAGCAGCTGATGACCAAGGTAGCTCATCTAGAAATAATGAATAGATGAGTTTCCTAGCTGGCTGTATTCCCGTGCAATGATCATCGAGAACTCATAGGCTGGTAGCATGGTTGCTTTAGTCACAATCCTTGACTGGAGCATGGATCCTGAAGTGAACAATGATGTTTAGACAAGGAGCTCAACAGGAAGCATCACTGTTGCTGCTCCACTCACAGGCCTCCTATTGAATGAGGTTGCAAGGTCCTACACACACAACTTATGTGTAATATTCCTAGTCCTGCTAACCTTCATACTGGACATAGTTCTTGTTAGGTTCCTGGAGATATCATATTATATCCCTTCTATGACCTATAAAGCCATGGAAGTATATGAAGGTGAGCATCTATCCAATATCCTAGTAGATGAATTCGAGCATATAACAATGTAAGGCGGAATGTGGGTGATTAAGGTTTCTATTTCTCAACCGGGTTGGTTTCATGGATCAAAGATGTAGTGAGACACCACAGTTTGTGACAACAGAATGGGATGTTCGACACCCTTCATCCCACCAATGGTCACGGCTACCTGCAATATACTCAACCATGCTCCGATTTAATCTACATCACATGGTGCATCTATAGTCGTTTACCACCATCTCGGTTCGGACAGCCCGTTGATGAAAGCATCTCCACTGAAGTCACTGTATATAGCGCCATGTGGTGGCCTATTTGGCTCGCAACAATGCTGTGATGCTAACTCAGGAACCTGGGATAATGGTTCACTAGCTGCCACAGGCAAAGACAGTCAATCTGGGAAACAGGCCAATCAATATCATCTGCCAGATTGGTATGGTTAACCTGCTGCACAACACCCATTTCCAGGTGCTCCGCAGCTTTATCACCATTCTCCATTCAACATGACACAGAACAGTTCGCAACCAACCACCAGCGTAAGCCAACGATGTCCAAGTTATGGGCCACAGTGGCAAGGATATGATCTCTAGCAAGGTGGTTATGGCCAGTCTCAAATGTTCCCCCTGCAGCAGTTCCCAGGACAAGGGCTGTCATCTCCAGGTGCACTGAGAATGCGGCCAGGACCGCTGGGAAACGATCCAGTCAATCGACCAACATCTTCCAGCTCTACTCTTCCACCTGGACCTTTTTCCAGTGCACCTTGCCGACCCCCCATTAGCCTCCCAACAAAAAGATTCCTGCCACCTGCGGAATCGCAGAAAGCAGATGTTGGCAGGAATGCAGACTTGCTACCATTACCAGAGATTTCCTACAACGATTATGATGCAGATGATGAGAGTTACGATCCATTGGACTTAGGCGGTGCAGAGGGCACACCCGCAGTCAGCCCGAAGCAAATCAAATTCTCCTTGATGGAATTTGCCTAAAAGCTGGGGCAAGCTAAGAACTGTGCATTCAACAAGGGGAATAAAGTATGGGTGGCAGGGATTCTCGAGAAAAATCATCAATCCATTATCTGGGGGCAGAACTGTTTCAAAAAGCTTCAAGATGGACCCCTGAACTGGGAGACTGTGGTGGCAGATTGTTTGGTGACATTCGAGGACTGACTGTCGTCGGATAATTATGATCTTGGTGAATGGATTCATCGGCAATGGTGGGTGATGTTTTTGATGAAATATGGAAGCAAAACTCAAGAGGGGAGGAAAATGGCATGTCAAGGCAAAAGCAACCAGTGATGGATGTGGTAGAGCACGCTGGCACACAGGCGAGAACTAACCTCCAAGATTTGTCAAATACAATGTTCATGGTTGTGATTTGCTGGATGTGCAATGGCAATGATATGGTTCTATCCCCCAACCAACTCCAGGCCTCGTATACAAATGTCAGGCACTGTACCTTGGGGCAGACCAAATTGGACAAATAGTATATGGGATTATTCACACATGGGTAAATGATAATCTACCCCATAGATGGCCACATTTTGTACAACTGTTGCCTTTGATATGCTTTCAAGTTGAAACTTGGACACAATCAGAAAATAATTTTGGTAGAAATGAAGTGAGGTACAGGGAAGGAGATTGCTGAGCATGGAATTAGACCAGAGAAGGCAATCCTTGCTAGCAGTGTTAAGGTTAGATGTGTGCAACTGCTAATCATGATACATAGTCTTTGGAAAGTTCTGAAGAGGGTGGAAGAGAGGAGAAAGTGGAGGATGGTGGGCAAGGGAATGATACTTGTATTAATGTAAGTTCTGATTCAAAGAATAGAATTGATTGTATTCCATCCATATATAGTTGTTCCAATGGTTGCTTGTCTGTGAAATACCTAACATCGCAATGAATTTCAGGAGCGCCGGAGTCGGAGCCCATCGGCCCAGCTGACAACAGAGCAATTGAAAGAGATCATTCAGAACGAAAAGGTCATTGACCAAGGTGCATGGGAGGTTTAGGAGCAAGTAGATGACAGTGAGAGGGTTCTCGTCCCAGAGAATACCAGTTCAGTATTTAATACTGTTGGCAATCCCATTGACAAACACTTTGAACACTAGTGTCCCATTGGGGCAGTGAGGCTGCTGAACACCCACCCGATTTGCCAATCAACTGATGACCATGTTCCAGGCTACAAGTGTTCAATTCCAGACCTGGTAGGAACCAAGTTTCGGGTGCAGCCAGTTTGGGCCATATGGTTCATTGTGTGGAGGTGGGTTTGGGATTGTGAAATGCCAGGAGCACTGGTGCCAGATGAAATGAGTCTTGGCAAGACATTCACCTCCGGGGCAGCGGCAATGATATGCAAACTGCTGACAGAGAATGTTGTAAAGAGGTTACCGCAGTCCATTTTGTGAGGAAATACCCTTCAAGAGTGGGTGAATATGGCACTGAACAACTATCCTGGGATTATCAGTGAAGAATGGGAGTGGTATCTGTCACAGTGACATAATTCAGTGCCCAGCCACCCCATAGATATTCAGACAACTCCACCTTACGGGCATTCAGTGCTTACATTAGCCCTTGAACCAATCCTGCTGGTGACGATGCCAGGAGTTGCAGAGACCACCAAGAGTGTCATCGACAAGATGACATATTCAACTGATTTCAAACTCATTGACTTGTTCCATGTGGAAATTGCAAATCTCACCCATGAGGATCTGAATACCAGTATTGACAAGCCGGAAAACCGATGGCATATCCAGCTTGTGTCATATGGTACCTCACCATCCGGAGTGAAACCTTCAAGCAACAGCCAACTCTCCCAATGTGCATGGAGTTTTGGGATTTTTGATGAGTCCCATCGGTACAAGACTAAAAACAGAGTTGGCTGGCAAATTGCAATGAAAGCTCAAATTGCATTGAAAGTTTAAGTCACAGCTACACCAGGATTCTATTCACTCTATGACTCGTGTTATCAGATGATGGGGCCATTTTCAGGTGCACCTGAGGATCTCAAGTGTGATACTGTGATGGAAAAGCATGGTGAAGAGGCATTGTATGCCACTGTGAAGAGTTTAATGCATGTTATCCGGACTGAAGACGAACAAGCTCAACAGGATGCGCCGGACCGGAAAATGCAGATTTTAAAGCCTTGGACAATAAGGAGGTCATTGGAATTGAGATTTCTGAAAGAAAAATCTCTCCCTTGGATACTGCAGGAGATTGCACACCTCATTGATCTTGAGTGGACTGAGGACTTGCACGCTAAACTGAAGGCCCTGGTGGAGAGATACACTTCATGTGATGCTTCAGTAGCATGGAGGGTGCATCGCTGGCAGCTGGCATGTTTCTCATTTGAGATCGAAGATGTGGAGGAATGCGACAATGCGTCTGGAGAATCTTACAATTAATGGTCACTCCATACTTGGGTGGATTCTCCGATTGTCTGATGGCTGAGAGAAACATTTCTGGTAGACGATGTCAACAAACCTGTGGAGTATGCTGAACCTCATGAAAACAACGAATCAAAAGAGGCAATCCTTCTGGACCAAGAGAGTCATGACAATGCTTTCCACAGTGCACCTCCTCCACAAAAGGCGATGCTATTTTGTCCTCTTCCTGATCACGTTCATCATTGGAACTGGTGGTTAACCAAGTATTTTGCGGATCTTGTGGATAACTTCCAGATATATGCAGAAATCGGCAATGATGAATGCACAAAAATGCAGCTCAAATTCCAGGATTCCCAAAATCCATCTCTATTCATAACTACACCCAAAGTGGGTGGGACCGGCCTAAATTGTTCAACTGCAAACAAGCCCTTAATAACTCAGAAGTTCTAGGTATCGAACGAGCAGTGGCAGGCATTTGCACGAGTTCCCTGGATATGGTAAAATAGAGCACCTCAAACATGGTTACTGTATATGGGTCCTGCTGGCTATGATAACTGCGCAAGTGATCCCCTGCAATACTCAGGGGTCACCCAAATGAGAGTCCTGCGCAGCTTGATGTGTCAACCAAACATCATGACATTGATGATTTACCTGATTCTCCAGTCTCATGAGGACTATACAAAGCGGCTGATGGAGAATGGAGACACTTTGCTGTCAAATGAGCCATTATCTTAGATTGTTAAGAATTCTTCATCCAGGTATGCCTCTTTAGACATTCAACCAACGTAATCTTCTTAACTGCTACCAATAGTTAAGAAGGTTATTTGTAAGGCACACTATACTGCATAAATGAATCTTGTCTCTCTGTTATTTTACAGTGAATCAAAGTTCTGATGTTGGAGTTGTTGTGTCAATTGCTCCATTGGGATTTCATTGGCGTTCTTGATTATTACCATTCATGACCAATAAGAGATGAAGTCAATTGATATACTAAGTTACAAGTTCCCGGGCTGGCCTATCTCACGATAAATGGTCTGAGTCCGATTTCGAGAATGATGCAGTGAAGGGCTTCAAATCATTTGTCAGTGGTGAATTTGCGGTGCATTGGAGACCTGAGGCCATGTACGCATGTCAAAGTCAAAACAATAAATATGCACCATTCAACCGCTGTCAGGGACACCGGAAAGTCCTGGCCCTTTGTCGTGAGTCTCATTTAGATACATCACACACTGCAGATCGGGCAATCTGATTGGGCAATACAGTCAGTCAAGGCGATATTGATCAGCTGTGTCCAAATATGACACAGCAGCTCGCCGATCTCTGGGAACGCTGCATGATGTGCTCCCATCTGATCGAAGTTCAGGTGCACCGGAGAATCGTTCACATATGTTTTTACTCTAGTTATGACAGATCTATCACCGCATATTTGCCAATCCAATTTGGCAAGGAGACTGTCTAGCCGATATTGAGTACTGGTGTTGGAATATGAGACAATGCTTGCTTATTCATGGCAATGCAGCAAATTCTGGTAGCATATAGTCTAAGTTCAGGTGCTCTGGAGAGCCATGGGCACATCTCATTATGACTGTCACTGCATAATTGCCAAGCATATTCGGCAATCCTGACAGTCTACATGATAATAAGTTCCTGTGTCAGAATTTCAGACTCGGGCTCAGTTGTATGTGGCAAAGCCACAGCTTGTGCAGGAATATCATAGTCGTGTGTGCACACCACACATCCAGATCCCAGAGAGTTGGAGACTGAGAAACTGTTCGGGTATTCATGGCTTAGCTGCAACCTTTGCTGCTGGGTATGTCCTGGCCTATGATTGAAGTCCAGCCACAACGGAGATCTGCAATCCAGTCCAGAATGACATTCTTGGATTCGTCTGAAGCTTACTTTGACAAGCTGCGACTCATTATGGATGTATCATTCCCGCCCAGGCATGCATCAACAGCGACAATAAGCCTCCGAAGCACATCTACCCCAGTCCATAGTGCACATGTTGTTTTACTTCGTTTCATTCTCATCATGTTTTCTTCTGCTTTGAATCAGTGGATGCTGTGCACACAGGTTGTCATCTCTCAAGAAACTTCACATTCAGGTGCAGACGGCACAACCCACTCGGCCTCTGATAATATATCAATCCACACTTGATTGGCATGTGAAGGCTGCCACTACAATGCCTTGAACTGTTAGCTCTGTGTCAGCTGTCCATTGCAGGAAGGTAGCCCTGCACAACCAGACGATACATGCAGAGAGCTGGCCAATTATCAACCTCACTAAACTCGATATTGCCTCAGTAGCACATTTGGACCTGTGCTTCCAAATCCCAACATAGCTTCTGCAACATCGAGCTCTGTCAAAAGAGCTACATCTTGAAAGCGAGAATCTCAAATGACAGATTCTGCCCAGCGACTCTACAAGATGGCCAGGAACTCCCATTCACCCATGTACCACACCTAATCCAAGAGGCGTATGATCTCAATGCTTTGAATGCAGACTAAACTCGATTCTGAATAACTGTATGTTTGGGCGGCCACAGCTCATATCAAAAAATAGGTTATATGAACTGTTTTCGGTATTTAGATAACTTTGAAGAGAGACAATCTTGAAAACTCAAGTGAAGTCAACTCAACTTCAAAGATTACAAAGAACTGTCAGAGTATGGCGAAGCTGCAATGCCTAGCCAATGAATCTTCGCATAACCATTTAATTTTCGGTGAACCTCAATTCCATGGAACAGCATGCCTGCAATCATCATTCCTCGGCCCGCTGTGAGATGGCGTCTCACGTTGCAACCATACCATTCTAGCATATAGCTTCCAACCACAACATTTATTTATGTCTATATTGTAGTAGTGAGACTGAGAATAAATATGTGATTCAATGGTGTGCAACTTACTAGATATTAAGCGCAAAATCAGAATGTGAGTGAGTATGAATGACTCATTTGTTAGCAATCTTGGCATCTACAAGTGCTTGAATCCATAAGATTACTCCTGAATCTTCCATTGTACCTTACCATTCTTTCTCTACATCTGTTTTTCTACGTATATATCTCTCCTTCCTATACAAGATTCTCTCTCTCCTCCATCAACTGCAGCATTGATTTGAAGAATATTCTGCAGACCTTGCCCAGATGAACACATGAAAGGGAAGTTATGCTTATGATATTTCCTTAGCAACCGCTAGCTTAGCAGCAGCATCCTGATTCACTAGACTATCATGAATATATGTGTGTCCTTCCCGCAGATATACCACATACAGTCATTCATACTTCTCCTTGATGGATAACAAACTGAGTATGACCTCTTGCAACTCAGTCACAACTCATCGAGTTCTATGGCATGCAGTGACCTCAAATGCTCGAGCTGTCACGCATGCTTACTATGTTTAGCGGAGTCATATGCAAGGGCACACATTTACATTCAGGTTCTTAGGGCTCCATTTGGCCAGCACCAGGGGTTCCTTAATGTCACGAGTTTTCTTCCAGTGTGTCTGGTTCAGGTGGGTCTGGTTCCCATCTATGTGGGTTGGCTTCAGCCAGCCTCCAATTCTTGCATACAGACTGAGTGTAGTTGATAGGAGTTGCTAACATTCGGCATTAGGAATCCATCCATTCCGGTGCACCTGACATGGAATCCATGCATTCTGGTGAACCTGACAACATTCCCAATTGCAACACCTGACTGCTGTCCTTAATATCAATATGAATTGTTGCAGTCACCTTGCCTGTAACCTTGAACGCGCGCCTCGAATTGCATCACCCTCAACTATGTGAACCTTCTGGCACCATTGTTCCCACTACTCTATTGCGCTTAACCTTATAGTCACTGCGTATACACTACTCTCACCGACATCCCCCAACTGTCTATCTTCATTACAGCAAATGGAACCATCGCCCAGCCAGGTGAGGAATCACTATTCACAGAACAATCCAGAAGCACACGTTGAGAGAGCACTCGCATTCAAAAAAGCAGCCAATGTTCATCGTCCATCGAATGTTTGGCTTTCTATTATCTCCCTTGCTGCATCATATTGCGGATGACTAATGTCCAGGATATCAGTAATCAAGCAGGTTCATCATACCTATCAGGAGATCAGTGATGGCAAAAGTGAGGACTGCGGAGACTGAACCGTATCATCCGACATCGAAGAAGATAATTGGGTTCAACAGCAGGAGGTCCAAAAATTATGCTAGGCACACGGGGACAAGTCGCTACAAACTCGTTCTGTTCTATTGCCGAAGGAACAGAGCCATTCTGATACAGTTATCGCACGCCCTCCGCTTACCAATCGTTGAAAACCACACAGGTCAATCGCACCACCACGGCTCAGATGCCAAAAGTCAGCCCTCCTCAACAAATTATCCGAGTCTGACTGGGCACAATCCACCCAGGCACTGCTGCAACCAAAATCTAGTGGAGACCTGAATGCTCCACAACCCAAGGCCAGTTCACATAAGAACATTCCCCAAAACGAAAAGGCTACTTTTGAAGTAGCGAAAAGGTTCATGGAGGCAATTCCATTGATGAATATTCCTGAGCTAATATTGTCTGATGACAAGTACTCAATGGTCAAAGAAGCTCGGAAACTTGCTATCAAAGCTCAGCATCATCAGAGGGCATTAGCAGGAGCTCCGGCAGGTACACCATCATTGTGTCAATTGCCCAGTGGTCCATCTCTCAGAAATGATCCGCAAACACAAGAAGCTGTTAGTATTGGATTCTGCTGAAGACTTCTCTATCAGATTTGCAACATTGTCAACGCCCCGAATGATACATACTTGAAATTCAATATAAGTACCATTCGAGGACGGTTGGCAGATGTGGCATGTCAACCTTCCGCCCGTAGTTACCCTCTGAAGTTGCACTCTGAGCCCGAGCATCTGATCAAGGTTGAGAAGCTCCTGCTCGACGATGCGTATCTCTCGGATATGTTCTATGATGAGTCATTATCGTTCACATGAATGAAACTGCCTGATCTCAATTACCATGAAATTACCTTCACTGCCAATAGCTTAGGGCACCAGCCTACGAGACCCCAGTATTTCAAACCTCTCGCTCTGCAGACTTTAGCACTGGCAGCTGCAGGTATTCATTGTACGCTGTCTGAATGAGGCAGTGGAAAGAAGGCCATGGTGATGTTTTGTCAGGATGAATATTGAGGTACATTTTGCCCATCCCCTGAGACAAATTTTAATCCATAAGCCACTGCATTCATCAATCACACAGTAGAAGGCCCCTTCAATCCT
>Ga0307512_10004967_pt1 | contig 14181 bp, 20 predicted proteins | sample 14_EM_MG_FD_200267 | JGI IMG/M metagenome (GOLD analysis project Ga0307512, IMG submission 200267) | Populus trichocarpa ectomycorrhiza microbial communities from riparian zone in the Pacific Northwest, United States - 14_EM | ecosystem: Host-associated > Plants > Roots > Unclassified | place... | reverse complement strand
GTCGGCCGCACCTCAGCATAGTTTTCAAGGCGTCGGAAGAAATTCTCTATGCGTTCGAAGATGTCGATGAGAGTGTCTTGGCTCGCTCGAACATCCTTGACTGCCTGAGGATTGTAGGTGTTAATGATGCTCGCACGAAGGTACTAAAAAGGACACGCACTGAAAGGAGGACACCGACTCCAGAAAATATCACTTTCGCTGGTGAGAATACCTATCAAATCATAATCAAAATGCACATCTCAGTCGAATCCCTGTTTTGAAGCATACCAGACTAACGCCCTCCCCAAGTGTCTCCGAGAAGGCATACAAGACATTCACGGTCGGGTCAAGCCATTTTGTCAACCTCTGATGGCTGTTTCGAGATTGATCGAGCTCCCGAACTTGTTGGTGAAGCAGGTCAAGAATTGCGGAAGGAGAGTTGCATGCCTGGAGCTGGGCTGCGAGGGGATGTGAAAGGAGATCCATTTTTGTATGTTTTTCGTATGTCCTCAGAGCATTGTTGAAAAGTACTTGGAAGTTGGAGGACGAGGCAGGTGTAGGGTGAGCCCGAGACATGATTGTAAGAGTGGTAACCCGTTCGTGGTGAAAGCCTCTGAGAAGACGAGCGGTTTCGTGAGTCGTGGGCAAGGGCAATGGGCTCGTCACGGTTTGGCAGCGGCCTGCCCGGCCCGTCCAGCACTGGGGGTTCCACGAAAATTCAAATGGGGCCGATATTCGGACATACACCACACCGGTCCCAGGATTCGCATCAGCACCAGGTCTGCTTCCAGGTTTACCATTTCCCTACATCGTTTTTTCTTCAGATACTCCGTCGTTCACTCTGAGAAACTCGACCCGCGCCTCTCAGCTATGGAAATGAGACTGAACTGCCACATGTGGACGCAGCAGTACTCGCGCTGACTACGCATGAATGAGGAGTTCTCACTCCACCAACAATACACAATCCGTGAGGTTACATGTTCTCCCCTCTCCCCTCCCTCGATAATACCCGTGATCGGACGGGATATGGAGCCGAACAGGAAGGTGGCAGGAGAAGGATTGCGGTGCGCGACCTGTTTTGCTGTTCTTCCCATCCCACTCAATCTCCCCTTTTTTCGTTTTTTAGAACTTGTTCTCATCGCCCTTACGTGTCTGCAGAGTCCGAAAGCGAACGACCTTGCAGGCATAGACTCCGCGGCGGATACCAGAGCACTTCCCATGACCAGCAACCATTTCGAACGCGTCATTAGAAGACCGTGCGGGGGCCCCATATCCAAATTCTAGCACGATGTACCGTCAGATCTGGTCAAGGTCAACGCCCTCTCATTCACAGTAATCGTGTACCGCGGCCAACGTGGCACGCGTGTGCCGCTTAGTTCGTCCTACTCCTCCCTCATGCGTACAGCGGGCTCTGTGGGAAGGAATTTTCGTACTTCTGCGCCGGTATAATGCAGCCGAAGAACCTGGCTCGTTTCCCAGTTCCCAGGTCGCCCTCTCGGGAGCATTCCTCGCCCTCAAACGACGGCACCCCGTATGGTACCGTGCAACATGACACATCCCACCAGAGCAGTGAGACGTCCTCGAGCGCCCCACTACCAACCCTTTGACCCATTGGACTCCTCATTTTTGTCCGCCGTGGTGGCTATCCTCGCCATGGTTGCTGCCGCAGGCTGCCATCGCACATGGCGTCACGTTGAAGGTCATTACAAAGAGGGTCAAAGGCAAGAAGGAGAGAGATGCAAGTCCTCCGGCGTTCTCAGTCATCCCAACGCCACGCGTCCCTTACGATGCATGTGTCGTTTGTCGCAGACTTTTTTTTTTTACTCGCATATCAAACTTTTACGCGTAGTTTGAGTCCCGGACAAGGTCTCATCTCGGTGGCGAGCTCAGAAGACTGCAACGAAACGGCCAGCGTGGTCACTCTTCGAATGAGATGCTGCCTTGGCGCTGTCGTACGTTGTTCCGTTTTTTTAGCCACTGATAGGTAGTCCAACTCAATGTAGTATGCGCGAGACCAACACCGAGCGGATGCTGCTCCTTTTTGTCCGAGTTTTGTGATACCCGAGTTGCGGGACGAGTCAAATACATCATCGGCTGCGATACCAGAAACATTAATTGCTCTCCTTTTCACCTCCGATTTTCTGCGAGATCTTTGGGTGTGACGAGTGGTGTTTACACAGACCAGACAGCGTCATCTTCTGTACCAAGGTTGCATTGTAAGATAGTCATCGTCAACTTTAGCTTATGGTTGCACTGACTCCCTTGGTGGAGAAACATGTTACACTTGCTGTGGGACCTTGTTGTGTCAAGAACCTCGATCCTGCTAGAGAGCAGCACATATCCGCTGCAGGCAGTTTGGGATATGTGACACAGAGTATCACCGCACCACAAGCCTGTCCCCCTTGGGTCCAAAAGGTGCTTACGTAGTCGTTTGTGAGTATACCCCTTCTCCATCAGATGACGTGAAGGAGCTCGTATGAAAGATGACAGAGGCAAAAAAACAACTTTAAAGACGGATACCGAAAGAATTTTTTTGCGGCTCACGAGCTTCGCATCCCCGACCAAACCCAACCCAACCCAACCTCTTTGCGCGAGAAATCTGACCATGCGCATATGCTGGTACAACACGGTCGGCACGTCTCGGGTTTTTTCGCGCTTCGTAAATAATAATTGTGCAGACAACAAGAAGGACCATCTATCGATGAGCTCCGGTAATGAAGGCGACGACGAGACCAGACACGAAGAGACTATAGCAGTGTCTTTCTCTGCCACCAGGTAGCAGCAAACCTTGCATTGCGGAGGCAAGGCCCGGCCGCCCGGGGTTAGCTACCCTTACATAAGCTAACCACGCGGCATAACTTAGTTTTTGGGAGCCGCTGCATGCACACATAAACGAACACATGGCGCCCACTGGCATGCATATACAATGAGGCTTTTAAGGTCTTCTCCCCCACGTGTCTCTCTATCCACCCATTGCGATCGTTATGTTCAGAACTCCAAGTCAGCACGACCTTGAACAAGGACCTGATGGTGAGTCTTGAGTTCTCTTTTCTTTTCCGTTTTCGTGTTTCGAACCGCTGACGGCTCGCTTGTAGTTGAGTTGGAAAGTATTGCGTTTCCAGAGGGACCCATCGAGGGTGTTGAAGAAAGAGGAATGAATGAGGCGTCGAAGGATTTTGATTACAGTGCCAATGAACTATGGTCTCTGTATGGGAATGTGGCTGAACGGTATGATGAGTCTCGGATCCAAATCTTGAAAGACGACATGGATGGGATTCCCATATATGTGTGTGCATACTTTCTAGCGTAGTGGCCAGCCTTCATTTACATCACCCTTATTCCAGGCTGGCTTATTATCTGCCATCCTCACTGCATTTGTTGTCCCAAAAATGGAGGATTTGCAAGTAACTCCTGCACAGCAATCAGTTTACTACCAGCAACAAACTGTTCAGATGCTCGCCCAAATATCGCAACAAATTGCATCGATCTCCCAGATTCCCGTCAATGCCACTCCCCCATTGCCTGATACCCCCTTCCACCCATCACCTTCTGACCTCCCAGTGAATGTTTTCTGGCTCAGTGGCCTTGTGTGCAGCCTCTCTGCCACACTCCTTTCGGCGCTCATTCAGCAGTGGGTTAGGGATTATCTGCGCACCCCCCAGAAATCCAGTAGCCCTTTGATGAAAGCTCGAATTCGACAATATTATTTCGAAGGTTATGCAAGTTTACCAGCTGTGGCAGAGTTCATGCTTGGTCTTGTCCACCTCTCTCTTATCCTTTCTTATCATCTGGGAAACCCTCATGTGTTAAAATTGATAATTTAATTCTCGATAGTGAAGATTGTTAGAGTTAACAGTATTGACACAATTATTTCCCCCCCCTCTAATTTAGTGATAATTTAATGATAATTCAAGTTAGGGCTTGCTGGTGATTTGTTAAAATTTGTTAAGGATTCAATTCAATCTGTTAATGACCAATAAGCCATATATTGTCCAATACTTGCTAATTTAACAAAATTTTATTCAAAAGAGTATCAAAATAACTAAGGAATGCATAAATGAAATGGGTAAGATACCAGGGCAACAGGGCCATCCTGCACCCATGCATTGTCCTGCTTCCCTCCTCTACCTCTGCTCTCCCTCCTCGAGCTGGATGGTCTGTCTTTGTGGGCCCCTTCTCCTTTTTGGCTGCGCATTCCTGCATGCGCCCTTGGTGATGTCAGCACCATTCACATGTGCAGCAGGGAATAATTCCTGTGGCAGTGTGCACTGGACAGCAAAATATTGCAACATACCTGGGAAGGGGACCAACCTGTCAGCGCTAGGGATTGTCATGGGTCACACCAACCCACCGGGTTTTGTCATGGGTGATGCTGGGGTATGGGTCTGGGTTGACATTCTGCTACCCATCCCAAACCCTTATCCCAGCTGTGGGTTTCGTGGGTTTCGGTTGGTCTGGAGCCCTGAGCTCACCCAAGGTGAGATATTCCATCTTAGGCATTATAATGACCATACTGGCATCATGTGTGGAAGGCGCGGGGATGCGCATGACTGCATGTGACACGAGTGTGATGACAACTGAATGGCCATATAGCAATGTGTTGTGCTTGTTGCACTGGCTCTGCCTTGACATCTCCCAGGACGATGCCACGCCCTCTGTATGGGCCTCAAAAGGAAAATTGGGTAGACTCCTTGACAGTAGGATGGGGCGATGGAAGATGGGTAAAGGTGCATTGCTGGTTTGTTGTGGAAGTGGTGGGGTGCAGCCTCTGACTGGTTTTGGTCACAACCAGGTTTTCCTTGTTGTTGTTGCAGGTGTCGATGCCTGCCGTGTTGCTCTTGTTGTGGGCATCGATGCCTGGGACGATGTCCATGGCCTCAGTAGGCCTTTTCGAATCAAGGATTCACTCCCCAGCTGGCCCTCCTCCTGGATCCCAGGGGCCTGTTCCCTCAGGACGACTTTGTATGATGGCTCTTGCAGCGGCCCACTGGGCTTGCATGTGCCCTTGTTTGGGGTCACTTGCAGTAACACATCAAGTTTGTGCTTGCCCTGTCGCAGCACCTTGCGCCGATCCCTGCATTCACCCTCTGTTGGGTTGCCTTGCAGTGTCATGCCATGTTCACGCTTGTCACAGTCAGGTCACCATGTCTTTCAGTCGTTTGAGTTCTGGAGTTTTCAGATAGGGGTATTTCCCAAATAGGAAGTCATCCCAATGTCTTGATTAGGAAGGCATCCTAACTGGGTAATCGTGTCAGTGATCAAAAGAGGAAAGGCGGACATTGGGTGTCAAGTGTCAGAATCGATCACATGAGACATCACGTGATTAGTTAGAGGATCAAGGAAGATCACGTGATGCGTCATGTGACTTGTCTGAGAGCGAGTGAAGATTACACAAGTCGAGATGCGACTTGGAATTGAGCAAGATACAACACGTGATCTTGAAGATGTTTAGAGATGAGAGGTGAATAGCGACGAAGTTGACTATCACAGAGAGGATCTTTTCAGAGAGAAGCTTCACATGTTCAAGGAAGTGACAATAGCCTGTATTGCACGAATAGAACAAGCTTAAAGAACTCGTTCTATGCTACTCGAAGTAGTATATATACAGAAGAGGCATGGAAACTACTGGAATGTTGTGGAAGGTGACAGAAGGTCAGAGAAGGTAATGGAAGGTCATGGAAGTGTATGGAAGTCTCTGGAAAACGCAAGAACAGTCCATAGATAGTTTATGTAAGTGATAGGGAAAGAGCGGTCCAGAGTCAAGTACAAAATAGGAAGGAAAAGATTAGGTAAGAAGAGGGGCAGTCTGTGATATTACCCCCTTGTTAACGTCCTTTAGACGTCAATGTCATTGTCAACAGCAGTGCAGTAGCCACATTCAAAGTTAGGGTGAGAGGGGTAGACCTTGCAATCTTCAAACTCATTGCAGAAGTCGTGAGGGCGGAGGCAATCAGTACCATCATGACTGCGATGTGAACAGTGGCGGCAATACCTGAGGCAGTGACAGTCTTCAATATTGTGACCTGTCCTTCTGCACCAATCGCACATCTTGCTGTTGTCTTTGCCCCATGCATGAATTGCTTGATCATGAATGGCGACTTGGGCCCAACGACCTCTTTTGCCCTTGAAATAGGGGGCCTTGTGCATGTTGCGGTCAATGCGGCAATGAATGCAAGCTATAGTGTTAGTGGTGGCAAGATGGTCCGAACTCCAGTACATAGCCAGTCATTCGGTTTGGAGGGACTCTTTCAAGACCCCAATGCGTTGGGCGATCTGGCAAGCTTTGGAATGGTGAGTGCAGAAATATTGGACTTCCCCTTGTAGTGTGGCGTCATCCTTGGTCTTCAAGGCCCAATCCACCAGGTCGGTAAACTGTGCTCCTTGGGTTAGTAGGAGCTTGCCTTTTGGGGAGATGGCTGTGTGGTGTTGTCCAATGGGACGGGCATGAAGGGGACAAGAGTGGATGGTGCAACCGCATCCATTGGTGGCGAGGAGCTCGGGAAAGGTGGTGTGAAGGTTGTAGGAGATGAAAGGAGCAATGACGTCCTTGTCACCATCAGGAATGATGAAGAAGTGACGCGTACCAACGGAGTCAAAATTGTCTTTCCATCCCGGGCCTGGGAGTACACCAGGTTGAGGGCCGGTGGGACTAGGAGTACGTCCCTCTGCATCAGCATCCATTGTTTTGGCTGTTAGTTCATTGGCTTCGGCTTGCTGGTAGAGGACTACAGCCATAGGTGAAATGGGGGAAGGGGAACAAGATGGGACTTCTTCAATGAATGCAGGGATTACGGGTGAGGTGTACATTGAGCTAGTGGCAGAGGTGGCAGGTGGCGTTACCAAGATGCTGTCATGGAAATGAGGGGGAGGAACGGGAAGTGGCTCGGGGCTGGAAATGGGAGGGCTATTGGGGTAGGTTGGATCGACATAGTCTGCAAGTTCTGTCCCAGGGTATGTAGTAGGTGGAGAGGCATGAATGCCTTCATAGTTGTCGACATCATTGAACATCATGCTAAGGTGAGCCATCAATGGTGTGTCAGGGGTGAGAACGGAGGTAGGAACGGGAGGGGATCTGTCAATCAGGAGAAGGGATCAAACTGTGGGGAACTGGCGGTGGATTTCTTCTTCCTTGATGTTGAGGAGACAAGCGACGTGTTGAATCATCTGCTCATGGGGAAAGGCCAGTTCATCACTAGTGGGGCTGTCTGGCAGGGGAGAAGTGACGATGTAGGGGGTGTTGCCAGCACTGTTGGCAGGGGAGGAGGAACAAGATGGGATGAAGATGGGAGAGGACAAGCGAGACATGGTTGGGCAGTTGTGGGGTGTATGAAAGGCGAAGAGTGAGTTTAAATGATCAACGCAAAGGGGACAGTAAATTGGGGGAGCTTTTGCGAAGTATTGGAGAGCCAGAATGAAGTGGGGATGAGAATCGTTTGAGGGATTTCAGTGGTCTCTTTATACTGTGGGTCATCCAGCTGTAGCGGAGTTTGTTAGCATAAAGTCTGCCAATGCGTCTGGGGCGTGTAGGTCCTTGTGGTCAATCCAGGAGTTGTCAGAGTGTGGATAGCCCTTCCAGTGCACAAGGTATTGAAGTTTTCGTCTTCTGCCATAATGCCGTGCATCTAGAATGTTCTCAATTTCGTATTCTTCTTCGCTATCAATGATTGGAGGTGGTTGTGTAAAAGGCGTGCCATATTGCTCCATCTCCTTATATGGAAGGAGGAGGTCTGTGTGAAACACGTTGTGAATTTTCATCAATGGAGGGAGTGCGAGTCACATGGCCACAGGACTGATCCTTTGTGAAACTTTGAAGGGTCCATATCGTTTTGGGGAAAGTTTGTGATTGCCGGCGATAGTGAGGTTGCAGCCTTCGAGCCAAACTTGGTCACCTTCTTTAATCTCCGTTAGTTTCTTGTTGTCTTTGTGGTTTTGTACATTTTGAAGAAGTTTTTGAGCCGATTGCCTAGCTTCATCCAGGAGGTGTAAATGTGTCTCCACAGCAGGGGTTGGAGATTCTAGATGTTTCAGAATCACCTGTAGTTTGATTCCGATCAGAAGTTCATGAGGTGATTGGCGAGCAACATCATGTTTCCAGGAGTTATGAGCGAATTCTGTGACAGGTAACAATTGACTCCAAGCAGATGGTTTTCCAGATGTCCAGGGCCATAAGTATTGTTCGATCCAAGCATTCATATGTTCCGTTTGTCCATTGGTACAAGGGTGGAAGGCTGTGGAAAGATTTTGTTGAATTCCAAGTGCCTTGCACATTTCTTTTGCAAATGCAGAGGTGAACTGGGGGTCACAGTCCAAGATGATCCTTTTGGGAAGTCCAAACCAAGGTACAAGATGTTTCAGATACTTGAGTGCTACACCTGTTCCATCGATCGTCTTTGTACAGGGAATGAATTTGGCTGCTTTAGAACAACCTTGATCAACGATCGTAAGAATGGAATCAAAACCTTGTGACTTGGGGAGGTCTGTAATTAGGTCCATCAACACATATTGAAAGGGGCCTTCTTCGACAGGTGTATCAAAACGTTGCAGTGGTGCTTTTGATCAATGTACATTAGTTTTGGATTCTTGGCAGCGGGCGCATCCTTTGACGTATTGTTCCACAAATTCTCTAAGTCTGGGTCCTTTGTACTGTTCGTGAACAAGTTCCCAAGTGTTAGATATGCCAGGATGTCCGGCTATAGGAGAATCGTGAAGGGTTTGAAGAATGTCTTGTCTTAGATCTGGGTCATCTTCAAGGAAGATTTTGTTAGCATGTAGGGTTTTTGTTGGTGTGAAGAGATGATTGGGGAGAAGAACATGTGGTTCATTGGTATCTACCCCCTTGTTAAGGTCTTTTCTTCGCAACAACAAATCAGCAACAGTGTTTATGGATCCAGGGATGTGTTCAAGGGTGTAGTCAAAGTCTTGTAAGAATTCAATCCATCTGGCCTGTCATCCTGTAATCTTGCGTGGATTGCAGAAGTACTGTAAGTTTTTATGATCAGTACGAATGTGAATTGCATGTGTGGCTCCAAGGAATAGTGGGTGACCACATTTGAATCCAAAGATTACACCAGCAAGTTCTTTGTCATGTGCATCATAGTTCTTTTCTGCAGGAAGGAGGCTTCTGGAGTGGAAGGCAATGGGGTGGATGCCGTCTTCAAACTCTTGGGCAATAACTGCTCCAAGGGCGTAACCAGATGCGTCAGTTTCCATAACAAATTGTTTGGTCCAGTCTGGGGTGCAAAGTACTGGGTAGTTGCTACATGCTCTTTTGAGTTCTAGGAAAGCATTGTTGCATTTGTCCGTCCAGATAAATTGTTCATTTTTGCATGTCAGATCGTTCAATGGATGGGCAATATCAGAGAAATTCTTGATGAATGCTCTATAGAAATTGCAAAATCCTAAGAAACTTTGCACATCTTTGACGGTTAGAGGTGTTGGCCAGTTGGCAATGCCTTGAACTTTGACAGGGTCCATTTTGACGGTTCCATTGCTGATAAGTACTCCAAGATACTCAACTTCTCGTTGGTGGAATTTACACTTTTCTGGTTTGAGGAATAGGTCGAATTTCTCAAGTTTGTCCAGAATGTGATTGACACGAAGTTCATGAAGCATCTCATCATCTTCTGTGGCAATGATCATGTCATCCATATAAATACAGAGCCATCCTTGAGTGACTTCATCTTGGAAGATGTCGTCCATCATTGTTTGAAAGGTAGCTGGGGAGTTGGTTAGTCCAAAGAACATAACCGTTGGTTCAAAAAGTCCTTCGCTAGTTTTAAAGGCAGCTTTGTATTCGTCACCTTCTTTAATGCGAATGTTGTTGTACCCCCATTGAATGTCGAATTTTGAGAAGAGACATTTCTCTGCTAGGTCGTAGATAAGTTCTGAAATTAATGGCAATGGGTATTTGTTGGGAATCGTCCATTTGTTCAAATTTCAATAGTCTTGAACTGGACGAAATTTGCCATCTTTCTTTCGGATAAGGAAGAATCCACTTGTGTAGGGTGATTTGGATTGACAGATTCTTTGTAGACGTAAGTTTTGGGAGAGAAATTCATGTTGTTCCTCTTTCTCCTTGGGAGATAGTGGGTAAACTCTGCAATTGATTGATGTGGGAGCATCTTCTGTTAGTTCGATTGCATGGTCCCAAGGTCGACGATCTGGGAATCGTTCTGAGGCTTTTTCCAAGAAGACTTTCCTGTGTCGATGGTATTGCTTGGGAACGATTTCTTGCCAAGTGCGCTTTTTCTTATCAGCAGCATCTTGAGCTAATTGTAAGGCGACAGTAGTTTTAGCAATTCTGGTTTGAAGCCAGACTTCGTTGCCTTCCTCCCATCCTGGAATAGATTGTACCCAGATGGGTGCAGTTTTTATTTGTCTAGTGCCTCTGAGAATCGGTTGCCAGTTATCAGCTTTAGCCATGGAAATCATGGTAAAGCCATCTATGCAACCATTTCGCCAATCTATGTCTGGGTTTGAGGCTTCAAGGAAGGGGTAGCCAAGAATGAAATCATCTTGTCCAATATCGGCAACATAAAAGGCATGAAGTGCTTGTTCTCCGTTATTGTTGACCATTAGGTCTACCACTTCTAGGATTTGTCCAGCTTTGTTGTTAGTTCCATCTACATTTTGAACTTTTCACACCTTGGGTAGTGTTCGCATAATAAGCTTGAGTTGTTTTACTACACGAGGGTGAATGAAACATTCTGTTGCACCACTGTCAAGGAGTGCCTTTCGATCAACTCGTTTCTTTCTGGTTTGTAGCTGAAAAGGGACTTGTATTGCATGTTTTTGAGCTATATACATAGAACCAGAATTATTGAGAACTGCCTGAGCAAGAGCCGTAATACTCAGGCGGCCTGAAAATCCATGTCTTCTCCAAGAGAACGCATTTCATCCATGAAAGTGCAGCAATCTTCCTCTGATAAACATGCTACCCACGCAGCAAGAGATGTAGATGGGGAAGGGGTTTCGGGGGTGGTTGGTTTTTCATCATCTTCAATTTGAACAGTGCGAGTTGTATGAACGCGTGTCTTTTTGTTAGGACAATCACGAACAAGATGACCTTGTTTTCCACATTCGAAACATCGGCCCGTCTTTTGGTACTCTTCACATTCTTTATCATTTGTAGCTTTACGGATGATGGCAGAAGTATCCATGGCATTGTCATCTTGAGGAGGAAGACATGGTCAAGGTGGTGCGCGATTTCCTGGTCTGCGCCAGTTCTGATTGTTGGATCCGGAGTTGTTGCCTCCAGGGCGACGCCAGACCCATCCAGAGGTTTGTCTCTGTCCTTGTCCTTGAGTTCGGTTGTTGAAAGTTCCATATTCAGAATGAAGCGACTTGGTTTTCAAGTAAATCTTCTGTTGGCGTTGAACTGTGGCCCTCCATTGTTCATAGGTCTTGGGATTTTCCATCTTGATACAAGCATCAGCAAGTGATTGTGGAAGACTGAGGGCGAAAGTTCAAAGATTTGTGTGGTCGTTCATATCTATGTCAGCACGTAGTGCTTGGGTTTCAAAGGCGGCAAGGTATTCATCAAGATTGTCGTTCCTCATTTTGAGTTTCTTTAGTTCATCTTGGGCTCTCTCGCATTCAGCATAATCGGAGAAAGCTTCTTTGAAGTGTTTCTCAAGTTCCTTCCAGGCGTTGGATCAGCATGGAATCATACTGGGATCTTCTATGATGTGACGAAGCTACCTGTCTGCTGCATCGACCCATCCTTCACACTTCGGTCCTTCTAGGAGCGAAAGGAAGTAAATGCTATGCATGATTGGGTCTTTTGCAATGTCTGCCCTGTAGTTCATAAGCATGAATCAATTGAAAGTGGCTAAGAATCTTGTGGTTTGGGAGCGATCTCCATTGAATTTGTCAGGGTGAATACCTTCAAGTCAGTGTGCTTTATCTTCCTTATCGTCTTTGGGAAGATTTTCAAGGGAGAAAGGGTCATCTCCAGTGCCGTGAGGTTGGCAAGGAGGTTTATCGCAAGCTGTTTGGGATGATCACATTCCAAAAGATCCAAAGACGTCTTTGTATTTTGGTTTGTAGTCTTCATCATCTTCTTCATCGCTAGAAGGATTGTTGAATGGTGTCAGGGGTCTTTCTTCCTGTTCTCTTTGAACTACCTCTGTTGCAGCTTTGATGGCTTCTACAAATGGTGTAGTTTGAGATTGAGATGGTCCTTTGGTGTGAGACAGTGGTCAAGAAGGTTCTCCACTTTGTTTGAGTAAAATGAAGTTTATGCCTGGGAGTGGATGGTTCTTGAGTCTGAGTTCGTTTCAAGCCAGTCGAAAACATTCAAATTTGTTTCCTCGAATGCATACTTCAATCCATACGCCGTAGACGTTGCTGACTGATACTAGTGCACCATTGAGTCTGGCATAATAGCCTGTATAGGGTGCTCTAGTATCTTGACTGCTAAGCAGGTGTCATACGTTTTCAGTAAATTCAGCAGGTACACTGTCTTTTGGTTCAGGGATGGTGTCGAATGGGCATTTGAGACTGCCAAGAGCTTTGGGAGAAATATCATCAGTTTTGGGTAGGTAGCGGATGCGCCAATCCTTGGATCGGCTTTTTCCTTTCATGTCTCTGGGAGTCGAAGTCATTTCGGAAAGGGAAGCTTGTTCTAATGTCATGGTCAGGTCACTGTGTCTTTCAGTCATTCGAGTTCTGGAGTTTTCAGATAGGGGTATTTCCCAAATAGGAAGTCATCCCGACATCTCGATTAGGAAGGTGTCCTAACTGGGTAATCGTGTTGGTGATCAAAAGAGGAAAGGTGGACGTCGGGTGTCAAGTGTCAGAATCGATCACATGAGATGTCATGTGATTAGTTAGAGGATCAAGGAAGATCACATGATGTGTCACGTGACTTGTCTGAGAGCAAGTGAAGATTACACAAGTCGAGATGCGACTTGGAATCAAGTGAGATACAACACATGATCTCGAAGATGTTTAGAGATGAGAGGTGAATAGCGACGAAGTCGACTATCACAGAGAGGATCTTTTCAGAGAGAAGCTTCACATGTTCAAGGAAGTGACAATAGCCTGTATTGCACAAATAGAATGAGCTTAAAGAACTCGTTCTATGCTACTCGAAGTAGTATATATACAGAAGAGGCATGGAAACTACTGGAATGTTGTGGAAGGTGACGGAAGGTCAGAGAAGGTAATAGAAGGTCATGGAAGCATATGGAAGTCTCTGGAAAATGCGAGAACAGTCCATAGATAGTTTATGTAAGCGATAGGGAAAGAGCGGTCTGGAGTCAAGTACAAAATAGGAAGGAAAAGATTAGGTAAGAAGAGGGGTAGTCCGTGACAGCGCTTGCATTTTTGTGGCAGTGCCTTGCGGTGGCGTTGCCTTGACCAAGTGCTTGCCCTGTAGTGGCAGCGCATCGAGCTCCTCCCATCATGTCGGGGCATCTTGACTTCATGCCTGGCCTTGTCTTGTGCCCAGGGGACCAACGCCTCGGGCTTAGCGGCAACAGCTTTCTCAGTCTTGTCAGCAGGTTTGATGCTGACGGTTCCCTTGGCCAGAGCTGGTGTAATGCCCATGACTAGCAACACTCCCCCTTGTTTGTGTGCATCAAAGTCTGTGCATTTGACCCCCTCCACATCCGCTTTCCCGACCATGCATGCAAATCCAAAAGAGTTGACACCTTTAGGGGATGCAGGTGAGTCACCCATTGCTGATGGCACTCCCCCTGCTTCTGGCAGATCTTCTTCATGCAGTCTCAATGACTTGGAGGGTTCAGGGTGAAGATGGTCTTCAATGGCGTACTGCTCAGTGGCAGCACCTTCTCCACATGGCAAATTCTTGTGTGTGAGGGTGTCAAGTGGCGATGGAATGGGGGTTGAGGGGTACATGGGGTGGCATGCAGCTTGCTCCCCATGCATGGTAAGTGGATGCTTTACTCCCCCTCGAGCTGTAATGCTGACCCAATACAGGTATCTGCATGGCCTCTCATCTACCCATCATCTCAACCCACTGGGGTTTTCCAACCCATTTGACCCACTAAACCCATGACCCCAACCCGGAAAAACCCATACCCTGAGTGTGGGTGTGGGTTTTTGGTGGGTGTGGGTGTGGGTAGGCCTGAAATACCCCAGGGTTACCCATGCCAATCCCTAGTCAGTGCATCGGCCTGTGCTGTGATATGCTTGATGTCCAGAAAAAGGGAGAAAGGTGAGAGGTAAGGGGGAGAG
>Ga0307512_10004966_pt1 | contig 14182 bp, 15 predicted proteins | sample 14_EM_MG_FD_200267 | JGI IMG/M metagenome (GOLD analysis project Ga0307512, IMG submission 200267) | Populus trichocarpa ectomycorrhiza microbial communities from riparian zone in the Pacific Northwest, United States - 14_EM | ecosystem: Host-associated > Plants > Roots > Unclassified | place... | reverse complement strand
CGTACACGCTGGTGACGGCCTCGGTGGTGGGGCTCGTCCGGTACGACTGGGCAGCGAGCAGCGAGGCCAGGTCGGGGTTGATGTCCAGCAACGCCGCAGACTGGGCGGCGAGTTGACGGGACAACGCCGTGTGCTGCGCGGTGACAGCACTCTGCCGCTGGGTGAACGCCAGCCCGGCGGCGATGACCGCCAGCACGAGCAGGGCGGCCAGCGCCGCGCTCAGTAAGCGCAGCCGGCGGGTCGTACGGGCTGTCACGCGTTGTTCGGCGTTCCGCGTCTGGAGGCTCGCGGTGAGGAACGCCCTTTCCAGTGCGGTGAGTTGGGAGGCACTGCGCGAGGCGGTGAAGGCTTCCTCGGCCGCGGTCAGCCGGGCCCCGCGGTACAGGGCTCCGGCGTCGCGGTCCAACTGCTCCCAGGCGGTGGCAGCTTCGGTGAGTAGTCGGTGCCTGCACAGCAACTCGCGGTCGCGGTCGATCCATTCGTGCAGCCGGGGCCATACGGTGATCAGCGCCTCGTGGGCGAGGTCGACGGTGTCGTCGTCGAGGGTGATCAGCCGGGCCCGGGCCAGCCGGTCCAGGACGACGGTCGCGTCGCCGGTGCCGTCGGCGTCGAGTTCGGCGCGACGGGCGGGACGGCTGGTGTCGTCGCTGTCCTCGCCCGGGACGATCAGCCGCAGCATCACTCGGCGGGCGAGCCCGGCCTCCTGCGGAGAAAGGCTGCCGTAGAGGTCCTCGGCGGTCTGGGTGATCGCACCCCGGACGCCGCCGGCGGCCTCGTACCCCTTGAGGCTCAGCGTGCGGCCGCGGCGGCGGTGCCAGGTCTCCAGGAGCGCGTGGGACATCAAGGGAAGGCCGCCGGGCTGATCGGTGACGTCCTCGATGATCCGGTCGGCCAGGGCCCGTTCAACGGTCAGGCCGTTGGCCGTGGCGGGTTTGACGATGGCCTCGCGCAGTTCGTCCGTGCTCATGGGGGCGACGAGCAAGCTCGCACCGCGCAGAGCGGCCGCGAGGCCGCGGTGTTCGCCGAGTCTGCCGTAGAGGTCCGCGCGTGCCGCGATCACCACCCGCAGCCGGCCGTCGGGCCGGGAGCCTGCCAGCAGCCGGTCGAGGAAACGGGTGCGCTCGGCGGGGTCCTGGCAGAGCGTGAAGATCTCCTCGAACTGGTCCACGATGACCCACGTCTCTCCGTCCCCCGTGGTCTCGGCGGGGGTGAGCGCTCGGGCGTGGGTGCGGGCCGGATGCTCGCCGGGGGTGAGAATGCGTACGGCCGCCGGGCGGGCGCCCGGCCAGGCGTCGCCGCGCAACGCCGGGACCAGTCCGGCTCGTAGCAGGGACGACTTGCCGCTGCCCGAGGTGCCGACGACGGCCACGAAGCGGTTGTCCAGGGTCAACTCCGCCAGATCGGCGACCAGTTGGTCCCGGCCGAAGAAATGGCCACTGTCGCCCGGTTCGAACCGCGCCAGCCCCGGTACGGCGGCGTGGCCTCCTCCTCATCCTCGGCCGGCTGTCCGGCCTCCTCCTCGGCCGCCCGCTGCCAACGCAGCTCCCACTCACCGGGGTCCGCGCCGCAGGCCCGCACATAGGCGAGGACGACGGCCAGGGACGGGAGGCGTTCGCCGGCCGCCGACTCCGACAGCGTGGCCGCGGAGAAGTCGACCCGCTCGGCCATCGCCCGATAGGTGATCCCCCCTGCCTCCCGCCGCAGTTGACGCAACTCGTACGCGAACCGCTGCACCGGCCCGGCCACAGGATCCAGCGGACTCTCCGGACGCCCCATGCCACTCCCCCCTCTAAGCGATGCGACGACACCGTCCGCCCCCGTCGGACGGCCCGTTCGAACGGAGGTTCCCGCTCCCCAGGACGTCACCCGCGGAACCGCGGACCGGCCGAACGTCCCGCGCCCCTCCCCCAGGGGACGCGGGACGGCCTCCCCCGCTGCTCCGAGTCCACCGGGCCGACAGTTGATCGGCAGCCCCTTCAGAGGCGCTAATCAATAGGACCTGGCCCACAGAAAACGGGAGTTGAACGGATCTATCCAAACGGACCGGTCCGCCATCCGCGCCGCGTCCCGGGCATCGGCTGGGGGATGCCCGGGACGCAATCCGCCAGGGACGGACGGGACGGGAAGGGACGGTCAGGAGGTCTTCGCACCCGCGCGGCGACGCCGTACGGCGAGGACCAGAAGGCCGCCGAGCGCTGCAGCGGCGGCTGCGGCGCCGGTGATCAGCGGGGTGCCGTCGGAGCCGGTGCTCGCCAGGTTGCCGGTCGCGGAGCTGTCGGCGGATCCGTTTGTGGAGCCGCTCGTCGACGCACCGCCGGTCGAGGAGCCCGAGGTGCCCGTACCGCCGGCGGCCTGCCCCTGCGGGTCGTTGCCGCCCGTGTCGGAGCCGCCGTCTCCGGAGCCGCCGGTGCTGGAGCCGCCCGAGGTGCTGGGGCCGTCTTCGTTGTCGGTGGGGATGGCGATGTGGATCTGGGCCTTGTCGTTGGCGGGGTTCTTGTCGAAGGCCGGGTGGATGTCGTAGACCGAGGTCGCCTTCACCTCGCTGGTGGTGGTCTTGGTGCCCTCCTTGATCTTCAGCATGAAGGTGAAGGTGGCCGTCTCACCGACGTCGAAGGTGGCGTCGGCGGGCCGGCAGACATAGCGGGACTTGCCCGGCTGCCCCGCGGATCCGGCGGGCCCGTCGATCCCGAACGGCACGCACTCCTTGGGCACTTCGGTGGCGACGGTGCCTGCCGGGATGTTCACCATGAGCGCCGTCAGGTCGTCGCTCTCCTGGTTCTGGATCCAGCCGGGGCCGTCGTTGCGCAGACTCACGTTGATCGACTGATTGCCGCCGGCGAGGGCCTCGGTGTCGTCACCGATGGCGACGAGGTCGGCCGTGCTGTCGGCGGTCAGGGTCAGACGCTTGTAGCTGTCGCCGAACCCCTCGCCCGGGGTCTCCCCGATCTTTCCGGTGCCGTACTCGACGGCTTCCATCAGCGCCTGCGGCAGGGCCTTGAACCGTACGGGAGTCTCGATGGAGGCGCCGGGTTCGATGACCTTGTCGAGCCGGCACAGGGCCTGCCTGATCTGGTTCTCGATGGTCGAGTAGGTGCAGCCCTCGACGGGCTTGGGAAAGTCGAGCCCCCTCGTCAGCCGGATCCGGAAGCTGGCGCCGTCGGCTGCCGCAGTGCCCTTGTTGGTGATGACGACGTTCTCGTCGTACACCTCACCGGGCTTCGGCGAGGTGCTCGGCAGCTCCGAGATCACCAGGTCGGCCCCGGCCTCCTCGGCATACGCCGTGGGAGCCACGACTGCGGGCACGGCGGCGGCGATCGCGGCAGCGGCCACGACGGCGGCCGATGGGCGGATGTGCGAGCGCATGTGCTGGCGCACGGTGGATCTCCTCGTCGGAACAGGAAGCACGGCGACCGGAATGTTGGCCACCCGGTCATGCACTGGACACCTGAGGTGGGCGGAGGGTTGTGCCCGCGTTCCCGACTTGGCCGCGCCGTTCCTGCCGCCCACGCCAGTTTCCTGCGCCATCTTCTGTCACGGACGGGCGATGACAGCCCACCCAGTGCAAGCACCTCAGCCAGCACCGAGAGCCAGAGCAGCGTGCAGAAGAGGGCGAGCCCCCATCGCATGCGCGCTGGCGTGTTGACAAGAAGGTTGCGGGCTGCGCAGTGCCGGGAATCAAGGCCAGGGTGAGCAGCTCATCGAACCTGGCGCGCGGCAGCTGCACGGCCTTGGTGCTGCCCGGTCGCAGGGTGAGGCGCCGCTCTCCGATCGGTGTGGAGAGGCCGGCAGCCACCCGCGAATGACCATTCAGCCGCGGGTGGCGCCTTCGGGCCAAACCACCCTCACCGGTACACCCCATTGCCGTGCGTAGGTGACGACGTCGGCGGTGCCGCCGTAGCCGCGAGCGGGTTGGCCGTCCCAGACCGCGAGGAGTTCGTCGACCTGGTCCACGAGGAGTTCACTGCCCGCCATGTGGGCGTGGGAGCCGGAGGTATCGAACCCTGTGCGGTGGACCTTCGCGGCCCGGCGCAAGAGTTCGTCGTAGGTGGGGTGGTGCCCGTCGGGCAGATCCGCGCGGTATTGCCCGGCCGGCAGGACGACCTCGATCTGCCCGCCGTGGTCGAGGACAGTCTGGGCGAACCAGCTGTCGGGACCGTCGGCGATGCAGCTGACCCCGAGCAAATCCTTGGTGTCGTACGACGTGACCGCCTGCGTGAGGAGAGCACGCACCTGCTGTCCGACGACGTCGGACAGTCCCCGGTGTCCGGTGATCCCGACTCTCATATGTGTCTCTTCCTCATGTGTTCCGGATGGGATAGGTGGCTTGAGGGTCTACAGGTAGGCGTCGTCCGGCTTCGCGTCGAAGTCGCGGACAACCACCGGTGGAGCAGCGGACGAGTAGGAGCGGCGGAAGGCGCGGGCACGCTCGACGACGCGGCCGGAGCGCAGTCGCAAGCCGGTGTCGAGGGCGTGGGCGGCCAGCATGACGCACTGACCGCGGCCCTGCGTGAGATCGGTGCGAAAACGAACGAGATCCCCGAGTTCGCCCCGCTGCTGGACACCATCGGCGACCAGGATCTGAGCGATGCCGTGGTCACAGTCGACGCCCTGCACCGCCCAGAAGGACCATGCCCGCTACCTCGTCGAAGACCGAAAAGCGCACTACCTGCTGTCTGTGAAGAACAACCAGCCCGCTCTGGCACGGCAGTTGAAGAAGCTGCCCTGGGCGCAGGGACCGGTTTTGGACCGCTCCCGCGCTCGCGGACACGGCCGCGAGGAGGTCCGGGAGGTGAACGTGGTGTCCGTGGACGGACTGCTCTTCCCGCACGCCCGCCAGGTCGTGCACATCCGCCGCAAACGCCGTCGCGCCGGCGCAAAGAAATGGACCACTGAGACGGTCTATGCCGTCACCGACCTGCCCGCCCACCAGGCGTCCGCCGCCGAGATCGCTGCCTGGGCAGGGGGCCACTGGATCATCGAGAACACCATCCACTGGACCATGGACGTCACCTTCGCCGAGGACGCCAGCCAGATCCGCCGCCACCGTCCCCCGGCCGTCATGAGCGTCCTGCGCGACCTGGCCCGCGCCACCATCCACCGCAACGGCTGGACCAATACCGTCAGCGGCCGACGCGCCCACACCCACCCCGAAGCCGCCCTCACCCTCCACGGAATCCCATGATCAAACCGGACGAACGTGACTCTCCCCGGGGCCCTGAGGCCCCCCGTGATGTCGTCGGAGGTGGCCGAAGTGACGGGCAAGTACTTCAAGGACTCGCGCGAGATCCAGCCCAACCCGGACGTTCTCGACGACAACGCCGTGCAACGGCTGTGGCAGTTCGGCGAGCACTGACCGCCGAGTCGGCGACCGCGCCGCAAGAGCGTTGCAGGCAGGAGGCCACGCGGCAGATCGGCGGCCGCCGTGCGCTCCCGTACTGCAGCCCCGGAGGCTGGAAAACTCGCGCCGCACACGGGTCGGCTCAGCGCTCGCCGACGCCATCGTCGCCGTCATCGTTGCCGTCGCTGTCGCCGTCGCCGTCGCCGTCGCTGTCGCTGTAGTGAATGTCGAAGGGCTTGCTCGTGATGGACTGAAAGGTGCAGTCCTTTTCGGCGCTCGTACCGTGATGCATGGTGCCCCCCTCTCGCGGACGGGAGATCCGGAATGTGCGGAGCACGTTAGCGGGCATGGTGTTTCCATTCCATGTCGCCCGGAATGAGGGTGGGTTAATCGCAGCCGAGCCCGGGCCGTTGCCCGTGACACCGGTGCACCATCGGCGACCCCACCGGCGTGAGGTTCTGGCAACTCCCCTTTATTCCGGATGACTTCGTTCGGAAATCTCCGAGGGCTGGAGTTGGTCTCCACAGACAGCGGCGAGGTGTCCAGACCTCGGCGCCTGGCATGGAGGATGTCATGCCCGAGATGTATTTCCATGTGCGCTGGCCCAATGGCGTGACGCAGCGCTGTTATTCCCCCTCCACGGTAGTCGAGGAGTACTTCTCCTCCGGCGGTGAATACGAGCTCACCGAATTCGTCGAGCGCAGCCGTACCGCGCTCGGTATCGCCGGGGAGCGAGTAAGGGAGAAGTTCGGCTTCTTCTGCACCGGCGCCTTCGACCAGCTCGCGCAGATCGAGCAGACCGCTGGCTCTTACCGCACTGTCAGCGGTGCCAAGGTCACGGTCGAGTTCCTGACCGGCGCCGATGGGAGGGCCCGGTGAGCCAAGCCATACGGCTGGCCGGCGCCCACTTTCCGGTGGCCGTGGTCGGCGGCGGGCAGGCGGGCCTCTCGATGAGCTACTGCCTGCGGCAGCGCGGTGTCGAGCACGTCGTCATCGAGGCGAACCGGGTCGGGCACGAGTGGCGGGCGCGCCGCTGGGACTCCTTCTGTCTGGTGACCCCCAACTGGCAGTGCAGGCTGCCCGGTTACCCGTATCGGGGCGACGATCCGGACGGGTTCATGGTCCGCGACGAGATCGTCCGGTACCTGGAGGACTACGTGGCCTTCTTCCGGCCGCCGCTGGTCGAGGGGGTGTCAGTCACCCGACTGCGGCGCACACCGGCCGGCACCTTCGAACTCTCCACCACCGCAGGGGACTTCACCGCCGATCAGGTGGTGGTCTCCACCGGCCCGTACCACACGCCGTCCGTCCCACCGATGGCCCAGCGTCTGTCCGACGACGTCACCCAGGTCCACTCCTCCCGCTACCGCAGCCCACACCAGCTCCCCGAGGGCGCGGTCCTGGTGGTCGGCACCGGCCAGTCCGGCTGCCAGATCGCCGAGGATCTGCACCTCGCCGGACGCCAGGTGCATCTGGCCGTCGGCAGCGCACCGCGCGTGGCCCGCTTCTACCGCGGACGCGACTGCGTGGCCTGGCTCGACGAGATGGGCCACTACCGCAGAAGCATCGACGAGTTCGACGACGCCGGTGCCGTGCGGATGCGCGTCAACCACTACGTCACCGGACGCGACGGCGGCCGCGACATCGATCTGCGTGCCTTCGCCCGCGACGGCATGCGACTGTACGGGCGGCTGACCGGCATCAGCGGTACGGCACTGGAGTTCGCCGACGACCTGAAGGTGAACCTGGACCACGCCGACGCGGTGGCCGAGGGCATCAAGGACGCCATCGACGCGTACATCGCCGCCGAGCGCATCTCCACGCCCCAGGAGCCTCGCTACGTACCCGTCTGGGAGCCGGACGAGCAGCCCGACTCATTGGATCTGGCGGCCGCCGGCATCACCTCCGTCGTCTGGTCGACCGGCTTCCGCCGCGACCACCGGTGGATCGAGGCGCCCGTCTTCGACGGCCGCGGCTACCCGATGCACTGGCGGGGCGCCACCAGCACGCCCGGCCTGCACTTCCTGGGCCTGCCATGGCAGTACTCGTGGGGTTCGGGCCGCTTCGAGGCCGTGGGCCGGGACGCCGAGTTCCTCGCCGACCACATCGACGCCACGCGCCGCCTGGCCGACGTGTGCGGCACGCTCACCGGCGCGCCCACCGAACTCGCCTCCGCCCTCCCGATCGGCTGAGGAAGCTGAGGAACCAGAACATGGTCTTCGACGCACACCGCCACATCGGCGTCCTGCCCGCCTACCCCTTCTACGGCGGCCCGCCCGTCAACCCGGACACCACAGCCCGCGCCACGGTCAAGCAACTGATCGCCGACCTCGACGCGGAGGGCACCGAACGCGCCCTGGTCATCCCCAACTACGGCGTCCCCGACCCCGCCATCGCCTTCTCCTTCAACGAGTTGGCGATCGAGGCCGCGCAGACCGACGACCGGATCCGCGCCGGACTGTGGGTCTCACCGCGCCCCGAGGACGAACAACGCACCACACAGGCACTGGAATTGGCCGGTGAACCCGGTGTGAAGGCGCTCAAGCTCAGCTTCCTGCTGGGTGGCCGCCCCACGGACGCCGCCTGCCGCCCGCTGCTCGACCGCATCTTCGCCGAGGCGGCCCGGCACGACCTCGTCATCCACGTGCACACCTCCCCCGGCGCCGCCTCCGACATCGACGAGGTCGGCCACCTCGTCGACTGGTACGCCGATCAAGTCCCCGTCCATCTCGTGCACTTCGGCGGCGGGATGAGCGGCCACATCAAGCTCGCCGGCTCCCGCTTCTTCGACTGGATCGACGCCGGCAAGCGCGTCTACACCGACCTCTCCTGGGCCATCGGCTTCACTCCCCGCTGGCTGGCCCAGGAGATAGAGCGCCGCGGCATCGGCCATGACCGGGTGCTCTTCGCCAGCGACCAGCCGTGGGGCGACTTCACCGGCGAGTACGCCCGCCTCGCCGAAGCCACCGGCGGCGGCGAACTCGGCGACCTGGTCTTCCGGGACACGTTCGCCGCGCTCTACGACTGACCACCGACCCCAACCACACCGCGCACAGGGAGACAGCCATGTCCGAATCCGTCGTCACCGCCGAACTCTCCGACGTCGAGCAGAAGTCGCTCGACGAGATCCCGCACCCCTCACTCCCCGAGGGCACCAGCATCTACGGCTCCACCAAAGTCTTCCCCGACTACCAGGCCGAGGACGGGGAGACATACTTCACCCTCGTGCACGGCATCGCCCACGAGTCGTCGGTGTCCTTCGTCGCCGTCCTGCAGGCCACTCGCGCGCTGCGCAAGGGCTTCGAGACCGCCATCTACTTCTACGGCCCGGGCTCGCTCAACTGCCTGGCCACGCGCGGCTTCCCAACCACCGGCAACTCCGCCTTCCCCGGTGAGCACAACATCAACAACCAGCTCAAGACGTTCATCGCCGAGGGTGGCAAGGTCTTCTGCTGCCGCTTCGGTCTGTCCCTGCACGGCGCCCGCGAGGAGGACCTCATCGAGGGCGTCATTCCCACCCACCCGCTCGACGTCCAAGACGCGCTGATCCACTACGCGCGCAAGGGCGCCATCATCAACTCCACCTACCAGCTGTAGGGAGCACGACGTGAGCGTTGGCACCGGTACCAGCAGTACGGCGGTGGATGTGCGGATCATGACCCGTGCCGAACTCGCCCTGCGCGGCGTCGCGTTGGACGCGCCCGTGCGGCGTCCGGACGGCGCAGGGCCCAGCGACGACGGACATTTCTTGATCGGGCACGGTCTCGTCGACGGTGCCAACGCCGCGCTCCCCCGCAACCCCGACAGCCCCTACTCCGTACGCGACGGCAAGGTATGGCTCGGTGACGAGGACACCGGGTTGACCCTGACCACCGTACGCCGCCCGGAGTTCTACGACCTGACCACCACCGACGGCACCCGCTACGAACAGATCGCCCGCCTGCACGGCTCGGACGTCCTCGCCACCACCGTCGTCCAGACCTGTATCCGCTACGCCGAGTCCGACCGCTGCCGCTTCTGCACCATCGAGGAGTCCCTGCGCTCCGGCGCCACCGTGGCCGCCAAGACCCCGGCGCAGCTCGCCGAGGTCGCCGAGGCCGCCGTACGGCTGGACGGCGTCAAGCAGATGGTCATGACGACCGGCACCACCACCGGACCCGACCGCGGCGCCCGCAATCTCCTGCGGTCCGTGCGCGCCGTCCTCGAAGCGGTCCCCGGACTGCCCATCCAGGTGCAGTGCGAACCGCCCGGCGACCTGGCCTGGATCGGCGCCCTGCACGACGCCGGCGCCACCGCCATCGGCATCCATGTCGAGTCCCTCGACGACGAGGTGCGCCGGCGCTGGATGCCCGGCAAGTCCACGGTCCCGATGGCCGAGTACAAGGCCGCGTGGGACGAGGCGGTACGCGTCTTCGGACCGAACCGCGTCTCCACCTACCTCCTCGTGGGACTCGGCGAGGACCCCGACGAACTCATCGCGGGCGCAGGCGAGTTGATCGACCGAGGGGTGTACCCCTTCGTCGTTCCCTTCCGCCCGATGAGCGGCACACTCGCCGCCCGCGACGGCGTCACGGCGCCCGGCGCGGAACTCCTGAAGCACGTCACCGAGGGCGTCGCCGCGAAACTGCGCGCCGCCGGAATGAGCGGCGCCGACCAGAAGGCCGGCTGCGCGGCCTGCGGGGCGTGCAGCGTGCTCCGGGCCGCGGGCGGGTGAGCGCCGTGTACCTCGACGGTTCCGTCGTCGTGCCGGCCGTGGACGGGCCGCAGGACATCCTGGCCCTGCTGGGCGACCGCAACACGCTCGCCCGGCAGCCCGCCTTCCGCATCGAGGAGGCGGACGGCACGACGGACGTGACCGCCTACCGGCAACTGCGCCGTGACGCCTTCGTCCACGAGCAGGGGCTTTTCGCCCACCATGACCTGGACGACCGCGACACCGACCCCCGAACGGTCGTCCTGGTCGCGAAAGACCAGGAGGGCACCGTTGTCGGCGGGGTGCGCCTCTGCCCGGTCGACGACGGCCCCGACATCGGCTGGTGGCAGGGCGGCCGCCTCGTCGTCGCCCGCCGGGCGCGTGGCCTGCACGGCATCGGCGCGGCGCTCGTCCGGGCCGCCTGCGCCCGAGCGGAGGCCGAGGGCGTACTGCGGTTCGACGCGACCGTCCAGGCCCAGGGCGAGGTGCTGTTCCGGCGCCTCGGCTGGCAGCGGGTCCGGGACGTCACGGTCGCGAACACCCCGCATGTACTGATGCGTTGGCCCATCGACCGCATCGCCGCACTCACGGCAGGCACGAAGTCATCCCTGGGGCCGCTCCTGACGGCCCTCCGTGAACCGGCGGTTCGCGCCGCCGCCCAGGACCCTGTCGGCGGGGCCCTGCGCACGGCGGCGCGAGCCGTCCTCGGAGGTACCGGCTTCGTCGGTGACGACGGCGCCCCCGTCCCCGGCACCGACATGATCGCCGCGTGCGACGCGATCGTGCCGTCGATGGTCGAGCGCGACCCCGAGTGGGCGGGCTGGTGCGCAGTCCTCGTCAACGTCAACGACCTTGCGGCAATGGGTGCTTCACCTCTCGGGCTGCTGGACGCGGTGGGCGCTCGCGATGCCTCGCACGCCGCTCGGATCCTCACCGGACTGGCCCGGGCAGCGGAAGCGTACGACGTGCCGGTGCTCGGCGGACACACCCAACTCGGCGTCCCGGCCGCCCTGTCGGTGACCGCTCTCGGCCGCACCGACCGGCCGGTGCCGGGCGGCGGCGGACGCCCCGGACACTCAGTACGGCTCACCGCCGACCTCGGCGGCAGTTGGCGCCCTGGTTACCGGGGCCGCCAGTGGGACTCGTCCACTCACCGCCGCAGGGACGAACTGCGCTCGATGGCCGGCGCGGTGGCCGCCGCCCGGCCCGCCGCGGCAAAGGACGTGTCGATGGCCGGGATCGCCGGCACCCTCGGCATGCTCGCCGAGGCGAGCGGCTGCCGCGCGGTGCTCGACGTGGCGGCCGTGCCGCGACCGCGGGCCGCGACCGTGGGCGACTGGTTCACCTGTTTCCCTGGCTTCGCGATGCTCACGGCCGACGAGCCTGGCGCGGCGCCCCTGCCCGCCGGACCCGCCACGGGCGACGTCTGCGGAAAGCTGATCGAAGGACAAGGGGTCGGGCTGCGCTGGCCCGACGGAGAGATCACCGAAGTGGTCGCGTCCAGCGTGACCGGGATGGGGACCGCTTGACTCCTCCCCTTCGTAAACGAGGGGGATTCCTAGCTCACGTCGCCTGACCCCCAGCGGGGGCGCGGGTCTTACACGATCAGCACTAGCCGGGTACGAGACCAGCCCGGACCAGCATCACACGGGCTGAGTTCTTGTCTCTCGCAGAGACGGCTCCGCACGCGGTGCAGGCATACGTTCGTTCGGAAAGAGGTAGTGCGTGCTTGGTTCTCGCCCCGCACTGCGCACAGTCCATCGTGGTGTGCGCGGGATGGACCAGATGCACGGCGCGGCCGTGCTTGCGGCCCATCTCGATCAAGGCCCGCTTGGTCGCGCCGATCGCAGCGTCTGCGGCTTTGCGGGCCATGGTGGTCTTGGCGAGGAACTTCGGGCGGAAGTCCTCCACCGCGATGGCGTCGTGGTCGCGGACCACGGACTTGGCCCACTTGCGGCCGGTGTCCTGCCGCTGGTTCGCGATCTTCTTGTGCAGCTTCGCGGCCTGCCGCTTCGCCTCGCGGTAGCCGCCCGAGGCGGCCTGTCCCTTCTTCGGCTTCCTGCGGGCCATCATCCGCTGGTACTTGGCCAGCCGCTGAGCTGCGCTCTTACCGTGCTGCGGAGGGGGAAGGTCGTGGTCGTCGGATGTGGTGGTCGCCGTCTCCCTGACGCCCCAGTCGATGCCGATCACCCGCCCGGTGGCGGGAAGCCGGTCGCTCACCGTGGCCACCACGAACGACGCCCACCAGTGCCCCACCGCATCGCGGTACACGCGTACCGACGAGGCAGGCTCGGGCAGCTCCCGCGACCACACCGGCCGCACCACGATCCCGGCCGCCAAGTACAGACGACCATCCCTAAGCCGGAAACCGCGCCTGGTGTACTCGAGGGTGGGAAGCGCCTCGTGCTTCTTCTTGTACTTCGGCATCCCGGCACGCTGCCGCATCGGCAACCTGGCCCTGATGTCCTTGAGCGCCCTGGCGCGGGACCTGCCGAAGTCGCGTATCACCTGCTGCTCAGGCACGCAGGCGCCCTCCCGCAGCCATGGCGTCCGGGCGCGGGCCTGCGTCAGCATCGCCGCGAGCTGCACCGGCCCGCACGTCGTCTTCTCCCCGCTCGCCCGGTTGTGCTGGTGGACAGCCCTGGACTTGGCAACGCACTCATTCCAGACCCAGCGGCACCGGTCCCACTCGGCTTCCAGCGACCGCCGCGCCGTGGACGACAGGCGCAGACGGTAGGTGTACCGGGCATGGCCCCACGCCTCCGTGGCCGCTTCTGTCGTCATGTATCCGAACCTACCTGGGAGGACTGACAGTTGACTCCTACGACTCTTTGTAGTGTCCCTCACCAGCGGTTTTGGTGTACGCCGATCCGCCTGGGAGACGAATCGGCTTTCCCCGCCCCGCTCACGCGGGAGCTTCGTTCCCTCCCCCACCTAAATGGTGGGGGTATCCACGAAGGAGACCTGATGACCACCCTGCGCATGGCGGCCGTCGCCGCCGAGTTCGGCCGCGACCTGGAGGAGGACTTCCAGATCGCCAAACGGCTGGTCAAGGAGGCCCGCGAGGAGGGCGTACGGCTGCTCGCACTCCCGGAGGCGTGCCTGGGCGGGTATCTGCTGAGCCTCGACGACGACACGGAACTGGACGAGGGCCCGCCTGCTCTCGCCCTCGACGGCCCCGAGATCGGCCGGCTGGCCGCCCTCGCCGGGGAGATGACGGTCGTCGCGGGCTACTGCGAGGCGGGCGCGGACGGGCAGCGGTACAACAGCGTCGTCTGCGTCACCGGCGACGGTGTCCTCGGCAACCACCGCAAGGTGCACCAGCCTTTGAGCGAGGACGCCAGCTATGCCTCCGGCGACCGCTTCCACGCCTTCGACACACCGGCCGGCCGGATCGGCATGATGATCTGCTACGACAAGGCGTTCCCGGAGTCCGCCCGCGCACTGGCCCTGGACGGGGCGCAGATCGGCATCTGCGTCTCCGCGTGGCCCGGATCCCGTACGAACGCGGCCGCCAGCCTCGAAGAGGACCGGTGGAAGCGCCGCTTCGACCTGTTCGACCGTGCCCGGGCCCTGGAGAACCAGATCGTGTGGCTCTCCGCCAACCAGTCGGGAACCTTCGGGTCGCTACGCTTCGTCGGCAGCGCCAAGGTCGTCGACCCCGGCGGCGAGATCCTCGCCGACACCGGCGTCACGGCCGGCATCGCCGTCGCCGAACTCGATGTCGTACAAGCCCTGGAGACCGCCCGCCGGTCGATGGGGCATCTGCGCGACCGGCGGCCCGAGACCTACGACCTTTCCCCAGGAGCAGTCAGCGCATGAGCACCATCCGGATCGCGGCCGCGGCCGCCCACTTCGGCCGCGACCTGGAGTTCGACCTGGCCCGCATCGCGAAACTCGTCGACGACGCCCGGGCATCCGGCGCCGGTCTGCTGGTGCTGCCCGACGCCGCCCTCGGCGGTTACCTCGCCGACCTGCGTCACCCCGACCCCGAGGCCCTGCCCCCTGCCCTGAAGCCCGACGACCCGCTGATCCTCCAAGTCGCCCGGCTGGCAGCCGAGATGGTGGTCTGCGTCGGCTACTGCGAGGACGGCGGCACCGAGCGCTACAACGCCGCCGTCTGTGTCAGCGGCGACGGGATCCTCGGCCGC
>Ga0307512_10004965_pt1 | contig 14184 bp, 10 predicted proteins | sample 14_EM_MG_FD_200267 | JGI IMG/M metagenome (GOLD analysis project Ga0307512, IMG submission 200267) | Populus trichocarpa ectomycorrhiza microbial communities from riparian zone in the Pacific Northwest, United States - 14_EM | ecosystem: Host-associated > Plants > Roots > Unclassified | place... | reverse complement strand
GTAAACCATATGCGCTGATGATTTCAGCGTCGGCTGTGAAACTGTGCTGCGTTGATGATTTCTGAGTCGGTAGTGACTCAGTTTTCATCAATGATTTCTGAGTCAGCTGTAAACCATATGCGCTGACGATTTTAGTGTCAGCTGTGAAATTGTGTTGCGTTGATGATTTCTGAGTTGGTAGCGACTCAGTTTTCATCAATGATTTCTGAGTCCACTGTAAACCATATGCACTGACGATTTTAGCATCAGCTGTGAAACTGTGCTGCGTTGACGGTTTTCGTCAACGATTTCTAAGTCTTGTAAACTATATGCGCTGACGATTTCAGCGTCAGCTGTGAAACTGTGTTGCGTTGATGATTTCTAAGTCAGCAGCGACTCAATTTTTCATCAACGATTTCTGAGTCAGTCGTAAACCATATGCGTTGATGATTTCAGCATCAGTTGTGAAACTGTGTTACATTGATGATTTTTGAGTCGGCAATGACTCATTTTTCGTCAACAATTTCTAAGTCAGTAGTAGCCTATATACGCTGGCGATTTCTGCCGAATACGATGTCACCAGCGAGTCAGTTTTCGCTGTCTAATTATGTGGCACCGGTGAGTCAGTTTTCGCTGCTGAATTATGAGGCACTAGCGAGTCAATTTTCGCTGACAAATTTGCATCACCAGCGAACCAGTTTCGCTGACATTTCTTGTTCCAACGAATCAGTTCGCTGACGAATCTGCGTCACCAGCGAACCAGCTTTCGCTAACGATTTTCTACAACAGACTTATATATTAGAATTGGTTCAATGACTATAATGATTGCATTGTGTGATTGTAATATATGGAACGCTTGAATATAAACATGTGTATTCTTGAAATATATATGGTGACGAGTTGTGTGATTACTGAATGCAAATGTACTGATTTGTGACCATTGATGTGTTAGGTGGTGCAACCAGGATCGGACCTTCGACAAGACAAGGACACCCCACGGGAGGAACGGGTAGGTGGTTTCCACCTTCCTCTTACATAATGCTAATTTATGAAATGTTTTATTACGAATGACATAATATCGCGTTAGTATGAATACCAAGCCGTCTAGGAATTGTTTGTTTTGGGTTTGATGATTAGCTTCAGCTAATGACATCCAAAGAGGATGGCCGGGTTGTGATTAATGATTAGTTTCAGCTAATGACATCCTAAGCGGATGGCCAGGATGAATTGATGATTAGCTTTGGCTAATGGCACCTGAAGTGGATGGGCGAGTTGTGATTGATGATTAACTTCCAAAGTGAATGGCTGGTTATGTTTGAAGATTAGCTTCGGTTAACGTCGTCCGTAGTGGATGGCCAGATTTGAAAGTTATAAGTTAGTTTCGAGAATTGATGCGCTCATGTGTACTATGTTATGTATGTACCAAGTATATGAAAGAACTATGATTGTTATGCTTTAAACAGAAAGTAACAATAATGTTTTCCTTTAACTATTTATTTGCTTATCATTATTTGTTTACAATTCTTGTAAATATTTGTACTACAGCAGGAATGTCACACTAACAAAGTGTCTAGGAAACCCATCTCACGGGACCCTACTTTTGCAAAGAACCATGTAGTCGCATTTTAGATCACAATGTATTTTGTATGAACAAAATGTATTAAATGTATAACTGTTATTCGATACTTTTGTTTAAACTCATAATGACTATTATTAGTATAGGAATGCAAACTTATGACTATGTACATATGTGTATGTGTGATAACTACTTTTTATGAAAGGTTAATTGATGTTATTACATATGAACCGTGCCTCGTTAATGAGTGAAATCGGTTTATCAATTCCCAGAATGATATTGTGATGAACAAAAAAAAATTATCATTGTTTTAGCTTTGAAAAACCGGGTTATTACAAAAGTAATGTGTAGAAGCTCTCAAGTAGAAGATGAGACTTGGAAAAGAGAGTCAAAGATTAAAAAGAAGTATCTAGACCTATTTTTGAAAGAAGGTAATTATTGATTTTGCAAATAAAATCTTAAAAAAAAAGGAGAATGGGAGAATTGTAAACTTTGTGTTAAGTAGCATCATTCTAAATTGAAAAATAATAAATTAAAAAAAATATGACTAAGAGTTAAAATTCCTAGTTAATTGGTGTAAAAACTTGGATGAAATAAAAATTACATTGGAATATGAAAAGTATAGATGATAGGATATTTGACAGAGATAACATGTAGGACAATTGAGGAGAGACATTCTTGTAAACAAAAACAAAATCTCCTCTTTTTTTTTTTAAGAGAACCCGACACCATTCATGGAGGAAGCTTGGAAATTCTTCTCCTCCTTTATTTTCTCTATATTCTCTCAAATCATATGGCTACGCCAAGTTAGCTCCTTGTAATCATATCATGATGTGAGTTATAAATTTAACGGGTTAGCTTAAGTTAACCAAAATCAATCTAATATAATGTTATATTTTTGTTTTAATTCCTATATTTTTTTTGTTTTAATTTTATTCTTTGACAATTTATAGTTTTACAATTGAGCCTCATGAAGTCAGACAAAAGTTAAAACAGCGACAAATTTAAAAAATTTTGGAAGCTAGATTGGGTTTTGAATAAGATAATCAAGTCATGTTTGAGTTAGTTTGGTCAAACAGGTCATTCTGAACTACCTCCAACATAATTGAATTAAAACTCTAGTCATGGAAGGAACCATGATAGAAAGCAAAGCTAGATAAATAAAAAATAAATTAATTAATGTGACAACTTATTTTATTTCAATTTAGTTTTTATTTCTTAAAAAAAAACTATTAACACATAATTAAATAAAAATGTTAAATAATAAGAAGCATTGTAGCATCATGTTTTTTTTTTGTATGTAATGTATCCATAGCTTAAAATCTCAGTTTAATTAAACTTTATCGTCTCTTTGTAATATTTATTAACAGATGATAATTAATGAATTTTATTGAACACATTAACCAAGCTTTAAATCCCCGTTCCAGATTTTTTTTCTTTTTTGACAATTGAATCAACTTTTAGTGAACTACAGGCTGGATTAAAGCAATTAGTGTGTATTTGACTTTGAGATGCGGTTGGTTTTTTTAAAAAAATACAATTTTTTTAAAGTATAAATTACATCTTACACAAATAAAAAATACACTTTTTTTTATGTGGATCCAAAAAAAAAAACCACTCACACTTCCAAACACCACTATGGAACAGAATAAAGACTTATTTATCCCCAAAAAAAAATATAAAGATGAACTCGTAATTCAGAAAATGAACGAAAAAAGCAGCCAACCAAAGATATCGAATTTCTTAAATACCCTCTTAATTTCAAAAAAAAAAAAAACCCGTTCCACCCATGAATATGAATAACTGTCAAATCTAATTCAACTGGAATAGAAAATACACATACTAACCCCATGCATACCCTCCTAAAAATGGTATCCAAATCAACAGCAATAATTATATTAAGGAGAGCTATGGTTCCTAAGATACCACCTGCATAAGCTATATGACGACAACGATGAATGCACATGCTACAAGTGTAGTTACAATAAATTGCCCTCCGCTTTGCTACTCATTTACCCAAAAAGAAACAAACAAAGAATGAAAGCATCTTCTCTAAGACTGGCTTCTTCGCCTCCTGTTTTTCTCTTGAAATAAGTTCAGTTGTATCTTCGGGCTCAAAAATCATACAGTGTGATCGCTACTTGCTAAGCTGTGTACGACCAAAGTGCGACAATCTTGATGATGGAATTAGAGGTGCTTCTTCATCAACATTCATATCAGAGGAAGAAATATTTCCCCCGCCACCTCCTCCATTGTTATCACTGCTGTTATTAGGTGTGAATGTATCAGATGACTTCTCCAATTTCCAATCCTATGACAAAATAATATGGAAACCTAAATTATTAGATAAGATAAAACAGTCTTATGGGAAGTAGGATTAGTTAATGTATGGTCGTTGTCTGTTCCAATTGATAATAATTCTACAAAACCAACAACTTGAACTCCAAGATAGGATTTACTTTATACAGACAAGAGTGTCTTTGTTTTCAGGTTATTAAATTAACTCGGCTAATATTCTCAGTGCTTCACTTATTATCTAATAAACTGCTAATAGGTACGCTAAGAGGTGTGTTGTCCAACAATGTTAGCTACACAATTTGAAAGAGTTCAAACAACCAATCAAGATTTCCATTTCCACAGTTCAAGCATATGATCCACATTACTAGCATACAGTTCAAGTAATAGAACAAATATGTTAACTCTGTGTTGTTTTTTAACCAGGCAGTAACTTTCCCAATATTTTACAATATTTCTGAATCTTTCAGAAAGAAACTAATGGATGGAAGTAAAACAGTCATACAGAGATTAATTTATAAACTATGATGTATCTTTTAACAATGTATTCATCAAATTCTTTTACCACTTTTTTCCACTGATATTGGCAGTCATTTATCACTCACATGAAAGAAATAAAAAACCTTGTATTGAAAAGCAAGTCTTATGATACCAAGGGCTATTAAGAAGATTAACCTTTGCTATTCTATCCGAAATGTTTTCAGGGACCTGAGATGCACGGACATCCTTAACCTTCAAGTAGTTGTACATAACAACACCACAAAGTGCTGCACAAAAGAAGAAAAGGAAATATTTAAAATAACGACACAAAATCTAAGTATGGGTAAATGATGAAGTAACAATAAAAATCTTCCACATTTGTACGAGTAGAGAAATACCAATTGCATAACCGATTATATTCAGCCCAGTTATTGTAGACTCTGGGAATATGATGGTGGAAAGGGCTATGAGTATCCAGTCTTTTAGCACACCAGCAACTCGGATGGTGACTGCCCCAGTTCTACCAATTACTAAGAATATAGAGAAGTTCAAGGCTAACGCACAAAGAGCATTGGAAAAGAAGATCCAAAAGTTGAACTGAATCTGTGAAACTTCCATCCCAGGCTTCTCCAGTACATACCAAGGAGCACACAGAAAAACAAAACTGCAAACAAAATACTATTCCTACATGAGCAGCTGAGCCCTAATACAACAATCAATCTAATTTCATTACCAATCATAGAAACTATCGTGGAACACTTCATCCACAAGTACATGCACCCAGACAGCAGTCTCAGTGTTTAACAGTAGATTGAGATAGCAGCTAGGCAGATCATGATACTTTTGCATTAGATACCATATCTAATTATCTATGCATTATGACAGGGTTTTTTTAAAACAAATTTTACAATTATGGGAAGAAACTTAAAAGTGGAATTTCAACCACCATTAAATCATATTACAAAACCTAATTGTGATTCGAAATGGAGTTTCAGGATATATGTAGTTGATGTCAAATTGTCAATTATGCTATAAAACTTGACAAGCATAAAACACTCAAAACAATAAAGAGAGGAGAGACTGACTATTTTGCAATTTTGAGCAATATCATAACATCATATGAAATCATTTTCTTTGAAATAAAAAAAAATCTTGAAGCATTTATATACAGTACCTGCATGGAGCTATGTAATATAAGCTGGTGATTGGATTTAGGGTCAAGCCCTTCTTCTGTAGAAGAACTTGAGTTAAAACCAGCCTAAGAGCTTCTGCAAAGATGCCCGTGACCTGGTAAAGTGTGCCAACTACATTAAAATGAATTTCCCCATATGATGAGATGACAACTCCAACACTGACGAGCAACATGTTTAAGAACACGTCACACCTTGCTTTGTCAGTGCCACACATAACAGCCATGATAAATGTTGCCACAGGCACTGTAAAATCCATACCCATCCACTATAAGGAGCCAAGCAGCTTTGCTTAAAGAGCATTATCATAGAATTGAAAAAACAACATTTGTACTTTTCATAGACATACTTAGAGCTTTGAGCATCTGGATGAAGGCTACTGAGATGTACAAGTAAGCTGTGTTGCCAAACCTGTTAAGACAAGGAATTGAAAACAGCAAAACAGTCACTCCCTCAGAAAAGTCAAAATGATTCATAAGAGTTTGGAATTTTCTACACGTATGGAACACGAAGCATTTAATTTCTAGAACAGAAATATAGAATAAATTGTCCAGCAGAAAATCTAACTCAATTATAAGTTATCGACAAAAAAAGAAGAAGAAGAGTGTAACCCTGAATAGAAAGGCTAGGTTCTACCATATAAATGAGGCACAAAACCCAGTGCAATAGCATACATGTAAGCAAATGACAGTGGTCAACAACAAAATCAAGCTGCAAATTCAAAACATTAAGCGCCTAAGAAAAGCCCTGCTTGGTACAATAAAACTTCTGCCAATGGGAAACAGCATATTGAAAGTACCATTCAAAAGCCCACCCAGGAAAATAATCTGTGTGCTAGGATATGGATATATAGGAATCCAAATTTTCCAAATCACTCATGTTATGCTCTTCTAGACAGGAGTTTGGGTCAAATGCAAAAACAAAACATAATTAAGGAAAGGAAGGCCCCTTCCTCAATTGTGCTCGGAAAACAGCTTAAGCTGGGACAAGGTTACAAATCGCAGACTAAGCTCAAGAGATAAGCCATGGCCATAAATACCTGAACCACAAAACTGCTATAAAACTTGCACAAGAGCCTAGTGCAGATCATCTTGCCAAACCAAACTTTGCCTACTTAATATATGATAAATCTCAGTAGTATTCCAGCAGCGATCCAGGTCTGATGACAACATAAATCTTTTGAAGAATTTCTTTTTCCAAAGGCTGGCATAAGAATATATAACATGCCAGATTTCTCGTTTCACATATTATTGTCATACAGTTTCTATGAGCCAAATTAACTCATATCTCACCAGAACAGCATTTTCACATTTAAGTTCTTACCAAAGACTTGCTGCAAAGAAGGCACTTATTGGCACAACACAGGTTATGTATCTGCAAAATTATTAAAAAAAAAACAATCAGAAAAGTGACAATGGACAAACAGAGAATGAAAACAAAGTTATATCACTTACATTTCCAAAGTCATTTTGACTGGAGATACAACCTGCATGTCCAGAAAAGAAGGAGAAATCAATTCCAGTACTCAAAGAGATTAAAAGAAGGCAACGAATTGCAGAAGCACAGAGCTTTCAATAAAGTATTTTGCTTGACCCAGTGTAAGATCACACTTTTTGGAGAAACATGAAGAAAGTTACCATACATTTGCAACATATGTTACAGAGCAACTGCTCAAAATTCAATATATGAGCTCCACATACATGCTGAAATGTATAGCTAAATGGATACAAGAATACATAAAGCTAATCCTAGGCTATTTTAGTTTGTTCTTCAAAGAAAGGTTCATTGTATAAAGGACCTGCCAAGGGATTCACTGAATGATGGGAATTGAAATGAGAAGTTTTCACCTCTTTTTTTTCTGGTCGGAATGAATGAATGAGCTAAAACAAATGAATATGATACTCTTTATCATAGATTTTATGTCTTACTTGATCACTGAGAAACTCTAGCACTAACATTCTTCACATTTTCCAAAGATAAATCCAAAACATTGTTTAAAGAATCTATAACATTCTAAGATAGAGAAATGATAACTTAAGAGCTCAAACAAGAGGTACATGCACAGTCTTCTATTCAGCCATATGAAATAAGGTCTTGTTCATTCCTGTGAATTAAAACCATGTCACCCACAACTTAATTGACTGTTTCGTGATTCCCATAATAGCCATCTAGGCTCCAAAAGCACAGGGAATCAAATTATGTAGGAAGTCATTACCTTAAATACACGAATAAGGAAAAAGGCTACAGCCCCTGAAAACCCCATATGAATCATCGTAAGTGTAATGGGAAATGGAAAGTCGAAATATTTTGGTGAGAGCACCCACTGCAATAAAATTCATTGAATCATACTTCAATTAATAGTTCAGTTCAAAAGATAAACATAGAATTACAGCTTAAGTTTCAAGTAAACCATATAAACCACGATGCTGCATAAATGAAAATGGCATTAACCACCAAGTAAACATGTACATATGTCCAAAAAAGGATTTATTTACCGTAGAGAACCAAAAGTGGGTCACCTCTACAGGTGCTAGGAACTGGCTTAAACTAGGCATAACTTCAGAGCTTACACCCTGGTGGAAGAATTGAATAACTGGGACACTGAAGCAATCCTTACCAGATTGGTCCCGAGGAGATTAAGAATTGAGTTTAATTCCCAAGGGAAAGTTCATAGAAGGCAAGAAAATGCTATAGAAAATTAAAAGAAAACACTGGATGCCTGTCAACTACATGAGCAGGCAGCCATAGTGACTACCAAACAGTTAGAAAATGCGTGACGATACACAATTAGGCTTCTTTGGGTGCGAGTATCAGCTCATTTCTTTATGAATTCAATGTCAAAGACCAGATGTTGGCTGATGAACAAAAGGATGTGGTGGCTAACTAACTGCAATTTCAGGGTTCAAATATAAAAGAAAAGACAGCATCAAAATAATACAGTAACGATGTGGCAAACTGCAATAATATCCTAGGCTGATACACTTGCATAATAATAATAAGGAAGATGGTGATGGTGATGGAGATGGTGATGGAGGTTACCTTGTTGTACAAAATGACTCCAGACGAAAGCAAAATGTAAATCAAAAGGTAGAGATAAGTCAACACCAACGGCTTATTCACAATCATGTTTGCCTTTTTTGTGCTTTGCTTCCTTACGCCAAAAGCAAGAGAAGAAAACCCACCTCTTCCTTTTCCTCTTCCTCTCTACCTCTGTATGTAAATTGTTATTACTTCTCTGGTTTCCTCCACATCATCTAAATCCATTTCAACTCATTCGTATGTAAGGAAAAAAAAAAAAACAGACCTCCTGCACTAGGAAAAAAAAAGTGAGTTAGGATGACCTAATCGAACTAAATTTATCTAAGATGGCAAAATAATCAAAATTGAAAACAAAACCCTAGATCACCAACAAAAACAAACAAACACACAAACAATGCAGGGAATAAGAAATTCAAATCGAGCAAAATGAAATTGAAAGGGTCTCCCTTCAATTATTTACCAAATGCGAGATAGAGAGAAGGGGAGAGTCCGATCCGATCAATGGAAATGAAGGGTAACTAACAGGAATCACCGACAGCTAGTGATTGGAAAGACAGAACGAAACCAAGGGGAGAGGAGGGGGTGGAAATGGTAATAAATGAATGGGTGAGTGATGAGACACTACAAACTGTTAGTCTGCTACTACTTCTGATGATATCGATTGATGAATGAATGAATCACACAAGTTTGTTTTCTTCGTTTCACAGGAGAAGGAAAAAAGAAATTGATTGATTGATGTTAGAGCTTAAGTGCACGTGTGGCATTGAGGCTGCGGCAGAGGGTGACAGTCAGCCACAAATATTAGCACGTTTTGTTATATTAAGTTTTGTTTGGATGGAATCCATTTAAATTAAGGCTGTTATCATATTTTAACAAAAGCAAAATTTCTATGCGTCTGCTTCATTGTTCAATGTTCACGTGAATTAATTTAAGTGGAGCGTCTTCACTGTTTATAAACAGTGGATACGCATGATGCAGACGGGTTCTCTCCCAATCTAAATGTATTGAACTGGTCCAGTAAAATAAAAAAATTCTAATAAAATTTTTTAGATATTATATTTTATTTGAAAAATTAATGTTTAATAATAACACTATATAATTCTATTAGAAGAAGATTCCATGATGAAGTAGTATTTGTAAAATTTGATCGCAATCTCAATTTTATCCCTGATGATATTTTATCTGATATTGTTGTACATTCAGGAAGCTATGAAAAACATTCTTAACTAAATATATTAAAATATTTTTTATTCAACCTCAATTTCAACCACAGTTTTAACCAAACATATATTTTTCCAAACTAACCTCAACTAAAAGTAGTTTTTATAAAAACAATATTTTTCAAAATATAACTACAAAAACTACCATAATACTAAACACACTCAAATTCATACAATGCAATCACGATTTGTTTTAGAGGATTCTATTTTAATTATATGATAATGAAATATTTTAAAAAATATTAAAATTTTAATTTTAATAAGAAAAACTTTTTAGTTAAAACTTTATATATATATATATGATTAAAAACTATCATTAAAAATTTTATTATTTTTATATAAAATTATTATTAAAAAAATTAATTACTTTTTTTTACTGATCAAACATTATACATTTTTATTCAAAAAAACTATGCTATTAATAAAATAAACATGTTTATATATATATATATTAAAAAAATTACTAATGAATATTTATTGAAATAAAATATTTTTTATTATTTTTATATAAAATTATTATTAAAAAATTAATTAATATTTTTTATTGATCATACATAAATTTAATTAAATCTTGTTTTTCGAATCATTATACATTTTTATTCAAAAAAACTATGCTATTAATAAAATAAACATGTTTATATATATATATATATATATATAAATATATATATATATGATTAAAAACTATCATTAAAAATTTTATTTTTTAAAGTATAACATTATATGATTAATTTTAAAATATCATAGTTAGTATTTTATTTTAAAATTTCAAAACATAAAAATTTTAAATAACAAAAAAAAGAAAGGACTAAGAGAATCAAGCAGAGGCATGCCTGATTTTTTATTAAAATAATAAAAGACATGGTGATGTGAACTTGAAGGCTAAGAATGGTTGATAATGATTACTTAAATTGAGGAACCAAAACTATTGGAATAAAACCTCTACCTCACAATTATAAAGAATCGCGAACGAAAAATATAAAAAAGAATACCACAAAGACAATTGATCTCTTATAAGTTTATGACAGTTTAATGAGAAACCAATAAGTATGAGCAATCCTCACACAAACAAACAAAATATTATTTTGAAATCAAAGTTTGTAAAAAAACTAAATACAAGATAAATAATTCTATTTATAATATCTAAAAATATTTTAAAGAAGTAAAATAGTATTAATCTAAATAGAAAAAAAGAATCTTAAACCACCTAGGAAAAAAATTCTTAAACCAACTAGAAAAATAATATAAATCCTGCATAATAGCTTTTGGACCTTATCGCAAGGTTTTTCTAATGTCTAATGAAATTTTTACCGTATAAGAAACAAGGCATTTAGAATCTTCTAACAAAATTTAAGCATAATCCAACAAGCATATTAGAAATTATGTTTGTTAACGTAAAATTATGCATTATGAAAAATAAGCCCAAATCTCCTCTCCTTGTCCAATTTGCAAGCTATCAACTTGGTATCTTTGAAAATTAAGGATTCCTTGTAAAAGAAGGATTGTTGTTGCATAAGGAATGCTTGAACAATAGGGATTATTTCTTGGCAGATTTCAAGTTTGATTTCAAACACGTCATTCTCACATGTCTGGATGAGTTATTTAGCCTACCAAATATAGATGTAAATATTAAGATGTCTAGTTTCCAGTCCAATTATAATCATCATAAAATTCCACTTATAGCTTCATATATGTCACAAACAGTATATAAAGGTTTAGTCTAGCAAATTTGCAACTTAATAACCCTAATATCCATAATCATATCAATCAATTTCTCTTGGATCCTATTAATTTCAAACCTTGTAATAAGCCCAATTAGTACCTCTAATGGGTCCTTAAGTGATTCCACTAATTTGCATCATTCTCTATTTTCTCAAAAGGATTTGTCCTCGAATTAGGGGTGAGCATTTTCGATCCGGTTCGGTTTTGAGCCAAAATAAATAATTAAACCAAAATTATTTTTTTTCAAGTTTTTGAACCGAATTGAACTGAAAATCGGTTCGAACCAACCATGTTCGGTTCGGTTTTTTCCCTTCCATACCAATTTAAACCGAAATTATTTCGATTGAGTTTTTTTTTTGGTTTTTTTTTTCACTGGCCATATTTTTTCAGGGATTCTATTTTCATATTGTTTCTAATTATTTTTTCTGGGTTTTTCCATTGGCCATATGTTTCAAGGATTCTATTTTCATTTTGTTTATATTTTCATAGTTCTGTGCCTATTTTTTGAGAAATCTTGACTTTCTCAACAAGCCATCAAAACAAAGGAAAGACTAAAAGATATCTATTATTAAAATGTAAAACCATCAAAACATTATTATTTGAACAAGAGGAAATGAATTACAAATAGTTTACATAAATCCTCACCATCTATTGAGTGCCAAACTTGATTCCAAATTGTTGTCCTTACAAGACCAACATCAAGGAGAGCATAGAAAAGCCTTTTACGGTTCAACATAATAGTCTTCTTTTGTTACATGTGCATTGAAAATTATACAATAATTAAAGGATTATGTGAGAAATAGAAAGAAGAAGGATAAAAAAAAAAAAGCAGAAGTAATAAAGAGGGGTGTGTCTTTGATAGGAGGAATAAAACAATTAAAAGCAAAAGTGAAGAGGGACGTGTCTTTGATAGGAGGAGCATGAAGTAGGAACTTAACAATTATGGAGCATGAAGGAAAATCAAAGAAGAGAGATGTAGAGAGCAGAGGGAGGGGGCGGCTAGTTTTGTTTTTAGGGAATGCTAATTTAGGTTTAGGGTTAGAAAAAACATCCTATTTATACTTGTTTTTTTTTTAAGTGCTGGCCTGGTTGAACTGGTTCGGTTTGGTTTGGTTCAATGGTTTCAGACTTTGAAAACCGAACCGAATTGGAATTTTTTTGTGATTTTTTAATTTGTTAATTCGGTTTTTTTTCGGTTTTCTCGGTTTAATCAGTTATTCGGTTTTTTTGCTCACCTCTACCTCGAATCAACAATAAAAACACTATTTTATGGGTAATACATCTTATTATTAATCTTCCAACAAAGAATCAAAAACCTTATTTTCTCTTGTAAAAGACATTGTTCACAACATTCTCTATTCTTTTCTTCATAAATAACCTCTTTTCTTTCTTTCCTTTTGACCAATTCACCATTTTCTTTCATCTCAAAGCTCCTCAACAAACTCTTACATTGTTCCATAAGACCAATTGAAAGAACTCTTATGCTATGGTCATTAGCTAGTGCATTTTGTATGTGCTCCAAAACTACCAAACTCTCATTATTGTCTTCATCTTATTCATCTAAGCCTTCTAAAATAAAATTGCAATGATCCACTTCGTAGTCATTATTCTTGTTATTGTATTTAAGTTCATTGGTTATTTCACTTTTATTGTCTAGTGAAAGAATTTTTAAATTATCACAAATCTCAGAAAACTTTTTGTTTTTTTTTTTTTGCAATCTTTAACTTCATAGACATCATTGTTACTCTCATTTTAAAGTTCATGCTTAATTTCCCCTTTATCCTCTAGTGAATGATCTAGGTTTTGGTATGAAATCATTGTTGTATCAATAGTTTTTTTTTCTTTTGAACTCTTTCTCATTTTCTTTTCCAACAAGTTATAAGAACCTAACAAGTTTTCAACCTTCTCACTTTTAGTTTTAAAATTTGACGTCTTTGAATCACCATTTAATCATTTTTTTTTCCTTTTTGGTATTGGTATGCTGATTTCCATTCATCCAGTAGTTTATTTGTTTTTTTAATAAGCATTGCAATTTGTTCATCCTTGCTCACCTTAATGAATTGCATACAATTTTTTTTTATCATCAACATTCACAGCTTGGAGCCTTAGTTTCTCTTACCTTTTTGCATTAGGATCTCTTTGGAATTACAACAAATTAGTAAGTATAGCTTTAATCCTATCCATTTGATTTTGCATTTTATTAAATTTCTTCATGTGCTCAAATCCTTGTTGCACAACTTGTAAGAAAGGAAGGTGTCTTGTCTTCCTTAGGGGATTACCCGTATTTATGAGATATCATCAAATCTGAAATTTTACATTAGTAACAAAAAATATCTCACACATTTCCTCATGTGTTTACATTCAATATGATGTCATTCCACTCTTGCTTCACCCAATTCTAGCTTTTCATGATAATATGTTCACGATTTCGCATATTACCTATTATGCTCTCATTTTCAATTCTTTAAGGAACTAATCACAAACAATTAAAAAAAATCAAAGCCTCGTAACGATCAACCACAAATCTTAAGACTCAAAACAATCAACAAAAACAATAAAAAAAAAATGTGTTACGAATACGAAAACAATACGAGATCAAAATAGCAAAAAAAAAAAAAACGATACGAACACAAAAATCAAAGCGCAAACACAACAATGCAATAAAGACTCTAATGGTAGTAAT
>Ga0307512_10004964_pt1 | contig 14184 bp, 12 predicted proteins | sample 14_EM_MG_FD_200267 | JGI IMG/M metagenome (GOLD analysis project Ga0307512, IMG submission 200267) | Populus trichocarpa ectomycorrhiza microbial communities from riparian zone in the Pacific Northwest, United States - 14_EM | ecosystem: Host-associated > Plants > Roots > Unclassified | place... | reverse complement strand
ATTTTCAGACTGGGGATGGGACCATGTCACTTTCTCTTTTGCCCATCAAGGCTGCCAGTATGTTGATTATGGATACCAGCTAGCAAATGGCATTCCAATGGACTTACTTACAAGATCAAAATCCGTTGACGCTCCGTTGACGCTCACTTTCAGAATGTGGCTCTTACCTTGTCGATTTCTCTTTTGCCGATAAAGGCTGCCCATACATTGGTTATGGATAACAGCGAGCAAATCGGTTTCCATTTAACTTACTTACCACAGATAATATTGTTGACACTCCATTGACGCTCAGTATCAGACTGTGGCCGTTACCGCGCCGTGGTCTCTTTTGCCTTCAAAGGCTGCCAGTCTGTTGAATATGAATAGCAGCGAGCAAATCACTTTCCAATTAAGTTGCTTAGTTATTCAAAAGTCATTGACGCTCCGTTGACGCTCGTTGTAAAAATGTAGCTGTTCCCGTGTCGCTTTAATAATCATATAGTCATTATTGACAGTCAATGAATAATTTGTATCAATACCCAGGTGCATGCAAAAGCTTTATGGCGTATCAATTTCTGATCAACTGATGCAGAAGTTCTCTAAGCGATGGATAACTCACCGCGGTGACATTTCAGCGCTTTCAGTTGGCAACTCACTGCATGTTGAGCCATAACCTGATTTTTCATTAATGTAGCCCAACATACTCAGTTTGCCAAATCAGGTTCGATCCGCTCGATTTTCATGACGTATAATAAGCAATTCTCCCAATGCCCACTATTTGCACCCAGCCTAAATGCGGAGTAATGTAGTTGGTTGTATGGATGAATGCAGCATGATGGTGGTCATTCATCCAGATTCGCGTTGCGCAATGACTGCTCCTTCTATGACTTGTATGTCATCACTAAGTGAAACTTTGTTAGTAAATTTTATCTTTGGTTTAGATTGTGCGTTCTCACTTATCTGTAAAAGGCAGGACGATATTGTGTTGATCAGCAGTCAATCAACTTTTTTTGGAGTTTGGACCGTTCGTATGGCACATATGACCCTTGCATATGCACAGACAACTTATCATTTCTTACAATATAGTCAGTGAAATCCAAAGATTTCTTTCACGTATCGAAATAGATACGCCAACTACATTTTGTAGAGATATGTCGTCCATAATCACATATTGTGCAGGTTGTGTACACATGACCTACAAGCCGATACAATATGTTTACCTGAATCAATTTCCTGTATGGTATGTAGGTATGGAGGATATATGCAGGGGTAAACACTTACGGATTTAACAAGCTTCGATTTGTTAATCGGTGATGAATTGGGTATCGCGTCAGTTGAGAGAGCCGATATGCATTTGTGAGACGGTCATTTGTGGCATGCTATTTACATATGGCTACTCTATCCCAGGAGGTTCCTTGCGGCATTGCGATTTTCCACTGACACTATCATGTATCTCCATCAGCTCACCAAATGTTGCCGGCGCAGTCGCATGTGCAAACTGATGAAATTCCGGCTAAATGACTGCCTTAACAATCAATATGGCTGTTCTGGATCTCAAATTTTACAAATGATGCAAGATGAACAATTGATCACACTCAACTTCAGCACGTAGCAGGGAGCATGTCTCTCCTTGTTTTGAGTATAAAGGCCGCCAATGAAACAAATATAGAGAATGATGTACCAAAGTTGATATTTTGCACATAACAGTAACATATTTGACTGCGACCATAAATAGAACAACCCGAAAATGAGAACCGGAGACTGCAACCGACGGGTCTAGCCAAACCCGGCAAACCTGCAGGTTGACGGGTACGGGTACGGGTTTGGCCCGCCAAGAATCCCCGGGTCGGGTTTTTGGATCGTTCTGGAACCGAACCGAACCGTTTTTCCGGTCCAAACCCGGACCGCTGGCGGGTTACCTGGACCCGTTGCTAACACTAACTATCAATGGTAGTGGCAAAGAATGATGAGGCAGTTACGTATGTGAACTCCAATGTAGGCTTTGGCAGGCTTAGGATTGTTAAGGGTGTGGATCGTATGATATATATTCAACGATACTGACATGGAGGAAGAACATCGATAACAACAGCTACAACATGATGTATCTACCGATACCTATTGATCTTCTCGACCTTGAGGTTAAGGCTTAACTTTATTCCCCTGTATTATCTCTTACTTCTGCTTCGAGGTAAATGAGGGTACTGCTCCCTTGAAGTCCAGAGTTGTACGTTCACTACTCAGTTCTATATCACAGATATATCTATCACCATGTTATACTTGGTAATTCCTAGTACCTTAGTCAAGGCAAGTCGTTGATCGGGACGTGAGCAAGACGATACTTGGGAGTCCAAAGGAAGTCTGAGGACCAGCATGATAACACGGTGGTTCAGAGGATGCTTCTGGTAGGATACTCCTGAGTCGGCACTACTCCTTCGGCTGAGGAGAAACTACTTTGCTGTTTCTTATAGACAAGTCGATACTTAGAGTCATTGCATTCTTGGACAGACGGCCCTTGAGTATAAGTGCCGGTTGCTGGGACCATACTTTAGCATCCGTTAGAAGTCCTAGTGTCATCACGATAGCGTGGTGGTTCATAGGATTCATCTTTCAGGCCCTCCTAAAGTCATGTACATCAGCATACTGATCGCTTGGGACGATACTCTTTAGTCAATACTATCAATCGGGAACCGAGAACTGAACAGTTACCTCGTGGTCTTTGGGTGTTAATCCTGTCATTCATCCTGAGTGAAGCCGGATTCATCTTCTTCTTTATCAGTCTGGAACTCATTAGGGGCTTTGATTGATTAGGACCTAGGGTGGATTTCCGGGTGTTACGGAGATGAACTTGGAGGCCAGGATCGAGCAAGTTGGGAGATGCACTCGGAGCCAATGATTGTGCAAACATGGAGGCCACAATGGAGCAAGTTTGGAGATACACTTGGAGGCCATAATCGAGTGAGCATAGAAATGCACACCGAGGACATCATCGAGTCAGCTTGGTGATGCGATTGGAGGCCATTATTGTTCCAACTTGGAGGGCATAATGGAGCGAGTTTGGAGATACACTTGGAGGCCGTGATCGAGTAAACATAGAGATGCTCCCTGAGGGTGTGATTGAGTGAGGTTGGATATGCTCATAGTGGCCATCATCGAGTGAGATCGGACGAATTGAAGGCAGTTGGTTGGAGGTGTGCTATGTGCTGATGAGACTTTGTTCATGAGTTAGTTAACTTGCCACTGTGGGAATGTGACAATGTGACTTTGCCTTAGAGCTGTCATGGAGACCTTGGTGTTTGCGATTGAGCTTGAAGGGAATCACCCCGGAAGCTGATGCTACATTCAGTGGTCAACTGTTAATCGTGAGAATGTAAGGACGACAAAGATGCCTGAGGGGATGCTTTATTGTTGAAAACAGCACTCGGTGTCCACTGTATGTGGTGTATGCTGTACTTGGTGTATGCTGTACTCAGTGTATGCTGTATTTGGTGTATGCTGTACTTGGTGTATGCTGTACTTGGTGTATGCTGCACTTGGTGTATGCTGTACTCGGTGTATGCTGTACTCAGTGTATGCTGTACTCAGTGTATTCTGTACTCAGTGTATCCTGTACTCAGTGTATGGTGTACTCAGCGTATGCCATACTTGGAGTTAACTTCTGTTCATGGAATGGAGATATTGAGAGAGATGACTTAACTTTGTGTTCTGCGATGATGGGGGAAGAAAATGCGAACAATAAGGAGCATACGAGTGGATCGGAGAAATCCCAGGTCTGACTTGCCTGATTGGGTGTGGAACACCATATATCCGTGTTATTACTTGCTGTATCAGGAGTCATACCTGCCATATCGGGCATGGTACATTGACTCAAATATGACATTCTCCTAAGTCCCAGTTTATCCCCATGACTACGGATCTCCTCTCATCTATTTCTTTGTTGTCCACAACTCAACCATCACCTAAGAACACGAATTCAAGTCATTCCTCGCTATCGCTGCATGCCATGATCTCGAGTCAACTTTGAGTAGTTCATGCACCGAGTACTGCATACACCAAGCACTGCATCACCCCAAGATCGACTGTCGCCCGGTGCAAGCCAGTCTCTCATCTCTTGGCGGACCATATTGTACTCCAATCTCTACCTACCGAAAATTGCACGTTAACCACTGGATAGACTCTCAGCTCCTGTCACGGCTCCTTCTTGATCTAACACGTCCAGGTCGACTGTCTTCAAGTATTCCCCCAATATCAATTGAACATGGCCTCCACGTACATCTGCAAAGTCGCTCAATCATGTCCTCCAGGTGTATCTCAAAACATGTAAGATCAATGCCTCAAAATGCATCTTCTGAGTTCACTCAGTCTCGGCCTCCAATTGCATGTCCAAACTCGGTTGATCACACCCTCCAAGTTTGCATGATCATGGCGTGTCACTGTATCTCCGTACTCACTCAAGCATTGCCTTGAAGTACATTTCAATGTTCAGTCAATCTCGGCCTCCAAGGGCATCCCCAAACTTGCTCAATCATGGCCTCTAAGTTTGCATGGTCATGGCCCCCAAAGTCGATTGGTTATGGCCTCGTAATGCATCTCTGAAGCTACTAGATTTCGGCCTCTAATCCGCAGTTTATACTCGTTCAATGACAGCCGCCGAATACATCTCTATGTTCACATGATTATTGTGCGGTGCAACAGCGGAGCTCTTACACCATCCGATGGGATTTGGTGAGAATGAGGAGTCCTGGCTTGAGGTGCAGAGGAAGAGGGTGTGATGGTATGTTGGGGTACCCGGCTATGAGGAACCTCACAAATTGTGTGTATCTACTGTCGCTTAATCTGTCTCTGTTATCCCTGTATATATGTATGCCCCCTGCTGGCTTTCCTCTGCCAAACAGAATGGCAGTGGTGGTGAGAAATGGATCTTCCTGCCACAATCACCTCCAAGTGCATCTCTAAGTTCTCTCAATCAGCGTCCCCAGGTGGTTCTCAGATTACACTTGGCTATCATGTGCAGCCAGATTGACCATTTGGATATATATAGAGAAACTTTGATACATAATACATGCCATATTATGACATAGTGAATCAGGTTACTGTAACAAAAATGAATATGATAGATGAAATGCCTCGTGAAAATACAGCACCAAGCCTCCCACAGAGCCACGCAGAAGTCTCAGCTGCTCTCGAAGTCTCCCGCAGCCCAGTGCAGATGTCGCAGCTGCTCCAAAAATCGAGTATTCTATAAATCAAATATTGGAGCATTCTCAATGCACTTTCTTAACTCCGGCTGCTTTTAGGAGCACCTGTGAAATATCGGGTAGAGCCTGCGAGCACTTTGCTAAGCTCCCGGGGGGCGTGGGAGCATCTGGCAGTACTTCGAAGCACTTTTAAGATCGACCGGAGTCTCAGTGAGGTTTGCATGCGGCTTCTGGATCGATTGTCATTTGGCTGATGTGGATACAGACAACTCTTGGTGTTGGGTATGCAGCACTGACATCAGCCCTTTAACCAATCCTGGTGGGCATAATACCCAGATTGAGCAAGCCTTCCAGGAGTGTTAGTGAGGAGATGACTTATGGGATTGTTTTCAAACTTGTGCCTTGTTAGACTCAGACAATGGGTATCTCACCAATGAGGATATGAATATCCATATTGACATACCAGAATTCTGATTGAATAGACATCTAGTTTCATATGTTAGCTTCACATTCTAAACGACAGTATCAATCACTAGCCAACATACAACCTATTCCTGGAGTATTGGGATAGTTGCTAAGCCCTATCAGTACAAGACAAAAAACATTGTAGAATGGCAATTTGCTTTGAATACAAGAATTGGATTCAGGCTCAAAGCCCCAGCAATGCTTGCATTCCATTCACTCTTTGATTGGTGTTATCTCACAATGTGGCTGTGTTCAGCTGTATCTGCAGATTCAGAGGAAGATACTGTGATGGACGAGTATATTGCAGACATACCGTATTCCATGGTGAATAGTGTAATGCACACCATCCAGACTGAATACTAATAAGCGCAATACCATACAGCACACTTCAAATTTGACAATCCAACGCACTGGACAAACAGATGGTGGGTTGTGTTGAATACTGCAGATTGGAAACCACTGCCTTGGATTCTGAATGATGATGCCCACCACAGGAATCTTGGATGGACTAAGGAAGTGTCAGCAAAATTACGGTCACCTGTGGCAAGGGACACTCTGCAAGGTCTCTCAGGTGAATGGAGGATTGATAGATGATAGCTAGCAAAATCATCATTACTATTCGCAGACTCTGATGCTCGCAATATTGACATGGGACAGTCATTTAATCAATGGCCACACAATACCAAGATGGATCAAAATAATTGCTGACAGCCAGGAGGATCATTTCAGTCGATCCAATTCATTGTACCATAGTAGCATCTGAAATCTGAAGAAGACAAAACATCATATGAGGTACCCTTCCAACCTACTGAGAGAAATAAAACTGAGTTGCCTCCTCCACTACCTCCACAAATGGCAGCGGTATTTTGTTCTCTGCCTGGCCAAGTGTGTTATTTGAAATGGCAGCTAACAAAGTTTTTGGCAGATCATGTGGATATTTTCTACATGGATGTGAGAATGGGCAACAACAAGCACAAAGAAATGAAGCCCAAATTCCAAGATTCCACAAATGCATTCCTGTTGATAACTACAATAAAAGTGAGTGAGACTGGCCCAAATCGTTTGCCGGTGAACAATACCCTGGTACAGCTCAAGTTCTATCGATTGAGTAAGTTGACCCGGACATGTGCTTGGTGCATCTGACTGGGGCAAAATAGAGTTTCACCAACATCGCTCAGGAACAAAAATCCTAGTGTCTATGATAACCATGTGACTGATTTCAACCAGCACCCGGCAGTGGTACCAATGAGAGTTCTGTATGGCCATATACGCCAAGCTAACATCACACCCTTGATCATTAGGAACATTCCGCAGTGCTGTGAGGATCATACGTAGGAGCTTGGAAAGCAAAACATCTTGCTGCCAGACCGACCAGATAAATGCTAACCATCATCCATGAGAAATCAAGCTATGACTCTTTCAAAGTTCAGCTGACACAAGCTAATCAACAGCTGCAAAATGTTAAAATGGTATCATGTATAAGTTGCTCTGGTGGTTTACATTAGCATTCTTCAGAGTTCATTTCCATCTTATGTTAGTTGATTAGTAGTAACCAATATATGGTAAAGTCAATGATAAATACAGATTTGGAAAGCTGAATTGTAAACTCCTTTGGATGACACAATCTGGGATGAAAAATAGATTCGCCAGTGAAACGATAGAGAGACAATCGTCGTTGATTCCACGAAATGATTGAATAGAGCAAATTCAGCAGCGCCATATATTGGTCATTATCAGTATAATTTGAAGCAGCAGGGGTTATTGATCATTCTGGGATATGGTTTGGAAGTGATTGTAGTATCACAATCTGCAAACAGAATTCGAAATACATCCAAATGACATGGTGGTTGTGCGACATAAATAGTCACCGTAATTCAAGATCTTTGTCAATTGCTCAATTTGGGTGCATGTAATGCTCGAAGAGTTAGTTGAATTATTTGCGACTAGCATCTGTTAGATGCACTGAAGACAGAAGGCAGGAAAGGATTTTAGGTATCGAATGACTCAAAATTGTTGGTTCAATTACAGTAAAGTGCAATTGAAAATCCATGACACATTCTTCATAGTCAGTCGGACCAATCAAGCACAGTGCATTCCAATTATTGCACGACAACAATGCAGTCTAGGTGATCTTAATTTTCGGTACTGCACCCTGAGACACAGCTCACATATATTTTGCTTCACCAATTATTTTTGAGCTGTAAGGGCATGAATGCCTGCCTTCAGCCTCATTGGTACATATATGGTAATTATAACAATACTGTTGCAAACATGGATGTGAGTGATAGTAGATGAAGAGGGAGAGTGCACATTGTGGCTAGGGTGCAAAGACTGGTGGTGAGCCAAGTATATTGTATGGTGGATACCCGGTCCACTGTCACTAGTGGTAGCAATGGTTCTGGACCGCCGCTCCAGGTCCCGGTCCAGGTCGGAAACGGGCCGTCGACAAATACACTGTCTGGGTCGTGAACGAACCCAAAATGTCAATTCGGGTAAGGTTCAATGGATATCTCCCAACCCGGCCACATTGGGCGGGTAGTCAGCGGGTAGTCCAGCGGGTCCAGCGGTAGATTCATCTAATGCTCTTGCTCTTGCTGTTTGATAATTGTATTTGATCAAAATCAGGTAATTAACATCCAGAAATACCTTTTTGATCACTTTGCAGGTTGCAACATTGGCTATTTTGGAATCAGTGCTTCGCCTTTTGAGTTTCGTATTTAGGTGTACTCAAGCTGCCAATAGTTCAGATATGATCTCAGATATCCGCCCGATGCCTTGATTACCCAATGTACATGATAAACAATTGTTGATGATTTGTTGACACTCATTTTCAGGATGGGGCAGAAAGCGTGCCGCTGTTGCTTTTGATGCTAAAGGCGGCTAATACCTCATGTATGGCAGTCTGCAACCAATTGCCACTTAGATAACCCAAGATGTGAAGCCAAAAATCGTTGACGCTCAGTTGATGCTCATTTTCAGAATGGGGCAATGACCATGTCGCGGTCTTTTTCGCCTATAAAGGCAGCCAATACATCCATGATGCGTAATCACTAGCAGATCAGTTTGTAATTACCTGACTTGGAGGAGTAAAAATCTTTGACGCTCTGTTGACACTCAATTTCATGATGGGGTAACAAACTTGGTACGCACTGTTTCGCCAGAAAAGGCCGTGAATACAGCGTATATGAATTACTATCACAAATCAACACTTAGATAACCCAAGATGCAAAGCCAAAAATCGTTGACGCTTGGTTGACACTCATTTCCAGAATGGGGCAGTGACTGTGTCGCTTTGTTTTCCACCTATAAAGGCAGCCAGTACATCCATTATGTTTAACCACTACCAGATCACCTTGTAATGACCTGACATAGAAGACCAGAAATCGTTGACACACCGTTGACGCTCATTGTCATGATGGGGTCATGAACATCATACTCATTGTTTTGCCTGAGAAGGCCCCCAATTCAGTGTATATGAATGACTATCACAAATCAACACTTAGAAAACCCACAATGCAAAGCCAAAAATTGTTGAGGTTTAGTTGACATTCAGTTTCAGACTGGGGCAGTGACCGTGTCGCTTTCTTTTTCGTCTATGAAGGCAGCCAGTACATCCATTATGTATAACTACTACAAGATCACTTTGTAATTACATGACATAGAAGACCAGAAATTGTTGACTCTCCGTTGACGCTCATTGTCATGATGGGGTCACGTACATCATACTCATTGTTTTTCCTGATAATGCCGCCTATCCAGCATATATGAATGACTGTCACAAATCAACACTTAGATAACCCAAGATGCCAAGTCTCAAATTGTTGACGATCGGTGGACGCTCATTTTCAGAATGGGGCAGTGACCGTGTCGCTTGCAGTTTTGCCTATAAAGGTGGCCAATACAACCGTTACGCTACACAGCGATTAAATCACATTACAATTACGTTGTTTACCAGACCAAAATTCGTTGACGCTCCGTTGACGCTCATTTTCAAGATGGGGTAGGGAGCTTGTTGCCATGACTTTTGCCTATAAAGGCGGCCAAGACATTGATTATGTATAACCACGACAAAGTCAATTGTTAATTATCAGGCTTACATGACCTAAGATTGTTAACGCTCCATTGACTCTCATTTTGCCACAGGCATATCCGCTCTATTCAAACATTTGATTTGGTGTAGTCAATCATTCACATTGTTCTGCCAGCCTTTCTAGCGTTTTCACTTGCTTTCTCCTTGATCACTACATTGTTCTTTAATAATACATATAAATATATCCTTTAAAATATACTGTACAGTCATCAGCAGAAAAGATTTCCGTCCGGGCGGAATGGCTCCGTCAGAGTGGACGCGCTCCGTCAGAGCTGTCAGAGACACCCCGGTGGCAGATTACTCCACGCCCGGCATCAATACCACGCGTCTCGTAGCATATCGCCCTCCGATCGCCGTTTCGCCGTTTCTTCTTGCTCTCTTGGTCTGTACAGAATACACACTCTATCTTTCCCATCTTTTCATCTCACTCGCTCTTTCTACGATTTTATGGATCTACGCAATTGCGTGGATCCTCGCGGCAGGGTAGTATCGTATCTTCTCACCCTCATCCTACGCTCCTCGAGCCTGGATGACTCTTGATCATGGCATGGAGAGATAGAGAGGGATGACTTGACTTCGTGTTCTTAGGTGATGGTAGAGGAGATGGGACAAATCATCATGAGAAACTGGGACTTAAGAGAATTTTGTGTGCAAGTCAATTTACCATCCCCGATAGGGCAGGTATGAGTCCCGATCCGGTGTGTAATAACACCGATACCAGGTCTTCCCAACCCAATCAGGCAAGTCGTACCCCTGATTTCTTATATCCGCTCGTATCCTCCACATCGTTCTCATTGTCATCGCCCATCTCTCTCTTTCTCATCCACATCTCAACCATCATCGCAAAACACAATGTTGAGTCATCCCTCTCTATCTCTCCATGGCATGATCATGAGTTGACACCGAGTACAGCATACACCGAGTACAGCATACACTGAGTACAGCACTCAAAGATTGTTTGTCTTCTCTTCATTCTCATGATTACGAGTTGACCCCTGAATGTAGCTTCAGCTTCCGGCGTGCCTCCACACATGATCAACCGCCATCAGCAAGCTCTCCATGGGAGCTCAAAGGTAAAGTCACCTTGTCACATTCCCACGGTTGCGAGTTAACTAACTGATGTAATACGGTCTCAGCACCCGGCGCGCCGTCCATCGACCGCCTCCAAGTACTCTTCCAATCTCGCTCGATCACGGCCTCCAAGTGTATATCCAAACTCGCTCGATTACGGCCTCCAAGTTCGCACAATCACGGCCTCCAAGTGCATCTCCAAACTCGCTCGATTATGGCCTCCAAGTGCATCTCTCAACTTGCTCGATCGCGGCCTCCAAGTACATCGTTGATGAGCGACGGCGGGTGTACGGAGATACAGGGGTAACGGAGGTGGACTGAATGACGGGGAATACATATTAGCTATATAGATCCATAGATACATAGATGAGAATACAAACTGTATGCATAAGTTTTGAAAATGGTTGAATGATAAGTAGTAGCTATGATTTAACATCACCAGGAGTTGTGTAAATGGCTTCAGCATAACTGCCGCCCCTGCAAAGAATGTAACACACGTGTCCTTCTGATGGTTCGTAAACGTCACCACAAAGCAAAGGAGTACGTATGCAACACGACCTGTCGCCTGGGCGACGGGCAGCGTGTAATTCTCCGTCAGAGTGTACGATGTTCTGTCAGAGCCTTCAGAGCCGTCTGGAACACCCGGGTGTTTCTGAGGGAAATTAGAGTTGTTGCTGATGGTGTCAGCTAATTGTTGATAATAACATGCTCGAAACGCCGATTCCTTTGGATCACCGCTCGTCATCACTTGCAGGTTCGCACAACAGGTTGCTCTGGTCTTCAAAATGGATGTCAGCTGCATTACCACACAGCAGATAGTCTACTTACCAGTTGATGTTCCTTCATCAGTCAGCATATCTGGATCAATATCTGAATTGTGCTGGCTATCCTGGACATATGCATCATGTGAAACAATTTCAGGGCAGGGAAGAGATATGTGAGAATACATATATCCAGCACGCTAATTGAACATTTGGGAATGTTGAGCTCGGGCATGGGTACTGGGTGGCGCCGGTGGTATACCGGGCAGAGGTGGCGTTCTTGGCGGAGGTGGTGTCAGCTCTGGAGTCAGATTCCTGCGTCGGGTGGCTGCAGATACACCTGTTCCTTTGGGTCTCCAGCATGTCTGCAGAATTTTCGCAGTGCCATGATGGCAAGCAAAGGGATCCTGCTGTGTGGTTTTGACGAAGCATGGTAGGGTGTCCCTCTCTCGCGGCCTGCACCATCTTATGCTCTGGAAACTCAAAACCCCGCTTCTACTCTGCTCAGGCTTCAGGGCAAGGTTTCTTGATAAGATATTGCGTTTCCTTGATTGCGGCGCACGAAAACCCACCCTTGTCCATTTTGGCCCTATTCAGGGCAAGGCGTATGTTCGACTATTCCAGCTGTACCCGACCTCCTTGCCTTGCCATAGTCGCAGACATGTTGGAAACCTACAAGAAATTACTAGCTCCTCTAACAATGAGATTCGGCTAGTACCTCGAGTATATACGTTTTCGTAGCCTCCTCTAAGGGGATTTAAATGTGTTTGGTCCACTCCCGGGGATGCTTATCACAAAATTTGTACGCGAAAACCCCTCAGTTCACAACATCATGACGTTGAATCTCGCGCACTGTGCGGATAAATGCCCTGGTCAAACATGCATGTTTTCTGTTACGATCTCCAATGGATTGGTCATGTAGCTCCCGGCGTCTACCTGCTGTACGTTATCGAATCAATTGACGGCTGTTCACCACGGTATGCATATATCCACATCCACATCAGCAAAAAATATTTCCGTCCGGGCGGAAAGACTCCGTCAGAGTGGACGCGCTCCGTCAGAGCCTTCAGAGACACCCCGGTGGCGGATTGCTCCGCACCCGGTCTCAATACCATGCGTCGCGTTGCATATTGCCCTCCAATCGCTGTTTCACCGGTTCTTCTCGCTCTGTCGGTCTCTTATTTTCAACAAACACTCTGGCGTTGGGGCCAACTGTGACCATACGTCGGAATGGGTTCATTGGGTACACGCACGCATCTGGAATGCGATGGGTGACATTGCGAAAATCTCTCCTCGCGTTCCTTCTACCTGTGCGCAAAATGCAATTCTCTCTGTACTAATTATAAACATCATTTCAAGGCGCCAGATCTATGTGGCTATTGACAATCCATCGCTCGTTCCGTCCATCTCCTGTCTTACTACTAGTAGCTATCTCTGGAATTAAGTGCGCGCAGCCGACGATGTTTCCGACACTGAGACCTTGCAAAGCAACGGCTGCCGGTGCTTTTGTCACCTGTACAAAGTTCGAGACGTGATCCAAGTTACCCGAGTTATCAGGTATTGTGGTGAGCGCCAGGGCTAACCAGTACTCAACGAAAGCTCCATCCTCGTTTTGGAGCTTGATTTTGAATAGTCGTTGCAGTTGCCACGGAAGACGCCCATTCAGCGCGCCATAACACCTCCCCGGGCGTTGCTTTACCCACACCCAGTCATTCCGTCGATCCCCTCCGCGCCAGCTCTGGCTCCCTGTGCATCAACACATCTGAGATATGCGTTCACCATCTAAACCCTCAACTTGAATCTTAATACCATGGTAAATACAGAGCTCCATTGCGTGCAGTTGTTCATCCGATATATACGTCTTGTTACGACTCGTATGCTTGATATACTCCCGCGTGCCACTGTATATTGCCACGCGGTGCATTGCGTCTTGCGTATTGTCGAGTAATGCTCTGAAGTCTTTGATCATAGCGTCAGGATGCTTTCCATCACGGCGGTTTTGGGGTCCCATGGATTCGGGCTTCGCATATGACTGGGAGCTCAGGGGAGCTGCCAGATCAGCACCGGAAGGGAAGACTTTGCAGGCGGCAGCACTGTTCTCTGAACACTGAGCGAGGGCTTGGAGATTGAGCTCTCTGATTTCGAAGCAGAGAATGCGACGCTGAAAGGTGATTACTTGTGGCAGGTAGTTGAGATTGTGATTGGAGGCGTTCCAACCGTCCTTGAGGTTCGTTTTATGTGCTTGTTCAACTCTCTCGGCTGGATACTGTTGCAAGGCTCCGTATCGACGAATCTGTTCGGCCCAATGAGACATCAAGTGGATCTTCCGAAAGTTGAAGTCGGCATCGAACTCCTTGGAAATATCTATCTCGTGGCTGATATAATCCCGCCAGGCGTTCATTTCGCGCCGCTTCTTAGACGGCGTCCAAGAATCAGCATTTGTTTCCTCGTCCACATTTCGCTTGTTCACGAGTTCCGTTCTGAGGGCATTGGCTGTAGCCTTCGCCTTTTTGCCGGCTCGCCCGAGTAAGAAAACATCTTTGAAGGTGTGAAAATGACGCAAGGCGTCCTCCATGTAGCTCAATGTTGCATCATCGTGGGATTTATATCGAGCATACATATA
>Ga0307512_10004963_pt1 | contig 14186 bp, 9 predicted proteins | sample 14_EM_MG_FD_200267 | JGI IMG/M metagenome (GOLD analysis project Ga0307512, IMG submission 200267) | Populus trichocarpa ectomycorrhiza microbial communities from riparian zone in the Pacific Northwest, United States - 14_EM | ecosystem: Host-associated > Plants > Roots > Unclassified | place... | reverse complement strand
ATATATTGGTGGAATAAAGTTTTTTTGTGGTTGGATTACAGGTCGATCAAGTATAAAGGAATCTATCTTGATGAATGTCTCTGAGATACTTGTAAAAAATTTTCTTTTAGAGTGTTTGATCAGGACTTTTAAAAGTCAAAATTAGTAAATTTATAGAGAAAAAATACATAATAAATAGGCCAAAGAATATTAAATTTTAAGAACAAAGTTGTTATTGTGTTGACTCTGTTTTTTTTATGTAGAAAAGTTTGAACCTTTAATCTAGTAGTTCAATAAGTATTTTACAGCTCTTGAATCTTGTTTTTTTTTTTCTTAGATTGAGAGGCTCAAGAGTAATTTTACTATGATAATATTTACGAGAGATAAATATTTCTTAGGAATTTATTGTTAATATATACAAATTAAAAAAACAAATTATTAAAATAAAATAAAATTTATAAATTTAACAACACATAAAAAAAATTATAATCCAATAAATCAAAAATAAAAATTTAAATAGTTTACTTACCAAAACATTTTCAAGATGCTCCAGCATCCTTATTTGACATGAGAATTTCGTTCGCTAGAATATCATGACACGTCATCTACGCCCTTGTCCCCGAATGACAAGTCACGAGCATCGACCGACAGCGTGTCATCTGAAGAAAGAAAAAGCTACAGGTCGTCTAAGAACAAGAGTGCAATTAACGACGAACGTGAGCTACAGTTTCTTGAAACTGCTTTACTTTCTCATGGTACTAGAAGGCAGAAACATGAAATTTCACAAAAACAAAGGCTTGTTTTGAGCTGGTTCAAACCCTAAGTTCATCTTCAACACAGCCTGAATGGGAGCTGTATCCATGAACATTTATCTCTGCAAACCATCATTGGTTGAACTGCAGTGTTGAAAAGGTAGCATTCTACTCTAACTTGCTCCCTCATTTTGTCTGTTCCAACCATTTCTACCTCGATTATCATGGTTTTACTAGGAATCAATGGGGATCAATAAGCAAGAGCTTAAAGATATCAAATGCCTTGATCGTTAATGAATGCATTTATACGATATGGCTTATAGTGGAATAATGGAGGTTGCCAAAATGTTCTTTTGAATTTTTACTCTCTGATTACTGCAAGAGAGGAAGCAGCTTGCCCCATTGAAGGACTCAATTTAGTTTAAGTTTTTGATCAAGGATCAATGTAAGGAAGGGACCAGAACCATTCTTAGAGATTTGTTGGATTGAATGCATGCAAAGAAAGACAATTATTCTTAGACACTTCACTTCAATGAATCTCTTCAACAAACATAAACTTTTGTAGATGTAAAAGATAGAGGGAAAAAAGATCAGCTTTATGACAGTAGATGCTGGTTGAGCAGTTTTCTCTGGCATTTCTTTGAATAAATAAGAAATGAAATCATACTATTTGTATCTTTTACTGTACCGTTGCTATCTCACGTTAATTAACATCTTATTCCCATTGTTGATAAGTGCACAGAGTTGTTTCTAGCTGTAAAAGAAGCTTGGCTTGAAACATGGATGTCAAAGAGAAGAATGCTCCTTTTACAGGATTCGTCAATGCACCATCTGATGACCAGCATTTCTTGCTTAACTTCATCATGAGTACTTTCTTGGGTCCTGATTTGTACTCTGATAACCCAAGATGCTCAGCAGCTCATAGATTAGCTAAAGGGTTACCACCATACACTTCAAACAACCTTGGTGACTCGTTTCTCCGCATTTCTCAATTGGAGAACTTGTATTACTATGTCCTAAGAAATGCTCATCCTAGCCTGGTTTTGAATCCAATTACGCTGTGTTTGTATCTTAAAGGCAAGTTGCATTTGTCGGGCTCAGAGCCACTAGAGGATTGTAGGCTATTTACAAGTTTTTTCCCTTTAAGTATTCATGGCCATAAAAAGGACTTGGCAAGCCAGGAAATTGTGAAGGGGATTGTACTTATTGAGAATCCAGATACATCTTACATGAAAGAGGACCTAGAAAAGTTCAAATGGTTATCTGGCGTGGATAGTTTGAAGATTGATACGAAGAAATGCCTAAGTTATGAGCATGAATCCCAGAAAGGTGGAGAAGAAACTGAACAATTTCGCATGCCAAAGAGTGACGAGAAAATTGCTGGCACTATTTCATCAAGAAATGAGAAACCACCAGCTATGTTTCAACATAAATACAAAAGGCGTCGCCGTTGCAGTCTTTCAGTGTCGGAATTTCACTGTGGTGTTTCTCATCCACAAGCGCATAGTGAAGAAAGCAACACTTTTGGGAGGAGCTGCAAATTGGATGGGCCCACTACAATGCCTCGTATTGCTTTTCCTAAATTCAAAGATTATTTCACTGATAAGTCTGTCATTTTGACTGGTACAGCAAGAAGGGAGTTAACTGGACCCCCAATCGGAATTGTTGACATAGGCATTAGCAAAGCTGCATACTTTTTCCAAGTTGCTCTTCCTGGTGTGCGTAGCGATTCTTGTACGTCTTTCTGTTGCCCCTTAATTCTCTTTAATTCATTGATGCTAATATTTAACCAGTGCTGTACTAATTTGTGTCACCCAATGTTTTGGATTTCGTTGCCTCAAATGTTCTTGGGACATACTGCATGCAAAAATTATTACATTGCTGGCTAAGAACTCAATAGCAGATCATGTCCCCATCTTTGTTGCTGTCCTTATTTTCTCAGAAGCTGCAGCCATTTTGCTTGAGTGGTTGCTTTCCTCGCAATTCTTTTCAGAACATAATGTGCTCTTTACTTTAACATATTGATAATATTTGCTGTATCAGGTGAATTCAGTTGTGAGATTGAATCTGGTGGAAAGGTTCATATCCAAGGGTCAACAAGCGGTGGAAAGATCATAAAGAAACGGTCACGTGTTTTCCATATGAAATCTCAGCAAATGTGCCCACCTGGTCCATTCACAGTTTCTTTTAATCTTCCAGGACCTGTCGATCCAAGGCTGGTTTCACCCAAGTTCAGAACTGATGGCATTTTTGAGGCAGTTGTCATAAAGCAAAAGTAAAATGGGGTGATCTTCATGCACTTGGACAGCCTTAGACTCCTAGCATCTAGAAACAGTGGAACACCACTGCAATTTTGCTCAACATTGATGGTGCTATGTACACTTTGAAGAACTTGATGTTGTTCAATGTAGGAACAAGGGATGGTTGAAGAAAATAAGGTTGTAGTTGTAGCTTGTTCAGCTAATGTCTTCCTCTGTAATATATATAAAGAAAGTGGAGTGTGGATCTAGCTTTAAGTGGGCCAGATTTCATTTTGTTCCTGTCAGCCCATTCCATCATAGGCCTCACCTCCCCTTGCTGTTCATGGCTTCCAAGCCTTTAGAGAGGACAAAATCATTTCGAATGGCATGTGAAAGGATTTCAATGCAAAGTTTATAGATCTCACGAAAAATTATCATTTCCCTACTCTAATGAACAGTACTAATGGGTCTAGAGCTACATTATTTTGTTAATGAGTCCAAAAAGAAGTCACCGTCTGAGAGGCCCTCGAACTAGACAAGAAAATGGCTCGTACACAGTCCATGTGTCCCTTGTTATGATTTTAGGATCAAATCGAATCCTGTCATGTGTGGCCTGCAATGAACCTCTATACTTGAAAAAATCTGAGAATTTTAGGTTGAAAATTCAGTAGAGATGATTTACAAGGGTCTAATCTTGATTTCAACTCTGGTAATTCTAACTTCGAGTCATTGTTTTAGTTTTCTGATCTCATGTTGAGAACAAACTAGTCAGTTTTGTTAATGTATAATATAATAAAGTATCCATAACATCTTTAATGTTTCAGTGAATCAAACGATAAATTAGCTGTGGTGATGCCCGTTTCAAAATCTTCTTATGATGTTTAACAGCTTCATAATTCATATTATAAGGCATCAAACTGTGTATGTAACAGTAGTATAGTTAATGCAGTTTCTTGTAGTCTAGGATCGTCAAAAGGGGAGCAGACAAGAAAATATCTTCCAAATGGAATCCCAAAAAGATTCTGATACAACCCATTTGATTTCTCAGCTACCTCTCTCCACATATAGACATCAACGAAAGTTAACGGAAAATTACCTGATTCGCATCATCATGGAATATTAGGGCTTCTCTGCAAATTACACACTAAATCCTGTCTAAAGTCTTTGATGCGATCCCATCATCTCTATCCTCCCGGAAATTGCATGACATGGTCGCCAAGTTCATTAAAAAAACACGTTATGTAATGTATGGTAAAGATTTTGGGTGACTTTAGTACTTGGTCCCCTTACTCTTTAATGTATTTAGCTTGATCATTATTATATTTTGTTCTATCAACATCCCCCGTTTGGCCAACTCCTTGTTGGTATAATTGCCGGTTCATTCCGTCACTTGCCTTAAAAATACATTACCGATCATAGTTATAAAGATCAACTCGATCCAAGATGACACGGGTTAATCTAAAATAATTTTTTTATAAAAAAATTATGTTTTAAAAAATCAGGTAATTTATCATTTAGATTTTAATTAGATTATTTAAGCTAGACCATACCTAATTCAATATAAAATTCAACTCAAGTGTGATTTTGAATTGGTAAGTATCAAATTGATTGAGGTTTAATTATATTGTTATCAATCCCTCTCATGAACTTATTATTTTAACATAAATAGGGCAGGGGATGTCATTGTTACAACATGAATTATTATTTTTTTAACCAACTAATGGTATGATATAAACGTTGTCCATAGATTTTTTTTATGATATTTGACTGAAGGACGATATTAGTAAACAAGGAAAAAAATTAGAAGAGGATAAAAGTAAGAAAAATTAAGAGTTAGTGAAGGGACAAAACCAACTCTAATCCAAAAGATTTTTATATATAAATCCCTTTCTTTGCAATTGAGTACGAATCCAAACCCAATTTTAACAAACGAAGCTGCTCCAGATCTCTCTCTCTCTCTCTCTCTGCCCTTTCGAAGTTCTTCAGCAATGGCATTAAAAGTACTGTATGCCCTTGATGCGGCAAAAATACAGTATTATCACTTCAAAGCCATAATTATTGCAGGCATGGGCCTCTTCACTGATGCCTATGATCTCTTTTGTATCCCTCCAGTCATGAAACTTCTTGGCCGTGTATACTACGAGGACAAACCTGTTCCTGAGAAATACCATATCCCACGAGTTGTTCTTGCTACCATGTTAGGCACAGCCCTGCTGGGTACAGTGATTGGTCAACTAGTCTTTGGTAGACTTGGTGACCGAATGGGAAGGCGCCACGTATACGGTATCTCATTGATTCTCATGGTTTTCAGCTCCATTGGGTGCGGTTTCTCCTTCTGCCGGACCAAAACCTGTGTTCTTGTCAGTTTGGGGATTTTCAGGTTTTTTCTGGGACTTGGGATTGGTGGAGACTACCCTCTGTCGGCTACAATCATGTCTGAATTTGCTAATAAGAAGACACGTGGAGCTTTCGTAGCAGCTTTGTTTTCTATGCAAGGGCTTGGGATTCTGGCTAGTTCCATGGTGACTATGGTGGTATCAAAGATTTTTGAGGCTGCTGCTTCCAAGAATTTGTCAGGGAATCATACACCAGAAGACGCTGACATTGTTTGGAGGTTGATTCTGATACTCGGTGCCGTCCCGGCTGGACTCACATATTATTGGCGCATGATGATGCCTGAAACAGCCAGGTACATGTGTGTATATATATTTATATATTGATAAATTACAATAATTCTTAAAATATCATGAATTCATTAAGATCATTCCAAAATTTTGAGATTCTAAAAGGCCTTTAATGCGTAATTATCAAGAGTATTAATTTAAGCTTGATTATTTCTGTTGACTTTTATACGTGGAATTGACGAGGAAGGAGAGCATAGAATGTAAAGGCAGCCTTCTTAGGTTGACCAAATGGATTATAATGATTTTTCTATTCCTGTATATGATGAATTATATGATCTGTTTGTCACCAAATTAATTATTAATCTTTCAAATAATAATCTTGTAAATATTAAACTAAAATATAGTTTCCAATCATGCCATGATTAACCTTGTTTAATAAATGGAGTAGCTAGCTAAACATACTCAGTTAAGAATTTCGAGCAAATTCATCATGACGTCTCAAAACCCAGTGCTGATGATTCTTTACGATTAATTAAGAAAACCGAGGTTACTTAAGCAAGTTGATTTACTAAGTTATTGTATGACTTGCACTCCTTAATGTTCTCACTTCTCGTATCATGACTCAGGTACACAGCTCTGGTGGAGAATAATGTCCTGCAAGCAACCAAGGACATGGAGAAGGTCTTAGATGTTTCAATCAGCCGAATAGCCGAAGATGATCTCATATATCTGCAACAAGATCCACCGTCTTATTCCCTACTCTCCAAGCAGTTCTTCCGTCGCCACGGTGTTGATCTCTTCTCCTGTGCCACCACGTGGTTGCTTCTTGACATTGCTTTTTACAGTAGCAGCCTCTTCCAGTCCCAAATTTACAAGATGCATCTTGACTTGAAAAACACCAACGTTTATGAAGAAACTTTCAAAGTTGCTGTCTTCCAAGCCATAGTAGCACTTGTTGCTGCAATTCCAGGGTATTGGTTCACTGTCTATTTCATTGATCGTATTGGTAGAAGAAAAATCCAAATGATGGGATTTCTCTGCATGGGTATAGTTTATTTTGCATTAGGAATCCCATACCACTATTGGGGCGAACACAAAAATAAAGGCTTCCTATTCCTTTATGGTCTAACTTTCTTCTTTGCAAATTTTGGACCCAACACCACGACTTTTATTGTGCCGGCAGAGCTTTTTCCGGCGAGATTTAGATCAACTTGCCATGGAATTTCTGGGGCAGTGGGGAAGGTAGGTGCTTTCTTTGGGACTCTTGGGTTCTTGTGGGCTTCAAACAATAATGACCCAGATGATCTTCCAAGAATCGGACCAATGAGAATTGCTCTAGTAAGTTTGGGTGTGATTTGTCTCTTGGGAATGGCTGTGACATACTTGTTCACGCGAGAAACTAACGGGAGATCATTAGAGGAGAATGAGAATGAGGACGAAAATACAGAGCTGTGCTTGTTCAGATGTCATATGGATGCTGATCGCCACCCAGATACATCTGTTCCTCAATAGATTACTGCTCTGTAAGGAACTAAATATACACAAATCCTGTAAATGCTAGAGCTGGACAAGAAAAAACAGATAGATCACCTACAATTTCTTCTGTTCTTTTCTCTGTTCTTCCAGCTACATTTTGGCTGGTGTATTAATATATGTAGAAACCATTTTGTTGAATTCGTACTATTCCTTTTGTATCTGATTACTCCTAGTTCACCCAGATTCATAATTTGATCATGCATCTTCGATGTGGCTGGTTTGTGCTTCCATTTGCTACATCATACAAAATTATCCAGCTTAATCTTCCCGCGGTCTAATAAATTTGGGTATTTCATTGCTAAGGTGGTTAAGATGTTTAGCATACTTATTCACATACAATCTACAATATTAATTAGAGTTTTATAATTTTATATAATTAGTGTTTTACTGCTGTCTCGATATAAAAAAAAAAAAAAAAAACAGTGGATATAAAAAATGACATATTTCATTGGTACTTTACTCCAAAATTAATATTTCACGTTTATCTCTTTATATTTTTTCAATTAAATATATTTATGTTTTTACTTTTTCTGCTTCTTCTGTTCCGTAATAGTAACAAAATATTTAGTTTATTAGATGAATTAGGGACAAATAAGGACATAAATCTCATGGTGAAGTGTCGTCTTCATTTTATCCATCATTTACATCTGGCAGCATAATCAATGATTACCAAGATTAGTCTTCTTTTCCTTGAAGGCTCTACCATGGCGTTGCAGGTTTTCAATTTGTTGTTCGATTTTTTTAGATGAATTAACCTCAGCCTACTTCATTGATTATTGCTACTTCATTATATTATCTCCTAATTGATGAATAATTTCTGGACATATATATATATATTATTAATATGGGTGTCCGGGTCAGTTTGTGTATATTTTGACTACAAATTTTAAAATGAACGATTATATAAACTTTCAGTATTCCTGAGATTTTATAGCACTAAAACTAATAATTTTTAAAAAATAAATCTAGAATCTTAACAGTTAATTTAAGATACTCAGGATATATATTGGTTAAAGGACTTGGTAGTCAGCTTAACATTTGTGAACGTGGACACTCAAGCATCACATTTTCATTCCCGTGGCTGCACAATGACCAAAAGAAAGAATTTCTCTCTCGAAGTCCAGGATGGAATTTTCTTGAAGGAATATTCTAATCAGTCAAACACAAAAATCATAGCTGGAACAAAAAATTTCTTGAAGGTTGTTGTGATTTTTTTAAAATATTTTTTAATTTGTTAATATTATTGTTTAGATTGGACTGCTATTTATTGATTTCATTCAGGATGCAAAAGTAAGAGTAATAATTTTGGCTTGATTATTTTTGTTGATTTTCGTATGTAAGCAATTGATTATGTTTATTTTTGTGTTTTAAAAGTATTTTTTTTTAATTTTTAAATTTATTATTTCTTTACTTTAAATTAATATTTTTTTTGGTGATTTTAAATCATTTTGATGTGCTGATTTCAAAAATAATTTTTTAATATATTTTTAAATAAAAAATAATCACAACCACACTCCTAAACAGATCCATTAATATTAACTAAAAAAGAGAACATGAAACACAAGGTGAAAAGCTCACATACTTTGTTCTACTCAAGAATTTAGAACAAATTGATCGGTTTTTTCCTTACAAAGTCTATACCCAATGTACAATTAATTAAAAAATTATTTTAATATATTTTTAAATAAAAAGCACAATCTTTATGCCCTGAAGGCAGATGCACCTCATTCTCAAATGCAGTGTATAAATTTACTTTGTTATTCTATGAATTGCACTACTTAATGTTCTTAATTTTCATATCATGAGTCAGGTACACAGCTCTGGTGGAGCATAATGTCCTGCAAGCAGCAGGGACATGGAGACGGTCTTGGATGTTTCAATTAGCCAAATAGCCGAAGATGATCTCATATATCTGCAACAAAATCCACCGTCTTATTCCCTCCTCTCCAAGCAGTTCTTCCGTCGCCACGGTGTTGATCACTTCTCCTGTGCCACCACGTGGTTGCTTCTTGACATTGCTTTTTTATAGTAGCAGCCTCTTCCAGTCCCAAAATTAATGGGGTAAATGGGGAAGGTAGGTGCTTTCTTTGGGACTAGGATTCTTGTGGGCTACAAAAAACTATGGCCGAGGATGATCTTCCAGGAATCGGGAGCAAGGAGAAATAGTTGTTCACACAAGAAACTAACGGGGGATCATTTGAGGAGAATGTGAATGAGAGCGAAAATACAGAGCTGTGCTTGTTCAGATGTTACATAGATACTGATCGCCACCCAAATACCTCTGTTGCTGGAGAGGTTATTGCTCTGTAAGGAACTAAATATACACGTTTCTGTAAATGCTAGAGCTGGACAAGAAAAACCAGATAGATCACCTACAATTTCTTCTGTTCTTTTCTCAGTTTTTGTTAAACTTTCAGAGTGTATTTGTTTTTAAGTTCAAGATGCGCTTCTGAAATCATTTTTTTTTTTCAAATTAATTTTTTATGATTTTAGATCATTTTTAAAATACTGATATTAAAAATAAATTTTTAAAAAATAAAACAATATTATTTTAATGTAAAATAAATTTTAATAAATAAAAAAATTATTTACACTTTAAAAAACAATTACTATCACAATTTCAAATACTACCAAAGTAAAGCTACAAAACAAAGTGTGCGGCCATGATTGAGTGCACAAATTTACATCTCAACAGGGAAGCAAAAACTGAGAAGCAAAGCGCTCCACTAGAGATCGCTACCACACTTTACAGGATTTTAAGACAATTATATGGTTGACTTCCTTACCGAACAGTGTAACCAAAAAGCCAGTCGCCCAGCGGTTTGCCCTAAGAAGAATAGTTTGACACAATCATGTTAGATATAGAAAAGACAAGTTCCTGCAACTCAGAAAACAACAGAGACAATTTCAAATAGGCTATGGGAAAATTTGGTAGTGATAGGAGATAGAAGGATAATGTACATAGAAAAGTCAATTTCTATTGTTAACAGACTAGATGGAAAATCATTAACACTAGATTACAATAATAAGCGCTACAACATGAAAAACAATATGAAATTAATGAAAAAGAAGAAAGAAAGAGAAAACAAAGGCACCATAAAACCTGCACAAAATTTCAAATGAGAGGGTTTGACAAGAAAAAAAAAGAAAATCAAGTCCACTTGCCAATTGTAAAGAAGCGTTCCGTACTTAATAAGAATAAAAGGGGAGAGGGTGGGAGTTTGGAAAGCCAAAGTAAACTTAGTATAATATTTGTGGTTCCTCTGTTATATGACCGGTTTCTGCTTTTGTTTAAGCATGGAACGCTGTCATATACCAAGAAGCCTCTTGATTAAGTAAAACTTTCAACAGTGCTCAGCATTCCGATTGAATAAAGCCGAACTATCCAAAGTACATACATTTATGTGTTTTAAATTTTCACAGATTACTCTGTTATTGGATGTTTAGTTCAATGAGTTCACTCCAACTCTAATGAATGGGAGGATGCGGAACTCATCACTCAAATATAGCCAGGACAATAAATTACCAGAGGACTTGAGAACACACTTGAGAATATTGTACCCCACTTGGATAGAAGAAGCAGAATGATGGCTAACTTATTTATTTGTGGCTATTGCAAACCCCCAATCATTCCAAAATAAATGGCTTCAACAAAAAGCGTGGATAAGTGTGTGACCACGTGCATTTTCATAACATCAACTTACTATTTTGTCATATTCCTCCACTTATCCTTGAGATCAGTGGGAGTTCGAGTTGAATCAAAAACACGATGACCAAACTCCAAAATTTTTCTCCATGGAGTATTTTTGTTTCCTGGTATAGCAAATTTCTCCACTCCTTCCTGAAGTCAAAGAATATATGCCAACCACTCAGGCAAATCAATCTTTAACATTTCTCTGCTGATTCAGTCATCCGAAAGCTATAATACTCCTTCAATGACAGCAAATTAAGAGCTATAACAAGATAATATTTGACTTGTGTTTTTTAAGAATAATTAAATATTGAGAGTTGATGAAAAAGAAAACTTTGCAGTGGTATTTTCAAGAATTTGTAATCAATTCACCTAATGAAATGAAAGTGACAAATCTTTAAGCATTTCAGACTTGAAGTCTCCACTATCTCTGGGATGATTTCTTCCACTTAATCATCAATTTATCATGATTCGAAGATTTATCAAATATGTTATTCATTCAATTATGACATTAAACCTACAAGACAGCACATTTTAATTCAAAGACAAGTTGAATGGTGCAGATTTAACCTCTGGAAAGTACAATGATTCCAGCAATTAAAAAAAAACAAGGGACAAAGAAAGTTTTCACCATTGACTCCAACATCAAAGACCTTGGGGCACATTATCCCAAAAAAAAGACCTCGGGGCACTCCATGTCTGACAAACTTAATACCTCAATCCCTTCAACACTTTCTTGACCATTCCCTGAAGGTGTGTTAATTTCTCTTTAGTTACAGCGTCCAACAATTGCATTTTGTATTGCTTAGTTCCCTCAACACGTTATCCATAACTATTTTCTAAATAACAATTTGTACTTTATTTTTCTTTTGACCATCCATCCGTAAAAATATGTTGCAAAGATGCAGCGCCAAGTTCAGGTATTCTCCTATGGTCACATCTATAGGCAATGCTATTTAAATTCATACCTTTAGTGTGTCTTCCTCATCAGCTGTCCAATTCAACCTTTGACGCTTTTCATTACGAGGATAAAGGTTGGAGCTGCCAGTAGGGGGAGAAAAGGTTGAGTTAAAAAGATCCATTTGTACCATCTTAGCTAAACAATTATGTTATTGAAGTGATCAAACTTGCATGGAGATTTTTTTATTCAAATAAAATAAAAACACTCACGATATCTTAGGAGATTCCAGGCGTTGTCTGGGCTCTTTGGAGAGGATAACTTTCTTTTTTTGGATTTTAGCTTCCTTTTCATCAATGGTGTGTCGTTGAGGGGGTGCTTCCTTCGAAAGTTTGGCATCCAGAGACTCTGCTATTTTCTTCTTACCAATATGCTTGACACGTCTCCGAAGCACAACAGATTTCCCAGTGTCCGAATCAGAAACATGAGGAGCCTTAGGTGCAGCAACTCCTCCACCAGAATTGGCTTCTCGTGCATCATGATGCACTTGTTCTTCTCCCACACATTGACCTTGTTCTTTGTCATCACATCCATCCTGATGCTTTTCTTCTTGTTCTTTTTGTTCTTCGTCATCACATCCATCCTGCTGCATCTGTTTTTGTTCTTTCTCTACATAATGATCCTTTGAAGATTCTGCTCGCTCTCCACCCTCAAGAATTCTGCCATCCTTTTCCCGTTCTTGCTTCCCTTCCTCACCTTCTAAGGTCTCAAACTCATGAGTTTCAGATATATTTCTCTCATCCCTAATTTCATTGCTGATTGAATCCTCAAGTGACTCAATCCCCGGTATTTTCTCCTCTTGACTCTTATGTCCATTGTCACTACCGTCAACAGCACCAGGCAAAGCACCATCCATTTCATCATCAACCATCACTTCACAACGATCACAATCACTTACCTTGAGACCATCCTCCACCAGCGCATCTCTATTTTCAGCACCATCAAATTCCGCTCTTTCCCCCCCATTTCGCTTAGCCTCACCACCCACCATTTCAGGATCTATAAAACCCAACAACGCCTTCTTTGCCAACATAGCCTTCCGAAAAAGCTCTTTAGCCCTACCAACCTCCCGTTTATAAGAACAGTAAGGGCAACAAAACCTACCCGAGTCATCAAAAGCAAGCTTAAAATTTGCACACTTTTCATGAATAGAAACTGGACAGCCAATCACACAACAAACCAACAATTTCGATTTCCCACGCTTATTACAGCTTAAACATGCATCTACCTCCATCCAATCACCACCGTTACCCACATCATCATCGCTTCTGCTTGATTTTTCACTTAAATTAGCATCGTCTTCATCACTATTAGCTTCATCCTGTGATTTATTTTTTTAAAATAATTTAATTAAAACAAGAAAGAATAAAAACATAAAATAAAAGCAGAGAGAAAGAGAGTAAGTACCGGACTCAATTGAGGAAATGGGCGTAGAGTGGAGGATGAAGGAGGTTTCTGAGGTGATTTTGAAATGCGCCGCTGCCCGCCGCCGTATTTACTTCTCATTTTTCCTCCGGAATTAGGGTTTTTTAGGTGAGTTTTCGAGTGAGCACAGAACTGGAGTTGATTTTTGAGTGTGTGTGACAAGAAACGAAGGGTTTTATTTTTATTTTTTACTCTATATTTTTATTGGTAAATATCAAGTATACCCCCAACTTGCTAGGACTGTCAATTTTCATCTAAATTTTTTTTTATATCAAATATTCCACTAAATTATTTTGATTTCTCAATTAATTTTTTATATATATTTAATAATATGGTTCAAAGTGCTTTAATTTTAAAAAAATCAAATTAATATTTTTTAAATAATTTGTGATAATTTAAAAATGAATAATGAAAATGATATTAGAGAATGAAATATTTGAAGAAAAAGATTTACTATCCGGAAATTGTTTGATGAAATGCTTAAAAATTTTAAAAATTATAGATGTTATTATTATAATTATAAATAATAAATAATAATTTTGTTATTTTGAAGCTTAAGCGGCTCATATTACATTTATTAGCTTAAAAAGTAAGAGTTTTTCTTCCATGATAATTTTCAACATCCCTATTATTAATTGTTTGGGATTAAGGATTGAGATTAAGAATAACTTGAGCATTAATGGTAAGATTTGATTGGTAAGGAAGGTATACGGGAGCATCTTAATAAGTTAGAGGCATTTTTATACGCATCCCGCATGATTGATTTCATATACTTAAATTCAGGTTTTTGCACCCTTCAATTGATTCAGTATTTTGTTTCGGTACAGGTCACCGTTAGTTGCTATGATGGCGGTAGCTGTGGTAGCCGGAGCGGCGGTGATGATTAACTAAGAGAAGCACTGCTAGCTATAGCTGTGCATATGACATCATCTATAGATCAGGGACCTTTCATCTTCATCTGTAAGCCTATAAGTTGGTGAT
>Ga0307512_10004962_pt1 | contig 14186 bp, 16 predicted proteins | sample 14_EM_MG_FD_200267 | JGI IMG/M metagenome (GOLD analysis project Ga0307512, IMG submission 200267) | Populus trichocarpa ectomycorrhiza microbial communities from riparian zone in the Pacific Northwest, United States - 14_EM | ecosystem: Host-associated > Plants > Roots > Unclassified | place... | reverse complement strand
ATTCGGATGGTACATCGGAGCATGAAGAATGGTTCGAGGGTGGCAGATGAATTGTATATAAAGAGAGTGTTGATAGCGTTGGAGGGTTTCCTTTTCTTCTCTCTTTACTCGTTCTCTTGTATAGCAAACAATAGTCCGACTTTGGAATCTATCTTGATCCTTGTTCCTCGATACGCACTTCGAGTTCAGTCCAGCAACATCCATATCACCTGCGTCCGACCCCGCCCGTTACACCTACCATGTTGCACTTATGATCTTTCATCAAATGTCTCCCTGCACACAACATGCATGCCGGCATCTTCAAAGACCCACACTTTGCTTCACCATGTCCCCATCTGCTGCATACTCCGCAAAAAGAGTCTGGCCTGGCATTCACAAACCTCTCCACATTATACTTCACTCCTGCCGCCCTCAGACCTCCTTTCAAAACTTTTTCGGCCATCTTACTACCCTTGACCGCAAACCCAACCAAAGATGCTTTCTGTCCTTCCGCCTTCTTTTTCTGCACATCCTTCGGTCCTCCAATCCAGTTAATAGCGAGGGGCAACACCACCCCCTCGTTCTCAGCCTGCAGTTCTTCGCTCAATTTCTCAAGTCCTCCTCCTGTCTTCTTCCCCAAATACCTATCAAAATTGACTCCGTGCATTTTCACTCTCTCCCAGAGCTCATTCGTCTCGATGTCCACAATCCCTGCGTCCGCCTTTCTTGCCGCCTTTATCACTATCTCCCTATACCGAATCAACATTTTGGCCGTTGCTCCCGGAGTCGTAATAGTCGACAGGCATCCTCGGGTGTTCTTCGTAACTCCCTGGATGCGAACAAAATATGGGACCTTCTCCTCAAAAAGTGCTCTATTCACTTCCGACGAAATGTCCAAATCCTTCTTCTGAGAAAGTGGAAGGCCATTATCCTTCTTGAAGGTGACCCTCCTCTTCTCCATCGAATTCTGTCCTGGGGGGACTGGGTTCATCTCTTCCTTCTTTTGCTGTCTCTTAACCTCGACAAAGCCGTCTCCCTTCTTCTTCTGTTGCTGCCCCGATTGTTGTTGTTGTTGTCGCTGTTCGGGTTGTTTCTTTAAGGGTGGTGGTGCTGCCACCCTCTGCACCCACGTCCCCTTCTTCTTCTCCTCCGGCTTTTTTGCCGCAATCTGCTGTGTCAGCTTCTTAACCTCAGGATTCTTTTTCTCACCTGCCTTCGGTCCCTTCGGTATCTCCTTACCCTCCGGTTTTTTAACCTCCTTCTTCTTTTGTGCTGGTACTGCTGGTGCAATGATCGGTCTTTTCGCAATTGTAACCTGTCCACTCGGTGTGAACCTTGGAAATTCCTGCTTCTTTCCTTCCGGTGAAATAACTGGCGCATGCTTCGACGCCTCCAGTTCCTCTTCATCCAACTGCATTTGTTCAATAACCCTTGCTACTTTCTCATTTTCCTCCTCCGAAAAAGTCGCCCCGGGTTTAAATTCAATATTGCTCATCTCTTTCTCCTCAGGGGTGGCTTCTACCTGTTACCCCCTTCGGATATCCTCTTTTCTTGATTCTTCAGCTTCATCCTCAAATCTTTTTACCACCCTATCCGTCAGCTGATTAATCATTTTTCCCATGCCATCTTTCATCGCATTTTCAATCATCTTGGCCATATTCACTGGTGCAATCTTAGCCAATCTTTTTTCAACTTTGCTCAATCTTTCATCAAGCTTTTCCGCCCTTTCTCCCACATACTCCCTTTCCAACTCCACCTCGGTAAGTATGTTCTGGGCGATTTTTTGTGTCGACCCAACTGCCGCATCCGTATGATTCTGTCTCGCAGCTATGTGGCCCGCCTGTTCACCACGCCACTCCGAATAAATATCATCACATTTCGCCTTCTTGATCATAAAATCCCTCAGCCCATTAGTGTTCTTAAGATACTCACCAATAAACGCCTCAAGATTAACTTCTTTCTTCTCATTGGTCACCTCATCTGAAGGCTTGGCCCAATCCGCTTCAAGCTTCCTCCTGCTTGGTGTCTGCGGCATATTCGGGATTGGTCGCTCAGGCCTTACCGGCCTCTTAACTCCCTTCCCCTTATTGCGCTATTTTCCTTTCTTTGTTGGCGTCATGTAAGGCGTCTCATCCCTCCACTCCACCTCCGTCATCACATCATCGCTGCTGTCGCTGATTTCAACTTTCCTCGGAATGGGTGTGTAGACTTTCCGGGTCTCTTCCATTCCCCCCTCCTTTTCTGCCTGTTGGCTGGCATTTTCCTCCAACTGAATATACCTTTGCGCGATAGGTCCAGCACTCGCCCTAGGAGTTGAAACAGGATCCTGAGGAAGAGCCCTCAGAGGTAGGCCCAAAAGGCTTCCCTCATAATTCGTAGATGGCAAAGGGGACGAAACCCTCTCCCTTGGTGTTTGCGACGGGAAGGAAATCTCGCTTCCCCCGTAACTTGTAGTTGGTAGTGGTGACAATGAAGAATCGTCATCGCTCGAAATCGTGGGCAGCGTGACGGCGTCATCTCCTGTTACGGGGGTGCTTAACACCTAAGTAACTATACTTATTTATATCCTCAGATACTTATAAGCAGATACTAGGTACACGGCCGTAGATCCTATTGTAATTCCTTCAAGCGTATTCCCAGACAATCGTATTTGGAAGTCTGTATAAGTCGTATACGCAATTAGGACAAATATGTATAATCATATCGGAAGAGTACATATATCTCGTACGGTTGACCTGAACTTATTAACTCCTTAATTATTCCTTGATAAATCTGGCGTTCAGATACTATCGGCAATATTACGTCTTCGCGTAATCTCCCTAAGCTTATATCACTTTTTCCTTGATTCCAGATACTTGGAGATCGTATCCTTTGGTATTGCCTGTAATCGATTCCATTGCTTTTTAGTTAAAGGCTTTGCCGGAATCTTTCCTGATCTTCTGCGCGACAATGCACAAGGCTTCCTTTCCAAAGCCCATCTGTCTTTCCGGGATTGGCTAATAAATCTACTAGCACTTCGTAGAACCAATGATGCTCTTTCCAATTCAGGTTCACTATTCTCGTCCTCGAATCTATCCATGACTGTAGTGTCGAGTTGAGAAATCCTATCTGGATGAACCAAGCCTGATCCAAGTCCAACACTCGAGCAGCTAGGAATACTCCGAGGCTCAACGACTTCTTGGCTTTCTGGTTGATCCGTAATTGATGTACTAACGATCGTAACCTCTCTTCGTATTCGTAGATTATCGATATGCATCGCTAATCCTTCTGTAAGGCCAATAACAGAAGCTATCCACCAGATACTTTGTGCCACAAAGATATACTGATGCTTCCTGGCGTGACTGATGATTCTCTCTAACGCATATACTATAACGTCCTTGTTGTTCTCGAAAGTCAAGGTCATTACTCGAGGTAATACTTTATCCAAAGGTGCGGGGCTGCCGCTACACAAAGCTAATAGATTTTATATATAATAATAGGTAGATATAGGTATCATAAAAACTTAATAATAAATAACGGTTTTTCTCTGCTGGTAGGTATCGCTGTTTGTTTCGCTGCTAGAGCTTGTCCTTTTCATTGCCGTAACAATGTGATCTCTTTATAGAAAGTTCTCGGGATGTTACGCATGCGCACCCATTTTTCCTTTCTATGATTTTGATAGCAATGTGCTTTGCGTCTTACATTCATTATTGTCCGCATGCATGCTAAGGCAAGCTGGCACTGAATGCGCATGGTAGAGATTGCCACGAAGCCCTAAGGTTATCGTGTTCATGCGCGTGAGGCATTAATGCGTTATGCTACTGATAATAATCAGCCCACACACGCATGATATCATATATCAGGTCATAACTTCAACTTAGACATCTCATGCTCGTATGGTTCGGTAATCAGAAACAACTGCCAACATAGTGACAGCGTCTTTTAGCTAATCAATACTGTTGTATGATTGCCTCATAGGTTTACGTGGCGGACAACCACTACTATGCCGATATAGATTAAATGTCACGCACGTAGCGTTGCAGTTGCCGTTCCGTCACAATTTAATGTGCGGGGATGCTTCGACCTCATATCAACAGTCATGCCATAATCTTTCAATCATGTCGCTGCTCAGGCCGGGACAATTCCCTTTGGCTGGGGAGTGCCCAGTTCTCCGACGTCACATAAGACATCGGTCTTAAGATCCCACGTAATAGCTTGCAACTATTGATTGCCGTGTCTGTGCTACAAACTCCTTTGTTCTACGCGAATCAGACATAATCACTCTAGCATTGGAAATGAATCTGGTTAAAAATAACACGCTCGGCAGGGTTGTATTCCATTTGATCTGGCAGTGTTATTGCATCATCAAATCAGCTGCCGCAGCTTATGCTTTCAATGAATCCGCTAACCCGAAGGTTATTTAATCAAGACGAGCACCACTCATACCCCGCTAAAGGTAATCGTGACTGCGAGTCCTGGGGATGCCTAGGGTAGTCGTTATGCATGTCAGGTGGCCCGAAGGTTATTTCACTGACAAGTACCCATCATAGGTTATCCCAGGTACATATGCTCTTGTTAAGGGAGAACCCCTAACATCTCCTACGTAACTTCCTACCTCCTCTCGGGCAATCTCCGAGGTAGTAGCTGTTCTGTCCGGGTCCGTAGGTAGCGGTCCCTTGCAATCTTCGATAAGTTCGCCAATATGGCTGCTCTCGTCAGTTCCAGCTGCACTGGATTCGCTCAGTAACTTGTCCATCCTTTCCTTGGCCTTTTGGAAGGTGGATTTCTTGTTGGTTGCTCCAAAGAGACTCAACGTCGTTGGCTTCTAAGCGGTTGAAGTTCGTTCAACTGAAAACCAAAGCAAAAGTTTTCTCGCGATGTCAAACTTGATTGGATAAAATCGGTCTTGGCAAAACTAAAAGGTGGTGTGGTGTGTTGTCGGAGGTGTGCTGCTACGATATAGGCTACGTGTCATCTTAGACTTAGACTCAATCAATCGATCGTCTCGACAGGTTCGTCACAACAGAGTCTTCGTGCCTTCGAATTCAGGGTTCCTCCTTCAGCTGTAATCGCGTGTGAGACCTGTCCTCGGTACGAAATAATGAGGATTTTCGTAGGAAATTCCGTGTTCATTGTTTTCCGGACGCTGGAGGAACAATCCATGGTCAGAAAGAAGCCTACCTACCTGTTCAAAGAGAGACCTTGGTCCGTAAATGTTGATAGAAAGGGGAACTTGTCCTGGAATTCGGGCGTCGGAAGTTCCTTCATTTTCGTCTCGGCTTAATGGAATAAACAGTTGAAGGCGGACAGCGGAGGTACAGCTGTGAAACAACTTCTTCAGCCCCAAAGAGGTCCTTTTATCCAACATATAAATATATCCTCCCGCCTCGTCCAGAATGAACAGCTCTGAGCTCAACGAGATCGGTAGGAATGCAGGATTTCGGTTACCATATAGCTTCGAAAGCGTAGATTGTGTTCGTGACCGCGGTGCTGTGATTGTTCCCTCCCGCAACTGTTTTGCCGTTAGCTGACAGCGAGGGTAAGTAGGTATGGCGCTTTATGCTCACCATTCCGAAGCATATTTCTGCGCCAAACATCGTGCAGGCGCTCTTCCCCATTACCAAATCCTCTGTATCTTCAATCTTGGCACCCGGGTAGTCCAGTTTCTGAGTCTGCCATTCGCCAACGCAATATTCATCTTGACTGTGCGTAGGTGTATCATCGTATACAGCGGTTGGAACTGGTGAGGATGAACCTCTGTTATCATCGTATTGCTGTTCGGCATCGTACGCGAGAGCAAAATTTTCGCATTCGTTGTCAAACCTCAGGGCGTCATCGTTGACAGGAGCATCCCAATGCCATAGTTCGCCATCGGCCAAGGAGCGAGGGTTCCTTTCGTATGGATATGGGATACTCGAGCTGCTCTTTGGCAGAAAGAAATAGTCTGCATGGATGTTGAACTTTGCTAGGCTTCAGGTTGTTTTTAAAAGCTAACTACCCCGCAACCCCGACATCGAGCAGTATCTACCAAAGCTTTCAAGAGCCATCCCCAGCATGTCAGCTATTACCTCCGGCAATCATGAAGTCTTTGGCCAAGTACTTGCAGAGTTCGAAAGAAGCCTTACACCGAAGGAAAAGAGTTTTTTCGTTCGCACCAGCATTAGAGATGTCCACGAAGAAATCAAAAAGCTTCAGAAGGAACAAGACACGCGGCGCACACTTCGAAACATCCGCGGAATGGAGCCATACATAAAGGGGCTACTTCAATTTAGCGAAGTAATTGGGATTTTCGTGCAGGGAAAACCGGAAGTTCTCGCATTCATATGGGTAACCTTCTCCGCGAAATAAATCATTTAAAATTTTTTGCGATGCTCATAAGCGTTTGCATATGCTCAGGGACCGATTAGATTCTTGCTTCAAATCGCTAGCGCATACACACTTGCTTTCGACCGGCTACTGAATGCCTTCCAGACAATTGGGGAGAATCTGCCTCGCTTCGAACAGTGTGGGGAAAGGTTTGCGCATCACCTTGGAATACAGAATGCCCTTGTACTATTTTATAAGGACATACTGTTATTCTACCAGAATGCGCTTGCGTTCTTTAGAAAGAAATGTAGGGCCTCATCGATATTATGTCACATTCTGTAGTGCAGAATTGACTATCTATCCAGCTTGGAAAATACTTGTCCACTCTGTATGGTCTTTTGACTGTACCTTTGAAACGATTTTTTAGGACCTTTCCAGACACCAGAAACTTGTTGACGATGAAGCATCAGCTGCGCTAGCTGTGGAAGTCGTGGCCATCCGTAAAGAGAACCTCTTACGGGACATGGAAAAATGGCTCGAGCCTGCAGACTACGCCGCTAATAAAAGTCCATTGCTGGGCACAGGTTTGTGGTTTATTGGAGAAGATATGACCCAGAAATGGTTAGATGTTAGAAATACACTGTTCCGTTGGATGTGGTTGACGGGGGGTATTCCTGGCTCTGGTATGTTCTTGCTCAGCTCTGGCAGATACTATTGATCCTAACGGTTTATTAGGTAAAACGATGTTGTGCGCAACTCTAGCAAATCACATCAAGAAAAATATGCAAAATACAGGTGCAGTCATGTCTGTTTTCTTGAAGCACGGACAAGGCAACGCTAGCTCTTTCGCCTCAGTGATGCGCACTCTGATTTACTGCATACTACATAAGACACCTTCAGCCCTCCCATTTTTTGAAGATCAGTATCATGCCATTTACCCTCGTCCGCTCGATTCTACGCAAGAGTTCGAACAGATTTTGAGAGTAGTTCTCGATCAATACTCACGAACTATGTACTTAATTATCGATGGGTTGGACGAGACAGATAACGAGGAACGCGGCTCAATTATCTCTACATTGTACCGTTTAAGGGACATAGAAAACCTTAGAGTCTGTTTTAGCAGCAGAAATGAGACTGATATCGCGGATAAATTGTCTCACATCAATCCTGTAACAATCGGATCCGCTAATGATGTCGACATTGCCACGTACATCATGAAAGAGGGTGAGGTCGTGATTAACCAGTTCAAGTCTGGGGGCTGTAAAGGATCCGAGGTCGAAGATACCATTCGAGGTGTCTTAAAAAAGGCGAAATGCAGAGCGAATGGTGAGATTAAGCCGTTGTGAAAGCATTTTGCTTGCTGATTGTATGCAGGTATGTTTTTATTAGCGCGGCTAATAATCCATGAATTACAAGCATGCTCGAACTTGGAAGAGCTAGAAAAGGCGGGCAACAATTTGCCTTCTGGGCTCTACGAAGTGTGGGCCGTTCCTGCAATGCTATGTGCGGCAGGTGCAGCTAGAACTGATTCTGTGTTTATAAGTACGGGCGAATACTCGAACGAATACATCCAGATTCTCCCCACAAAAAACTAAGAGATTCTGAAAAGTTCAAAGCTTGCAGAATCCTGGTTTGGGTGATCTGTTCATTTAAGCCCTTGAAGCCGGACGACATCAAGAAACTTCTAGCCATTCAAGTTGGCGATACTTTTCTTGATGGCCGGCGGAAACTCCTCAAGCGGCTAGAGGAACTGTGTGGACCTTTACTTGATCTGGACCGGGACGGCAACGTCCATATTGTTCATTACACCGCCAAAGAGTAGCTACTGACGGCTCTGCATATCTCACTTGATCTGACTAACGTTTACAGGTATTTAATTAGCCCGGATAACAAGATCTGCGTATCTAGAAGCCTAGGACCTTTGGTTGATCTCGAAAATTCCCACTGTTTTGTGGCTACAGTCTGCCTCACCTATCTGTCGTTTAACTGCTTCTTGGAAGGCACAACACGCGATACAATATCCCAGCATATTCGCGCCGGTGATTACTTCTTCCATGAGTATGCCGAAGTCTACTGGGTAGAACATGTCCGACGCTCTGTCAAGGCAGACGAGCAGAAGCGACAACAGCTTTATGATATGGTTCGGAAATTCGTCACATTCCAGAGAGATGCTCGTGCTGCTCTTGCGTTCTCCTTCAGCAAAGAACATGCGCATATTCGCCAGTACTTCCCAAACGATGTGTATTTGGCTATTATGGATTATCACTTGTGGAATTTAACCTCAGAGACGGGTAAGTCTACCGCAACCTTCTTGCGGATATGTTACAGAGTGACTTACTTCTTAATATATTGAAAGCCTTTGGCAATACTGAGAATAACCCCTGGAAATTGCGTGGAGCCATTACTTGCATTCGACAGACCACCGAGAATCTAGTACCTTTGGCGATTGGTTTCAACGATGTCGCTACCCGTTCTCTCCTCGAGAATACCTATGGAAAATCTTTCTTCAGATGTAACTTCCCTCGCTGCAAATCGTATATGGAAGGCTTTCCCACAAAAGAGGAGCGGGATGTCCACCTCAACCAGCATAGCAGACCATTTAAGTGCAATTCTCAGTACTGCCCTTATTCAACAGTGGGTTTCCCGGACGATGGGCTTTGGCTCAACATACTGCCGACAAACATGTCTCGGATGGTGCTGATTTGTCCGAGCTACTATCCGCCTTAGCTATTGAAGACAATGCAAGGCCTGAGGCGAGCATAGGTATTCGCAGGCCAGACCTACTAGATATCTTTCGGGAAGCCCTATTGTCGGAGAACACATCTATTGTTTTGGCCTGTTTCAACGACGTCTCGTTTCAGCAAGCCGTAACGGAAGAGGGACTCTCAATGCTTCATTTTGCTTGTGCCTTTGATTCTCGGTGTGTTGCACTCACGTTACTTGATGCCGGAGCCCCCATCGACTTTAAGTGTACCAAGCGGTGCAACATCGACACAGACAGCACCGTGTCGTTGGGCGTGGAAATAGGGGATACTCCGTTACACGTTACTGCACGATTGGGTCATGAGACTATAACCAAACTTCTTGTGGATAGAGGGGCTAACGTCAACGCCGAAAATCATGGCAAGGATATACCGTTGTACATTGCCTCTTCTCTAGGTCACCAAACTGTGGCTCGAATTCTATTGGAAGCTCAGGCAAATGCTGAGGCCCTTACAATCTCGGACGAGACCGAGGAAACACCAATCAAGACTAGCATCCTAAGGCTTATGGGAAAATTAAAGGCTCCTTCAACGTCCCAGGAAATGGGTGCCGAGATACGCAAGCTGAGGGAGAAGCTGGAGGTTCGTCGAAGGGCTCGCTTGAGACGAACTGTGAGTACTTTGACCAACGCGATACAAGCTCAGGGCTTTTATCCTGCTCAACAAAACCAGCTAGAACAACAAAAGAGGCACGCTACAATGCTGCAACAAAAAGAGCACATCGTGAATGCTCGTGCTCACGCCAGCAATTTCCCACCAAATAGCTCTTCACCGCAACCTCCGCTTGCAGTTCTTGACGGATCATTTGTCGCACCGCAACCTGGCGCTCCATTCCCGCCACAACCTGCCGGAACCCCGCAACAAGCAGTAGCTCGCCCCATCATTCGGACGCCAGAAATGTTGAGAAACCTTCCTCCCAATGTTATTGAAAAAATGAAAACCCTGCCACCTGAACAGTTGAGAAACTTTTTGGAGAAGTTTGAGCGACACCAAGCAGCTCAAAGACAGCAGCAGGCTCAAGCCCAAGCCCAAGCCCAGGAGGCTGAAGCCCTTGCCCGAGTTACACAAGCGCCGCAACCCTCCAGCAGTCCTAACATTCCTATTCAAAATCCCCAAGATGGCGAGCCGGCGATGATGGCGCAACATGCGAGCCCGCTCATGCAAAGACCAGGGGGAGGGGCTCAGGTTCCGAATACCCAGATGACTTTGAAACCCGAACAACTTGCCATACTCGACACAAAAGAAGTTGAACCGCAGTTGCTGGGCCCGTTATCGAGCCAGATCCCCCAACAGTGCAAGACATGGGGCGAAATGAAGCAGTGGGCACAACAGAATAATCTTCCGCAAATCCAAGAAAATATTCGTAAGCTACAGCTTCGGTGGGTATATCATCAGAAGGTGCAGGCGTATCAGGCTTTAAAAAATCGAGGTCTTACAGTAGGAATCGGTGCGCCCAACAAGCCGGGGGAGTCGTCACTACTGGCGAGTCTACCACCGCAAGCTCAACAGCAGGCTATCAACCTAACCGACCAGCAAATTCAGCACATGTATATGTTGAATTCAAATAGCCAATTGAACCCACAGCAGCAGCACATTATGCGAGCTGCAATCGAACAGATGCAGCTTAGACACCAAAGGCAACGTCGTGAGGCGCTGGTGGGGGTCGAAGCGGGCAAGGATTCACCGGGTGGTACGGGTATCTCGTTCATGTAGTGATGTAGACAGGAAAAAAAAACGGCGAGCCTGGGGTTAGCGTAATTTGCAGAATTCAAGGGTTGGAAAGAGACTACGCGAAGACCACTGCTGTGCGGAAATACTTAGTACAGTACAAAAGTACTTAATGTACCTACTTGTGCATGCACCTGCTGAAGAGAGGTGGTATCGACAGCCGATGCCCTCCCATTTCTTCGGAGCGACGCCGATGGTAAAAGCACCTAAGAACCGAGACTGCTCGTAGGACTGCGGGCGTGTCCTTTCTCCATCGCCGCAGGTAAGCCACCGAGAGAGCGCAAGCACCAAAACCTACTCGGTTGTGTACGGTCACCTGAATCTTGGCATCCGGGTTGTGTTGCTGGTGGCGGACGACTTGATTCCCAGAGCCTCGTCATACCACCCTGCCGCCGAGCCTTTGTTCCTGCCGAAACTTCCCGTACAGAGAGCAGGCAGAGCACACAAACCGGAACAACGTCCATGCCCAGAGAATTGACTCTATATTTAGGGTGATGAATTCGAACGTGTCGAAATATTACCAATTTTGCCGGATTTTTTGCCATCAAGGAGCGTCCGAGTATAAGCTACGCCTCGATTAGGTTGTACAGTCTTATAGTAAGAGGCCTACTGAAACAGGTAATTTAAATAGATCGTAAGACTTCTAATTTCTGGGCCTATTTCTATAAGTGGCATTTTAGGCCGCTAACTTAATCAGCGTTCCTTGTATCCGAGTGGATATGATAGTGATTGGAGTGCCACATAATTGCGACCACCAAAAAGACACATTCCCAGTACGGCTGGCATGGTTGTAACGGCCCAATTACCCCGCTTTCCCGGAGTGGGGTAAAGGAGTCTATTCTCGCTCTACATATATACTTTCTTCACTAACAACGCTTCCTTTCCGGTTTCACTTGCGAACACTTGGTTTGCTCACTACCGTTCTGCGTTTATCCTGGGGAACTACAAGCAATATTCCGAGACAATAATGTCGATTGATTATTTCACAGCCTATCAAAAGGGCGCCTCCATTGACCCCTTCACCGCCGCCGTAATCAGCTGTATGCGGAAGCTGTAGGTTTTTCTATTCCATGCATTACGTTTTCCAACTCAGCCTGCGGCAGATATCCAGAAGCTCTAGCGGATAAGAGCCGGGACAATATAGGCTGTTCGTTGTCTTGCTACTTTAGCTATATTGCCGTTACCCTAATAAGCTTTAAAGTGCTTCTGGAAGCAACCCTAGGTGCCCTCCGTCGATCGCGGCCTGACGAGCAGGGTGGTACAGTGCTGTTAACGATCGACCTGACACGCCATGTTGTAAAGGAAGCAATATCTAAAAAGGCATCAGTGATTGTCGCCTATCGTGCGGATTATTGCCCGGATTTCCCCAAAAATGTAATATTAACGAATGGCAGATCCGATTATATCCCATGGACTCAAGTCGGTCATATGCGCGGACCCACAACAACGGGTGCTACTGGACGTGATAGAAGCAGGGATAAGTGTAAGATGACAGAATTAATCGATTTTGGGGAACTATTGAGCTGATGGAATCTAGGTCTATTGTCCGTATACCGCGGTCGACGCTATCCCAGAATACGGTCTTGGCGATTGGCTTGCTGATATCTGCACCGGTAATTACAAAAAAATGCGACCGGGTATTGAGTTTCCAGTTGGGGGGGATCGGACATCACTACCAGGCGCAGAACATGATAGCGATTTGTACCTTGAGTGCCTTAAGGAAGAACCTGGCAAGTATGATGTGATCAAACCAGTGGAGATGGAGGGGATGGAAGGTGAGTATTCTGACTGAGATATCATTGGTATGGGACTAATATAAGTTGAAGGTGCGGGAATGGGACGTATCGTTTCCTTCTGGGACGACCCAGTACCCTTTGAGACTCTTAAAGCTCGCATTTTTGAGGGCCTAGGATTGTCTCATTGTCTGTAGCCACTTGCCTCATCAAGTACAGGGTCTGAATGAAAGAAGTACAGATTGCGTACCCACAGGGTCTTACAGACCAGCAGCTTAAAACGAGAGAGATCTCAAGAATAGCAGTGTGCCCAGGCTCAGGTATGCATCCGCACGTGACGAGCCCAGCTACCATTAAGATTCTCCGTCAGGTGGTTCGCTAATCAAAGACATGGATCCGGATATCGATATGATCTTTACCGGCGAGCTATCTCACCACGACGCACTAACAGCGACTGAGAAAGGCATGATTGTAGTTACAGGTGGACTCCTCTTTCATATCCCGCTTGACATGAACTTACGCTGGTTTGGTTCTCAGCATTTCATTCGAATACCGAACGCGGGTATTTGAAACACATCATGAAGCCCAAGCTCGAGAAGATCCTCTTCGACGCTTACCACCATGCTTACGCGGTTGATTTAGGGTGTCCTATTAATCGGGAGGTCCTGAGGGCAAGTTATCCACTGCAGATCCTGGTTAGCGAGGTGGATAGAGATCCTTATGTCACGGTTGGGCCACCGGCGGCAGGACTAGTTCCATTCTTTCTTGGAGGTGACTCTGACTGTCATGAGAATCAAATGGGGTCTCTGTGTATACGATAAATGATAATCAACTTGGTTATTAGTCTTGCTAAGTCTTTGCAACTAGACCCTAATATATCTTGTCTTATGTTGGTACTTAAAGGCCCGTGATGAATACTGTTACTCACCACAAGAACCAATGTTCTCAACGGTCCGGGGGTGGCCCAGTGCAGACTGGAACCGTCCCGGTTTAAACCAGTGCAGTCCAAGTGTTGTGCGGACTGGATCGGACTAGTCTAAAAATTTATCAGACTGGTTCAGACTCAGTCTGGACTGGTTCTAGACCGCATTGCAGGGTTATGTATATACATGCAGAAATCGGTTCGATAATAGGATAAGCATGCCCGTTTTGACTGGAAACTCACTATACTGGAATAACTGTGCTCAGGATTTATATTCGTGCATTTTCGTTGATTAAAAGTCAGGATGAATCATGGTTTTGGCGGTCGCCATACCGAATCTCGATAAGTACCATAATTAGGCATGGTCTGGTATTGACAGTGATGTCAACCGTCCCTGTTGCGATAGTGAAGGGGAGAACCGTGTGTATTGGCTATAGATGCGATGACTGTCTAGGTACAGGTCTAAAGGTCCAAGATGCGTAGGGAACGGGAAAGAGTAAAGTGTGAAGTCTAAAAGAACAGTCACGAACCTTATCTATCAACAGTCCCGTCCGTCCGGGATCACTGCGGACGGGGACGGACGGCAAAGTCGCTGTACGTCCGAGGGCAGGACGGAAACGGCGCCGTCTTTTTGAGGCAGGACGGGGACGGACGGCAATGACGGCGAAGTAGCCGTCACCGGCCGTCATCTGCCGACATCCATGGATCTCGTGCAGTGTACATTACAAAATCTCATAAAACTAGTTACATCTAATCTCTTGACCTCGAAGCAAGATC
>Ga0307512_10004961_pt1 | contig 14187 bp, 5 predicted proteins | sample 14_EM_MG_FD_200267 | JGI IMG/M metagenome (GOLD analysis project Ga0307512, IMG submission 200267) | Populus trichocarpa ectomycorrhiza microbial communities from riparian zone in the Pacific Northwest, United States - 14_EM | ecosystem: Host-associated > Plants > Roots > Unclassified | place... | reverse complement strand
CGGGGAGGGGGGGGCCGGATGCGGATCCAGAAGCCAGATTCCGGGAATGTCGCCGGTTTTATCTCCTGGATAATACAGTATCACTACATATAGGCCCCTCTTTTGGAAACCGCGGAGATCGATGCTACGCGGAGATAAAATCGTTAGCATCGGGGAATGGTGGCAGTGATGGGCGGGTGATGCGGTAATGTTATCCTTGTCGGTCAGATCCAAATCATACGCCGACACCGTGAGCGCATGTGACATGGTCACGAGTAGCGGCCTCGTGGTGTAGCATGCCGATGATGATGATTCGATTCACTGATCACATGCGACCTTGTCAGATCATGGCACTGTCCGTCCCCGTTCACCGCCCGCCCCGACCTCAGTCAGTCCGCAGGCGACACGTGGTAACTCCCCCGTCCTATCCCCGAGATCGAAGGACATAGAAAACACAAAAGAAAGTCAAGGAAAGTTAATGAAAGCTAGTTCCCCCTGCGGCCCGCTACTCCACTTGCTTGGCAGCGTGTGGTGGGATTCTCGAATCAATCAAAAGTGAAAGAATGAACGTGTGTATCTAAGCGACGAAGGATCCAAGGCAAGCAGTGAGCGAGCGTGTTGCTTGCTGTAGAGCGTTGTGTTTTCCTGGAAGGGCGGGATGTGACTTTACGGAGGTAAGAAGCAAGCGCGTATGTAGGAGTCGTCGGATGTTTTAAAGAAGTGCGATTTAAGCAGGGCCCGCACCCATTGTGCAGTTCCATACAACGGGGCAGCGCACACACTCCCGATAATCGAAGATTGTCAAGGACAACAATTTTATGGATGAGTAGTATCCGCTGGTTTCGCTCAACTCTCACTCGACAACCTGTATCCTTCACCACCTCTCATCCTAGCTTCCTGGCAAGGTTAGTGTTGCAATATCTCACTCGTTCTGCTTGTCATGTGTAGAATCGCGTCATATATCTACGTGTATTCAGATAATATCGTCATGATCCAGTAGGGTCGCACACGATTAATGAATCATCATCATCATCATCTACGTGTATTCAGACTTTTCACTTTTCCTGCCTTTCTCCCCAAGACAAGACAATACACACAAGACTTCATCATTCCATCAAACATCCATCATAATCTTGACAGTTAGTGAGCACCACACTACGCCGACTAACCCACGGCTGTGGGCCTGAAGGGCGGCATTACCATCTCCTTGTTTGTCGGGCTGGATCCCCCCGGGGTTGTCCGCACTGGCCCCAGCTGGCCACCCGGACAAAGAACCCTTGACGCTTGAGGAAGGACGAACATACCTTCAAAGGGCTGCCGGACATCCCTCATATACGGAGGCATGTTCGGCATGTTCGGCATTTCTCCGAGAGATTGCCGTCTTAGACGTCAGTAGAACAGGGCAGATACTAAACAGCTGGGGACACCCGGCAGTGGAAAGTAGCGGAAGCCATAGATCACGAAGCTCGATGCCCTTGCGGGGTTAAAAGGAAGAACAATTCCTGCCCACTGTTCCGCCCACGGCTATGTGGTGCTGAAACTGACGCACTGAAATTCCTGCACTCCGGTCTGGTTGATATGTATATGCATATTCGGGCCGGCCGATCGTTCCCAGCTGGAACAGAGAACTAACACACATACGTACCGAAATAAGTGTCGCACATATATCCACAAAATCAACTAGATACGCACACACCATTTTGACTCGCTAACTTACAGTTCTTCTCAGTCCAACGATGCGCCATCGCCATGCGCACGGCCGTGCGCCTTGACTATCTAGCAGCTGGTGGACCGCCGCAGAAGGGCACCTCTGTTCGGATATACGATACCTGCGTGGAAAGGGCAACTCACAACTCGACACTAGAAGATCGCTCGTTGCAATACGGTACATATGTATTTGGAACCAAAGGAGTTCATCCACCTGCGCCCACTTTCGAACACGTGATAGGTCCACCAAGTTCAGTCGTCACAGAATATATATCATGCGTCCAATCGAACAATTCGGCCTCTTCACGCTCACCCAGTGGTGGAGACGAGTCAAACGAGTCCTTCCATGAGCCCCAGACAAAACCGACTCGGGGGGAGAAGAGGCTTACGAGTTTAGACTATGAAGGCTCGTCTCGGCGAGGCCCTGGGCTTGGAGGATACGCAAGTGAAAACGACATACATCGAACCTGCAGGTTGGCATTAGGGCTAAGTTCCCTCGTCTTTCGATGCTGCTTCCGACTGTTTCTCCCCACCAGCAATATCGTAATCCCCCCTCTTCTAGCCGTCGCCATGGTCTGTCACCACAATTGGGCCAGCAAAATGATGATTTTGATGAGATTATGATCATTGGATATCACTCGCGATGCCTTGCGCTTTCAAGATTTGGCTTAGACAAAAACCCCTCTCACAGCATTAGACCTAGTATGTCTATAAACTCATCATCTTTGGGACAGAATGGAAACCCCCCAGACGTGGGCTGTCGTAAAAATGCCCAGGACTTTGTATTTGTCCTTAACAACCAGCACCTGCCCTGGTCAAGGCATGGATATAAAAAGGGACCGGGAGAGTTTTGGGTCATCTGCTCTCAACGTGTCGGAGTCCTATGAAACATAATCCTCGCAGTTGTAGTGGTACGGGGTTTCGGCCCCTAGACTTACAGTTTCACGAGTTTTATTATGGAGTATGTAGTTTGAAGTGGGGTAAATCTTCACCACAACAAAACAAATTTTATTCTTATGTGTTTGTGCGGCTGTCTACATTTAGGCCTGCACCTTTATAGATGCTACAACATGGCGGGGGTTTATTGGGAACATCCGGCAGGCTAAGTCCATCATTGCTTAGATTGTAACCTTTCTTCCGCATGTCGTCCTTCTGTACTCGCTTTTTAACAGGCCTACCCCTTCGGCATCTTGGTCAGGGTCAAGTTCATCTCCCCCACTATTATCTTCCGTCTAGTGCAGCAAGTTCGGATCCAGCTTGGTCAAACTTTTAGGGCACTCAGGATCGAGTGGTGCCATGCCGGGTTTGTAGGTTTCAACCCAATTGCCGCGAGAAAACGTCATAGGAATGTAGTCTATTGGAGCTCTTGCCTTAAGATGATGGGTGGTTGCAACCGCATGGCCACATGGTACGCCCGTGTCCTGGCAACGGATGCAGGAGCAGGTAGATGCGGTCAAGTCCAAGGGAAAAAACTGACCATCGTGTATCTGGGAGACGTGACTCTTGATGCTACTGCCTGTGCTTGTATCGTCCGGCCCTATTCAGCGATTCACGGAGCAATAAAGCTTGAACCCACAGAGTGAAATGTTGGGGCTGCCGTCTGTTGGGTGACTTTTTGATACCGGAAATGTTTGCGCATCTCCTTATGGCAAAATCCGACTACCGTATCAATGACGGGAAGGCTGCTTTCCTCCTTTGTGTGTGGCATTCGCAGGTTTCGAGATATTTGGTCCATATACGTACATTGGAAGGTGTCTAAAATGCTCTCTCTCTGTCTCGATACCGTTGGTCGCCATTGGCTTCAGTATATGGTACATATACGGCACGGTGAGAGAATAAATGTGGCCCTCAAGAATAAAAGTAGTGATTCAACTCGGCGATTTACCCTGCTCCAAACTACTAAGCTACTTAAGTACATAATGCAATTTTGTGTGGGGCCATCGTGGATAGAGGGGGTCCACGTTGGATATTTTGGTGCCGGGAGGGGTCCTGGGGGATGAAAACGCATTGATAACATCAGGGGAAGCCAGAACAAGCTGCCCACTGACTGACCGAGGTCGGGGTTGGACAAGTGGACTGGTGCACATCGCAATGACCTAGATTACGTAGGTCGCATGCGATTAATGAATAAATTAAAAAAAAAACCCCCACCCTCTCAGCAGAACGATAGCCCTGACCCAGTCCTTACAGAGCCTGATCCGGCCGCCATTGTCGTTTTTTTTTGTTTAGTTAACCGTTACTCGCATGCGACCTATCTAGATCATGGCGAGATTATGTACAGTCCGTTTCGGCCGCCATTGTCGTTAGAAAGTGCACATTCCGGAAAGTTCTTTTTTTTTGTTTATTCACACTCGAGCTCAGCCTATCTAGACTATGGCGGCAAAAAAAGACGCAAAGTTCGAGGCGATGAATACCTGCTCCACTGAGCGTTGAGAGGTATATACAGTAGACATTGGTGTTGTCCTGTTTCTCCTCCGAATTCGGTTTGGCATTCTCCGACTCTAACGGTTCCTATCATAGGCATCCAACAGTTGATTCGGTCCTTGTGGAGCAATCGGGATATGCCTTCCGACATACACTGTAGCCGGCTTGCTTCAGTACGGCTTCCATCCACGCTGGTAGGTGTTGCTGTCCTGGCAACGGGTTAGTCGATGGATACCCAAGATCCGAACCTGACATCAGTCGTCTCTGTTGGATGACTTCATGGGAGTAATCAAGAAGGAGTTGTTGTCTAGAAGGTACCTATACGAGTGCATGAGAAAAGGAAAGGAGAAAGAAAACAAGCTAAGCCGTGGAAGGAACCGCTATGTATCCAAATCAAAGTCCACCAACCCCCACAAACCTAACGAATGTCGTGTTGGGAGTCTCGGAAGACTGAAAATCGACAGACTATAAACTTGTCTGGGGGGGGATTTTCCCATGGGGTTAATTTATGCTTTTGCCCTCCTCCTCAAGGGACAGCAGGCCTCAGTGCGTGTTCTCTCTACCAAATGCCCTTATGGCCCCTGAGCGTGGAGCCATTTGCCCTGGGCCCCTCCCCGCCGCGGCTCCTGGGCCTGGGTGGCGTTGGGAGCAGCCCTCGGCATGATCCACCGTGGTCGCATGCGAGTAGCTATGTAGCGAATAAACAAAAATGAGTTCCAACTGTCTCGGCGACAGTTCGAGACAGGTTACTCGCTCCAGTAAGCGACCGTAAATATTTGTCTCTCAGTTATGTTATTCGCTTCCAGTCATAAAATTTTAGAAAGTCAACCGAACTCAAGACTTACCTTCGCCGTCATCTTTCCAACAACCCACGCACAAGATTGAGCGATTCACCGTGAAAAAAAGGATCTAGGACGGTAGGTTGGTTACAGGGGGAATCCCGTTACAGGTCAACGCCAGAAAAGCGATGGGTTCACCACTAACTTCCTTTGAACCAGTGCAATACTCGTGGCGCCGAAATGTCATCACACCTGTAGATTAGACAAGAGTTCTGCGGCTCATTATCCAGAAACCGTACCCGCCTCACAGAATTCTTATCTGATACATAAGAGGTTTTCGGAGCCATGATTCGATATTCAGTGGCTTAGCTTGAATGCACTGCCACTCCTTACGCTCTGCCCACGTGATCAAGCGAGCATTGCCACTCGTTGTAGTCGTCAGCTATCGAAATAGCCCTGAGCCCACCATCTTGAACGGATTTGAATCGAAAACAAAACCAAAAAAAAACTTTCTGTTTTCTCTTCTTCGCCTTTCCCTCCTCTCTTCCATTCTCCTCTTCTCGCTCTGCTCCCGCTTAGGAGTTTCCATTCAAAAGCTGTTTTGAACAAACCTCAAACGTTAAACCCGTCTAATCTCCCGGTTGTCATAACACCAAAAGCAACCTTCCGCTCTAACTCACACCTGCCTGGTCTGTGCTTACTTGCTTCATCGAAAACACCCCCCAAGCCACGAGCAACCACTTCGCCAGCTTCTCACCACCACCCACCACCACCACCACTACTACCACCACCACCACTACCACCACTCTGTCACGAACACAACTTTCCCTTTGCCACTTAACGACTAAACGAATTTAACGACTCCGATCTGTCGTCAACTCTTCACCTACCCACCCACTACCTCTACCAACCGCCTCGCGTATCACTCTGAACAATGGCCGATCAGCCCTACGACCCATACATCCCCAGCGGCAACGCTGGTGCCGGCAACGCTCAGGGCCAGCCAGGCAACCAGCGGACTGCGGCTATTCAGCAGGTTCGTTCCCCGCTCTACCACGTGTTAGTCGCTTCTGGTTGTGGTCATGATGGCAAGTTTGGGTTTGGTCGAGTTGCGATGCCGTTGGCCCCCTTTGCTCTTGTCGGCTACGGATGAAATCTGCGCTCGCCACTTCACGGCGCAGCACCCGAGAGGGTCGCACCGACATCGACAAACAACTACGAGAGCAGTGCCATGAGAATTCTGCTCACGGAGAAGCTACATCGCTCACCGCTGCAATATGCCGGGGTTGCAGATGGCTGGGGGAGATGGCGCCCCGCACAAAATACCGCGATCGTGATCTCGAAACACCATATGAGCCTGACCTCGCTAGGTTGTCTTGTTTTTGGATGGAGGACTGTGCTGACGCGAAACGTCGCCACGGTGTAGCAAATCGATGACACTGTCGGTATCATGCGCGAGAACATCAACAAGGTCGCGGACCGCGGCGCCAGACTCGACAGTCTCCAGGACAAGACTGGTACGTAGGAGGACTGGCTCCTGGATCACCACCTCCCGCTTGCAGCGGGGTATTTTATTCCGAGATGGTCACTGAACATGCGACTCACAGACCACCTGGCTGTCTCTGCCCAGGGATTCCGTCGCGGCGCCAACAGGGTCCGAAAGCAGATGTGGTGGAAAGACATGAAGATGCGTATGTGCATAGCCGTCGGAATCATCATCCTGCTGGTGATCATCATCGTTCCGGTGGTTCTACATGTGTAAGTCGTCTGTAACTCTCTGTTACTACCCAGATCGAGCATCTCGGGCTAATACAGTTGTCCACAGCAACGGCAAATAAAGTATCCCGTGAACTGGGAAGGGAGGGGTATACACCTGTTAGACCCGCCAAAGCAATTCACGAGATCATACAATGCCTTATTTCGGCAGCATCGAGGGGTAGATAATGGTGGGGATGGTGGGAAGGCGGAATGGCGAACTTCTGGGTTTCCCTTGGTGTACCTTTTACGTTTGATGTTTCTTTTCGCGTATGTCTTTTCGCGTATGACTTTCCTTTTGTTCGTTGCACGGCTGCTTTATCTGATGAAGGCGCCTTTGTTTTCCCTGTCTCCTTGCTTGACTTGCACATAGTAGATCAATGTGCCTTGCAGTCAGGTTTCCCGGCAAAGGACAACTTTCACGGTGACGCGGTTGTAAGGCGGCCAGTATTTTTTTTTTTTTTGCTCTTCTCTAGCGACCTGCCATGGGCTTCAATTGATCTGACCGCAAAATGCTGTGTATTCTTATGGCGTGGTATTGTTTCGTAAGTCGGTTCGTGTGTTTTTTTTGGAGATTGGTAGATATAGTAAGCCATCGGACCGACCTCGGTCGCCGAACACCCCGGCAGGATCTCAAGATGAGCGCCGGGGACCTCCAAGTCATATTGTCGCCCGGCACGACGGACGACTCTGATTCGGTGTTCATGTTTCGCTGCATCTTTCCCTCTTTGGTTCTATTTCACGTCATTGCAGATCGGCCGGACTTGGGGGGCGGAGAAGCGCAGCAGAAATTTTTTTGAGAGACCCCTGCAAAACCTTGCACTCCGCCGCGTCTCTTCTATTTTTTCTGTGCTGATATCCGTTCACAAGAATCAGGAGGCATCGGAGAATCGCATGAATATACAACCACCTCGAGATATTCAGTAACTTCTCAGGCTTTCGGAGAGTACCGCTGCCGTTGTCTCGGAGGTGTCACGATTGGGCGGCCTTCTCGGTTCTCTGGTTACTTTTAGCTTCTAGCTCACGTTTCCCTGTGGGCACTTGGTCGGTGAGATATCTACCAATCGTCCTATATATTCCGCGTCGTCGTCCCCGCCGCCGCTCTGTTCTGGCCAGCTTTCTTGCGCCATCTTCCTTCCTACTTGACCCTCTTTCTACTGGGCCCATCTGATTACTTGCTGTGGATTGGCTAGTTAGATCAATCAGTGCTCGCGTGTCGTTTTTCCATCTCGTCTCATCACCCACTCAGTCATCCGCCCTGTGCTCTTCAACTCGTTCTGTTATATGATAATGCTTTCCGCCCTCCGCAGTTGCACCGGTCGGGGCCTTCGCTCCACCCCGGCACGGCTTCGCACCGCCAGACCCAGTGTTGCCGCCATCGCCGCTACCACCCCATTGAGACGGTGCACGGCATTCGCCTCTACTTCCGCCTCGGGCAGTAGCCCGTTATCGACCCGCTCTACGGTGATCCAGCTCCTCAACAACATCGGCTCCAAGCGCGAGGTCGAGCAGTATCTCTCCCACTTCACATCGGTGCAGTCCCAGCAATTCGCTGTTATCAAGGTCGGCGGTGCCATCATCACCGAGCACCTCGAATCCCTCGCTTCGTCTCTAGCATTCCTGAACCACGTGGGACTCTACCCCGTCGTTGTCCACGGGGCCGGTCCTCAGCTCAACAAGCTCCTTGAAGACGCCGGCGTCGAGCCACAGTTCGAGGAAGGAATCCGAGTCACCGATGGAAAGACGCTTGCCGTTGCTAGGAAGCTGTTCCTCGATGAGAACCTGAAGCTCGTCGAGGCACTGGAGAAGATGGGCGTACGTGCGAGACCCATTACCGCCGGTGTTTTCGAGGCGGACTACCTGGATCGTGAGAAGTACCAGTTCGTTGGTAAAATCGGAAAGGTCAACAAGAACCCCATTGAGGCCGCCATCCAGGCTGGTTGTCTTCCTATCCTCACGTCTACCGCCGAGACCCCCGAGGGTCAGCTGCTTAACGTCAATGCCGATGTTGCGGCTGGGGAGTTGGCTCGTGCCCTGCAGCCCCTCAAAATCGTTTACCTATCTGAGAAGGGTGGTTTGTTCAACGGGGAGACCAACGAGAAGATCTCCACCATCAACTTGGACGAAGAGTACGACCACTTGATGTCGCAGTGGTGGTGCAGATACGGCACACGGCTGAAGATCAAGGAGATCAAGGAGCTCTTGGACAGTCTTCCCCGCACTTCCAGCGTGGCCATCATTCACACCGACGACCTCCAGAAGGAACTCTTTACGGATACCGGAGCCGGCACCATGATCCGCAGGGGCCACAAGCTCACCGCGAAGACCAGTCTGAAAGAGTTCTCCAATAGGGAGAAATTGAGGGAGGTGTTGATCCGCGCCAAAGCCGATGGTGGCCATTATCTCGGAGAACTCGAGTCCAAGTCCTTCAAGGCGTATGCCGATGAGCCGCTTGATGTTCTGGCCGTTGTCTTCCCCGGCGAGGGGTCCGCACCCGCCGTGTTGGACACCTTCACTTCCACCAAGGCTGGTTGGCTCGGCAACGTCGCGGACAATGTTTTCAACGCCGTCAAGCGGGACTACTCTAAGCTCGTGTGGAGCGTAGAGCAAGGTGACGAGAACCTGGGATGGCACTTCGACAAAGCGCAAGGCAGCTTCGCCCACGGCGGTAAGGTGCTGTTCTGGTACGGCGCTGAGTCGCCCGAGGAGGTCACCGCCATCATCGGTGATCGCGTCGGAGGTGCTGCCAGCAGCGGTTTCTCCAACTCTGTTACCGGCACCAAGCAACAGGCTCGTGGATTCTCTATTTCGGCCCGCCCCCGCCTCAGCGGATCCACGCAGAGAGTTCACGTTTCTGGACGCCGCGGTTTTGCCACCACCAACCCCAACCCCCCAATGGGCAAGGGCAATGCCTCCAACACAAAGCCTTCCAGGGTTGCGCTCATCGGTGCGCGTGGATACACCGGCCAGGCGCTCATCAGTCTCTTGAACTCGCACCCCAACTTCGAGCTCACTCACGTTTCGTCTCGCGAACTTGCGGGAAAGAAGCTTGAGGGCTACACTAGCAAGGATATAATCTACCAGAACCTCGGAGTTGAGGATATTAGACGGATGGAGGAGAACAACGAGGTTGACTGCTGGGTCATGGCATTGCCCAACGGCGTCTGCAAACCCTTCGTGGACGCCGTCGACGAGGCCGGAACCGAAAAGAGCGTGATTGTGGATCTGAGCGCGGACTACAGGTTCTCGGAGGACTGGACCTATGGTTTGCCTGGTATACTCGCATCACAATTGCGTTCGTAAATCACTGCTAACTGGTGGTCAGAACTGGTTACACGGTCGAAGCTTGCGAAGGCCACCCGTATCTCCAACCCCGGATGCTACGCCACCGCTGCGCAGCTGGGCATCTCGCCGCTGGTCCCCTACCTCGGGGGCGACCCAACGATCTTCGGTGTATCTGGCTACTCTGGCGCCGGAACCAAGCCCTCATCCAAGAACAACGTCGAGCAGCTCCGTGACAACTTGATGCCGTACTCGCTGACCGACCACATTCACGAGCGCGAGATTGGCGCTCAGCTCGGTGTCTCAGTCGGCTTTATCCCACACGTTGCCTCCTGGTTCCAGGGAATCCACCACACCATCAACATCCCGCTCAACAAGCAGATGAGTTCGCGTGACATCCGTAATCTCTACCAGGACCGCTATGCCGGCGAGCGTCTGATCAAGGTCGTGGGAGAGGCCCCGTTAGTCAAGAACATCTCTGGAAAGCACGGAGTGGTGAGTTTTCTCCACATCAACAGACTGAGCCGGACTAATCCGAGTGACTAGGAAATCGGAGGCTTTGGGGTTCACTCCTTGGGCATGCGCGTCGTCGTCTGCGCCACCATCGACAACCTCCTCAAGGGTGCCGCCACGCAGTGTCTGCAGAACATGAACCTGGCCTTGGGATACAATGAATACGAGGGTATTCCCTTACCTTGAGATATTCGGCACCATGTGCGCGCGAGGGGGGCAGACCTAGGGTGATAGATGCATTGATCTGATGTGGAGCGATTTTTCCTATTGTCCGTCTCTTATGTTCTCGGGTTTTGGTTTGTTTGTTACGGGTGTTTCGAATTTTTCCGGTTCGTGCCGTTGACTTCCCACGATATATTCCCTTACATTTCATGATACTTTCTTCATTCAATGTGTGGGTGCATATAGGCTGTGTAGTACGGGGGCGTGAGATGTGATGACTTGCCGGTAGGAGTTGTGAGGCTGTTGGGGCGAATGGCCAGCCCAGAGAGGGCGAGTGACGGGGACGAAGCGCAGTGTCGCATTGCTTCATGGGGGGGGTTCCTAATCTGCCGGCCCCCTTGATGTCAATGACCCGAGGCGCCAACTGTTCGAGAGTATAGTACATAGAGTATACGGACAGAAAGCCCCACGTGCCCCTAGTAGTTAGTTCATGTATCTAGCTCGCAGCCAGCACTGGGCTTCTCGCTTTCAGTTCCTATGCAAGGTCTCTAAGCCACACACCAAAGGGTCTTTTTTGGTTCCACCGTGCGGAACACGCGATATCACTCGTACCGTGCAGCAACACACACGCGACGGATTGGCTCCTGCGAGTTCAGTGCACCTGTTCGCGTTGCGGTTGCCAAGGCAACGGAGGACAAGTCCTGCGCGAGGAGCTGGAGCCGGTGCTAGCGGGTTGGGGTGTGTACGTGGTTTGCGAGGGGGCGGAGGATGTGCATGGCGCCGGTGGGCGCAGGTGGCGTGCTTGCGTATATGGCAGAAGTGCCCACCGCTCAGCCAACCGTGATGATCGTGCCACCCTAGACTAGTACGAATGTAGATAGAGTACCCCGCCCGGCAGCCGTCCCGTCGCAATGTATGTAAGCTTAAAGTTCCCATCCCTTCACGCCATCCTCCTGCATAGCGCCCGCCGATGGGATCGAGAGAATGGGCTCTGGACGGGTCTGATTTGTCTCGTCGTGTAGGTACTGTATATACTCTGCAGAAACACCTGCGTGCAAATTGCAGCACGCGACCACTCTACATATTGCAAGCGCGGCGACCATCCGCTTCTCGCGAGGTCTTCCGAGCCATGATTGTCCGCAGCATGTTGCACAGTCGAGTGCCGGAATCCACACAGGGCGCTGCGGAATACGGATACAGAGACACCAGGCTGCGAGACAGGCCATGGCCGTGCGAACGGGATCACCAGCCGGCCGAACGCCTCGTGGGCTAATGAGTACTATTGTACCAATCTGCCAGAGGCTGATCTAGACAGGCCGCATGCGAGTAATGATTAAACCCCCCAAAAAAAGTCTACCAAAGGGGGCTAGGCACTCGCTAACTACTTGAACGGGGAACCCGTGGTGCGAGCAGCTATCTAGATAGTCTAGATATCTACACAGAGTGCAGCTCGCACGCAGGAAGCGAGCAAGACATCATTGACGGTGCGGCGCCGTGAGATGGAGATAGCCTACATAGAGCGTACGCAGTTGTGTAGTGCGTGGGATCGGACATCAACGGTACATTCTCGCTTGCGCTGGGTTCTGCACTCTGCTCTGATACGTCATGTCGCGGAGCGCCCACGAAGGCGGTGGATGGATCGTGCAAGTGACAACTTTCTCCGCACGATGATACATAGGCTTCATGTTCGGGCGGGGGGCGGCGGAGGGTCTCATCCAATCCCCGTGTGATTGGGGGTATGGCCAGTGGCAAGATCCTCCAATCATCGCTTTCTCTGCTGTGCATTTGACGTCATCACTACCTCATCTTTCCTGCTCTTCACACACAAAATCGCGGCAAACCAAGGAAGCGATCGTCGAAGTATCTTCGCTCCCCAATGACGTTCGAGTAGAATCCTGAACGGGAACATATCGTAGTAATCGAGAAAAAAAACCCCTTTATATACCTGCCGTCGACTCCGTCTTTTTCAACGTCTCTCGCCAACAAGCACAACCACAAACACCTCCATTACAAAACCACCATCCTCTTCCAATCCACAAACTCCTCCCTCCGTTCGACAACTATCATAACTCTTCAATCACCAACCACATCCCCCAACCATCCCCTCTACGACACAACACCTCTCCGAACCCACAAACCACCCAAAAAATCGTCATGGGCGCTGTCGTCTCCTGCGTACGTTGCATCACCTTCGCTGCTGCTGTCGACTCCGCCTATTCTTATACTAATAGCTAAAACAGATTAAGTCCGTCTTCCGCGCTATTGGCAATGCCCTTAGCGGAATCATCGACGGCACCGCCAGAATCCTCAAGGCTATCATCAACGGTTTGTGCTCGCACTGCACTGCACTGCACTGCACCTTCTCGACCCGTTTACTGACCAAACCCCTCTCACAGGTATCGCAAACGTTCTGAACGTCATCATCTCATTCCTCACCTGCGGCCGTGCGGGATCGCGCCGCTCCCGGCTGTCGAACCGTGCCAGCCACCACGGTAGAACCGCGAGGGCCATATAAATCCGGCTTCGGCATGTGCCTACCCATCTAGCTGCTAGATAGTTAGGCACCTCGAGTAGACGATGAACCAGCTCAAAAAGCGCACACTCTGACGAATCTCATTTTCCTTTTCTCAAACTTCCTAATGTCTGGCCGTTTCTTCTTCCTATTCTCTCATTGTTCTGCGCTGTTTTCCTTTTGCGTTTCCGGGAGTGGGGGGGTGTAAGCGGAGTTTGATTTTTTTTTTCTGGCCTTGTCTTTCCTCTGGCTTGTGAAAGCGGGTTCGGGGATGGGGATGGGTGTTGTTGCTGCACCGTCTGACACGCTTCTTTCCTTTGTTTCTGTTGGCTCTTTGCGTAGAACTGAGGAATATACCAAAGATTTGCGTTTGTCCGTTACTTGCATTGGCCGTGCTTTTGGTAACTGTCGGAGGGTCCATCGCTGGTGTTGCGGTATCCCTTAATTGTTTAGTGAGAGCTTTCGTCCCGTGGTGCCTACTTTCGGGGCTTCCACTTCACTCCCGCGCACACTCGGTAACCAATGTTTACATCTTGCTGCCGGTTTACTCGATAGCTGCGTTCGGGGTGAGATTGCGTGCGGCCGGAAAATAATAAGATCATCGCTAACTAGCACTCTATCTGTCTGTTCATAAATGAAAGATACGAAGATAAGGGATCTCGCGCGTTATCTCTCAGCGCTCCGTGCGCGGCGTCACTGGCGTGCTGGTTTTTGCCGGAAAGAGCAGAAACGGAGTTGTGCGAAGAAGCGCATGCGGAACACACGAGTGGAAGCGACCGCTACTGCGCTGCCGTGTGTACATACATAGACTCATCTCTGGGTATGTGCGTGTGATGGGAGGGGCACGCTCGCTGTCGCACCAGACACGCAACGGTGGTCATGAAACCGTGTTGCTTTTCCCCCTCCGTGAGTCTAGCACGGAAAAGAGCTCTCTCCGCCGCTGCCCACTTTCCCACCTCCACTTGCCTACTCTCCTACATATGCACCAACTACCAACATACTGCATACAAACTCCATCCATCTCACTTCAACGATCCTCCTGCCGGCTTCTCTTTTCGAGTTTTTTCATCAATT
>Ga0307512_10004960_pt1 | contig 14187 bp, 14 predicted proteins | sample 14_EM_MG_FD_200267 | JGI IMG/M metagenome (GOLD analysis project Ga0307512, IMG submission 200267) | Populus trichocarpa ectomycorrhiza microbial communities from riparian zone in the Pacific Northwest, United States - 14_EM | ecosystem: Host-associated > Plants > Roots > Unclassified | place... | reverse complement strand
GTGCTCAACTCTACCATCACCTAAGAACACGAAGTTAAGTCATCCCTGTCTATCTCTCCATGCAATGATCATGAGTTAACGCCGAGTACAGCATACACCGAGTACTGCATACACCGAGTACAGCATACACCGAGTACTTCATACACCGAGTACTGGATCATCCCAGGATCGACTGTCTCCCGCCGCCAGCCAGCTCTCATCTCTCGGCGGACCATATTGTACTCAACTCTCTACATTCCCACGATTACGAGTTAACCAATGAATAGAGTCTCGGCTGCCGTCGGACCTCCCTCCCGATCTACCGCCTCCGGATGAACCACCTCCAAGTACTCCTCCAATCTCGATCGATCATGGCCTCCAAGTGCATCACCAAACTCGATCAATCACGGCCTCCAAAAGCATCTCTCATTTCACTCGATCTCGGCCTGCAAGTGCATCTCCAAACTCGCTCGATCACGGCCTCAAAGTGCATCTCTCAACACGCTTCATGATCGCCTCCAAGTACATCGTTAATGAGCGACGGCGGGTGTACGGAGATACAAAGGTGATGGAGATGGACTGAGCGACGGGGAGTACATATTCGGGAGACCCTGGGGTAGATAGACATCATCTCATTTTCATCTCATCTGGATCCACCCAATTGCGTGGATTCTCACGGCCGGGTAGTATCATATCTTCTCACTTCCTTCCTAGGCTCCTCGAGCTAGAACCTCCGATTATGCTCAACCACCATCTGTGGCCAGATTGACCTTATGTATATATATAGAGATACTTAAATAATGCATGCCATATTATGAGGTAGTGAATCTTGTGACTGTAACAAAGACGAATATGATAGACGAAATGCCTTGTGCTTATGGAACCCTGCGTATGGCTTCCGGACCGATTTACATTCCGCTGCTGAATCCAATGAACCTATTCCCACGTATGGTCACAGTTGGCCACAACGCCACAGTGTTCATTTACAATCGGATACCGACAAAGCGAGAAGAAACGGCGAAACCGCGATCGGAGGGCGATATGCAACGCCATGTGTCCTATTGGTGTAGGGCGCTGAGCAGTCTGCCACCGGGGTGTCTCTGACGTCACTGACGGAGCGCGTCCACTCTGACGGAAATGGTTTTTGCTGATGGTTCATTTTCACAATGGGAGAGTGACCGGGTTGCTATATGTTTTGTCAACACAGACTGCCAACACATCGGTTTTTCATTGCAGTGACCAATTCAATATTCAATTACCGTACTTATAAGACCAACAATCGTTGACGCTCCATTGACGCTCATTTTAATGTAATGTCAAGTCTCAATCTGGTGCCATTGTTAATTGTACAGATGATTATTTGAACTCGTTGGATGCTTTTTGGGCTGATTATGACTGGATCCTGTTGCCTTATTGATATTCTGGCACAGGTCGCTCTCATTCAATTAACAGGTATGTATCACCCTGAATAACACATTTCGCCTGCTATGCTTGTGTTTATCGACTACCATTTAGACTTAACTGAACAATATTCTTCCATCATAATTCTCTAAGTGAAATTCTCGGTCAAGAAACATAAAGAACCTGGTGAAAACACAATGTCCGATTCTGTCCTACTTTTTTCTATTTCCACGAATCCTCCTTGTTTCGGTAGCATTCACCGTCACTAACCATGTTCCAGTCATTTTCTTTGACCTCCCTATTGGCCGAATCAATCCGGATATATTTTGAGCGGCACACACATCCCGCTGCCCGGGGCATTCCGGATCCTCGAAGCAATTCTCTAGCTCTACATCTGATTCATTGTCTGCATCACAGTCGTCTGTGCTCTCATTTGGATTATCCAAGTCACCGTTCCAGTTGAGCCAGTTTTCAGTGTCGGAAACGCTTGCGGGTGCACTGTCGTGATCACTTTCGGCTGGATGACGGTCGATTCTCCGTATTCGGCAAACATTCGATACTTGAGTTCGTCCTCCAGCGATTTACTTTGCAGACAAAGCTGGTGGCAATGGTGATCTTTCCGACAATTCAAATGCAGCCGCACCATCATGTTGAAAGATTGACCAGGATGCTTTGACGCTTTCTTCCGTATCCAAAATGTATCCTACGGTAGTCATTGGCTTGTTTTGAGCGCGTGATTCCTTCTGTGTAGTACGTAGGATTTGGCTGGCCTGCCACATCTCCACAATGTCGTGGACCTTGGCCAATCTGTGCAATTTGTTTGCCTCTGCCTCTCTCTTCAATTCCAAGTCGTTATCGGATTCTGACCTATCCAATACAGGGTCATCGCCTGCCAATATCCCATTATTGGGGCGAGCATTCTGCCTTACTACAACCTATTCCCAAAGGGTTTCGCCTGTGGTTTTGGACTGCCTCCAGCCAATAATGTCTTGTCCAAGGGAAAAACTGGCCTCCACTCCAACACAATGAGGTATGATTGAGAATATGCCGCGTGCCACATTGGAGAGATCGGCATACTGTGAATGCGTTTCCTCTTGCTGTCGCCACCATTCCGCGATATCCGGGATCCAAAATGTACTGCTAATCTCCATCGGGTCGAAGTGGTAATCATCGAGATTAGGATTAACTTTTCCCCAGCTCTTTGGTGATTGAGGCGGCGGATTCAAATACCGCCTGGCGGCGGTCAATAAGCGTGCTGCGTGATCACTTCGTCCTGGTGTCGTTTCGGCCAAATTTTTAGGCGTTGAGTATTCTTCATCACCACTGGACAAATCATATGGATCAAAAGATGATTGACCAGATTGGGAAGGCGTTGCAGAATGGATGAAGTCATTGCTCTGCAGTTTTTCATGTTTAGTGACCGACAATCATCTGAGTTTCGCGCAGTATTCGTTTTCCACATTCTTCCAAAATGCCTCTGGGTATTGGGTAGTATCAAAAGTCTCGTCCTCAGGATTAATATCCATTCCCTTGTCCCTTTACCTAAACAATTGCAACTTGCGAAAAGGATCAAGTATGTGTGCCGAAATATGAAGCATACCCGTCGTTGGAGTGACTTCGGCATAGTATTTGGACAGCTTTTGTCACGCAAACTTCACAGTGAAGTATAAATCTTCCTTCCACTGGGTTGTCTTCCTAGCCAAAGCTCGCAGAACGCCATCCACATGATCGAACATGTCATGATAGACAGTGATAACATGAGGCAGTGTGACCGTATGTCTTTTCTACATCGACAGAGTCCAGTATCGGAATGGCATTAACACTTGCATGACGTACTTGACGATTGTCAATTCATCCTCTGTTGTGTAGAGTGACCGGTATTCGCTGTATTTTCGATTCGTCAGCCACTCGCAGGTGAATTCTCGCAATTGATAGGCTCGTTCAAGCAACTCCTGTGTTGAATTCCACCGTGTTTTCACATCGATAATAGGAAGGACTGCGATTCGTACTTTGGCTATTTGACATTCAATATACTCGTTTCGACGACCAGGTGTCAACATAATCATCACAGCTAGCATTCGCTGCCGTATGATAGTTAGTTTCAGAATTTTCAGAGTGTCTTGAAATAGGTACTTTCTCAAGTATCTTGGCCAAACCTGGTTTCATAGCAGACACCTTATTGATTCTAGCGTTGCCTTCTTTTCGAAGTCTTTGACTCTTCCCAACATGTGTGTTTTCATTCCCTCCAAATTGCTGATCACGCTCATGTGCTTCCCATGACTTTGTACAGCCTTTGACTCCGAGACTGCTCATTAATGCACCTAAAGCAAGCTGAATGATATGCCCCATGCATGGTACGTGATGTCTCAATGCAGGCCACTCGATTCCTGAGGCCTGCAGTGTGGATTGTAGTTCCCGAGTCATCGAATGATTTGAGGAGGCGTTGTCAGTTGTAATTCCGAGCAAGCGGCCGTCAGTAAGCTCAAAACGATCTAGAACTTCCTTCAAATGTGTGGCTAGCCTTGCTCCAGTATGTTGACCCTTGACCTATTATCCTGAATTAGCTGTTGAAATAGAAAAAGAACAGGCTACTGACCTCATCAAAAGCGAGTTGCACTTCCCGCATTGCCCAACTGTGATCTATATAGTATGCAATGACCGACGTTATTGCCAATTTGTTTGTTGAAGTCCAGCCATCCAAAGCTAAACTAACTATATTTCTTGTTGGCAACTGCTTATTAATTGCATCCACAGTCAGTGTGTATTCCCTGCGACAAATGTTGCTGAGGGTGTTGGCTGACGGTAGCACCAGCTCGCTGCGTAATGCATTATATGACCGCCATAACTCAAGATTTGATATAGTGTTCCATGGTATATGAGCCCAAACACATCCTAATATCAGGTAGCTATTCCAAGTGTCTTGGTGAAATTCGGCAGTTACAAAGACCTTATCTGCTAGTTTGGAGCGTTTTGTCTGTTAATACAGTCGATATAGGTTACAAGTCAATGTCGCCTATCAATTTCTCTTGCGAACTTACTATTGTAATCCCACGACTTCCTTGCCTCTTCAAAATGGCCAGTTCTGCTTCATCGACTGTTGCACTAGTCAATTCAGTAACCTCCGACTCTGTCAATTCGTTCAACTTCGCGATGTGCGCTTTTGCCAGCAATTGTTTGCCCATTGAGCTGGTCCCATGTTCTGATGGATGGAGAAGAACTTGATAACAAACGATGCATATGATGCCAGGGCTGCCGGTCTGTTCAATTCCGCAATGCAGATAGAACCGCCGTGAAGGCCCATTTCTAGAATTCTTCCAAGCAATAGAACCCTTCGAGCCCACATTCATAGATGCCCACCAAGCATCGAATATGATTTGTAGAGTAAGGTCGTTCAAATCACCAATAAAGACACGTTCATTGTTGGAAGATATCATTACCTCTCGCAACTAGGTATTCAGAGATTGTGAATCCGACATGGCGGTAGGAATTGGATGGCCGCGTAATTGGAATTGAAAGGATGTCAGTAGGTACAGTATGATCCAAAAAAACGCTGGTTCTTAAATATTGACTCTAGAGCTACGAGCAACAATGAAGTAAGCCCTGTGAGACATGGCATGCAGAGTGGTGATGTGGTATACGAGAACGTATTGGAAAGACTGACCATTAAAAATTCAATTTCAGTGCAACTCAATGCAGTATGTTGCAGTGTAGGTTACTGTGCCAGCACAAAAACTGTTGACACTCTGTTGACGCGCATTTTTAGGAGGCAGTAGTGATATCGTCGATAGCATTTTTGCCCCTAAAGGCGGCCAACACATCTATTCTGGATTAAAGCCATCGCACAACCCTTCGATTATGCATGATGCAGGACCAACAATCGTTGATGCTCCGTTGACTCTCAATAGTTGTAGATAGTCGCGATGTCTTCTCTACCATTTTTGCGTTGAAAGGCGGCCGATAAATGCAATGTAGGTAGAAGTCGTTGCGCAACCCCTGGATTATTCTAAATGCCAGACCAAAAATCTTTGACACTCTGTTGACGCTCAAATTTAGGAGATAGTCGCGAAGTTCTCTCTGGCATTTTTCTGTTGAAAGGCGGCCGAGACATCCAAAGCAGGTAGATATTGTTGCGCAACCTCCGGATTATTCCAAATGCAAGAAGAAAAATCGTTCACGCTCTGTTGACTGGCATTTTTAGGAGATAGTCGCGATGTAGTCCCTACCAGATTTGCCTAGAAAGGCGACCAATATTGCGTTTATGAGTGATAGTAATTGCCCAGCGTTTGGATTATCCAAGATGCAAGACAAGAAATCGTTGATGCTCCATTGACGCTCATTTCTAGGGTATGGCAATGAGCGTTCAACTTGTCCTTTTAAACAGACAAACGTCCAATACATTCACTGTGTTAGGATGTGACCATCTTGCCGTTCGATTGCAGATTGTGAAAGACAATGAATCATTGACGCTGCGTTGACACTCACATTACACACAGCCTAACTCTCAATGTAACCTCAATCATTGTAGTCGAAAAGTATATGTAAATTATTGACAGCCAATCGTTCTTTTCTACGTATTATTTTTTGCATTCCGATGCTTTGTTGCCCCTCACTATATAATTAACTACTTTTTGCGTGACATGAGCGATAAATGACGTAGCCACATCGCGTTCCAGGGCTTTCGGCCGGTAATTATTGGCATGCAGACCCGGCCACTAATTTTTGATTAATATCGCCTGACTGTGGCACAATTCCTGATCCAGCTCCATTTCCTCGATTTCTATGACCTACCATAAGCAATTTTCAAAATCTCGACCATGTGGACCAGGGCTAGGCAGTGAGTTGTGCATTTGAATGCATGGATGAATGCAACATGACGGCTGTCATGCATACAGGTTCGTATTGCATCTTGACCGCTCATTCTATGACTCGTATGACATCACTTACTGGAAAGTTGTTGGTAAATTTCGTCACTAATTTGGTTTCTACTTTTGCACGTAACAGTAACAGGAAAGACGATATCCGGCTCATTGGTCGTTTTGTGGTGCGATTTCGTGTTGAGCACGTTGGAATGGTGTGTACGACCCTTGCACATCCACAGATGAATTATCATGTCTCACAATTTGGACACTGAAACCAAGACAAAGCTGACACGAAGCAAAATAGAAACCCAAATTGCTTTTCACAGCTCCAGATTGTCAAAAGTTTCAATTTGGCTATCTGTTTCTCCGCAGATGCAGGATCTGTCACCATTCCTTCGTCCGAATCCGATTTCTATATGGTAATTAGCTCGGGAGGCAATATGCAGTGGTAGGCGCTTACAGGTTGAACTGGAGTGGCATACATCATTAGCGACGAATCGGACTCCTCGCCAGGTGGGAGAGAAGATATGTGTTCGGGCATCTTTGGTTTCCCTGAGCCTACTCTCATATGGCTACTTCCTGGTCGAGAAGTACAACGCGGCATTTGCGATATTCCCGCGACGATATCAACAGTCTCTAATTGCTCTCCAAATGTTGTGGGGGAAGGTGCCGCTGCAACATGATCCGTGTGGGACTTGATGATCGCTGGAACCTCCAATTCAGACGTTCTGCACTTCTCATCTCTTTGGCGGAAGTGGTCGGCCGCGTCCCCCCATCCCGGTTGTGTCAATTCGTGAAGCTTCATCTGCTTCTGCCAAAACCTCTCCATGCGGTGTTGTACCAATTTGGAGATTGTGCCCATCACCCAGCCGGGTTCGTCATGTTCAGTCAGCTTGCCCTGCTCTGTTTCATCGTCTTCTTCTTCATCTTCCGCATCCTCCTCATCGTCGGAACTTGCAAGATCGCTCAGACTGACTCCCATAGCATTCAGCATCTCTTCCAATGTCTTTCTGGGCTATTGGGTGGTCAATCCCACCGTTTCAACATTGCTCATATTTTCTTGCCTCTGCTTAATCGCTGTCTCTGCGTCTTAAACTCGCTTTCTTGCCACCGCGGTCTCTCTCTCCATATAATCCTCTATCCATTGCACTTTCTCTTCATTGCTCAAGAAGTGCGTTTCTCGTTTCTTCTCCACCGCGAGCTTCTTTTTGGATTGCAAGTTACGCAATGCTCCAACGGCTCGGACCCTTTCAGCCTCCAGCCCGCTCTTCCCTTCATTCGCTTGATAACGTCGTCGTGTAGACTACTTGGTTGATTTGCCATATTTGCCCGCCGGGAGAGGGGAAAGGTTCATTTTTGGAGCATTGACCATTGTATTTCGTGTTGACTGTTGTTGGGAGAGATGTTGGATGTTGGAAGGTATGGACCATATGGAGGCAAGCTGCGTCTTTTATGTCAAGGTTGGTACGCTTGATCAACTCGAACAAAACAAATTCTGTGTTTTGACCGTCACTGGATTGGGAATAGTCATGTTAACCGTCCAAATTGACTCAAATTTTAGTGCCAGTTTCATGTACGATCCCGGTGATCTGTTGAGACAAATATCTCCAGGCGTCCTTTCAGTCGAAGTATATCCCGTTTATAGGTATCATTGATGAGATTTCGGCTGTCTTGAACTTCCATATATCCCTGTATGCAAACATACAACATCGGACTGACTCTCTGCAAATCGCAGGACTGTTAGAAACACCTGTAACCTGCAGCTGTACGCAGGTGGATTCATCATGAGTAGAACGCCCAGGTTGGCGGTCCATCAGTCTATTTTGACTTGAAGCTAACTATATATTCCTCAGAACTTCCCACTTCTTTTGGTTATCATCTTCCTCTCCATTTCCACACCAGCAAGTCATGACTACACAAACACCTCAGACAGGCGAGAGCGAATCCGAATCGAGCGAAACGACGGGCGCTTGATTCAACGCGTCACTTCAAGGTACACAACAACAACGTAGACACCAGTTAGTGCACCGCAAATCTGCCAATGTAGCCACCGAAAACATGACCCAGGACGCACAGTTACAAATTGTCTGTAAAACCGGTAGCAGCACGAACAAGAAGCAGCACACAATTGGATGTGATTATGTCCATATCATGGTAGACGGCCGTCGATTGATTGAATAATGAACAGCGGGTATACGGAGGGAGTTACGTGACCAAAAGCTCGATACCCGCAACAGGAAATCCCGATGGTCGACGAAGGCATTTGCCCACACAGTAAGGGAAATTGATCATCACGATGTTGTCACCTCTGGGATTTTCGCGGACGAAGTTGATGATAAGCGTCCTCGCGAATTGACCAACCAGGCTTTTAACACCTTAGTGGAGGGTACAGAAGGGTATATGGTAGAGGTAATTGCCGATTCTGACTTTCAGAAGCAGCAACTAATATCTTGTAGGTTTTCATCATGTCTGCGACTATGGCAAGGCAAGGAGGTCGGGTACAGCTAGAACAGTCCGACATGCGCCTGGCGTTGAATATGGCGAAAATGGCCAAAGGAGGGTTTTCGCGCGCCGTGATAGAGGAAACGCAACAGCTGATTAAGAAGCCTCACGCAGAATTCCGGGAACAGAAGAAGCGGGTTGTTGAATTTCCTGGGCATAGAAAGATGAAAACTGCAATAGAACGACACCCGGCAATGGTTTATCAAAATCAAACTGACGGCTCCCTTCTTTGCCACAATGGCACCACCAAGAAGCCACGGACACGCTGGAGGCGCAAAGTCACAAGCACACCTACTCAAGTCCGACCGAGAGAGCCGACACCAGACCTAACGCCACCTCCACCCGGAACGCCACATGTGCCATCCGGCGACCAAAATCGCGCCCAAAGTTCGAAAATCATAAACCTGCCCACCGGATTTGAATATACACATGCTCCTCTTCCCGGCGCTGAACTTTTCAATCGTGATACATTTGCCGAGGATAGTGAGCACGATGAATATTTTATTCCAGATTTGCGGAATGATGAAGAAACATCCACTGGTTAGTACACTATCTGCTGCATGGTAATACAGCTAACATTCATTGTGAAGACGACAGCAGCCAATCGAGTGAAACTGCCAGTGAAAACGAACATGGATTGTAAGGAACGTGATTTTTGAGTGTAGTATTTTCTACAATTGCCGGACACTTTATAGCATGTTTTAAAGGATCTATTTATATCTATTATGAAAGAACAATGTAGTGATAAAGCAGATAGTATTGCAAATACGGAAGTATCTACATTTCTCTTACTAATATTTGTGCTTTCTTAAGTATTCTCCTTACGATAAGATGCTACTTTATGGATAAGAATAATGTGGTGTGTCAATAACTTTTAATACTTGTGTTATCTTTTTACGTTTAGGTTATCTAGAAGTTCCGGTTAGAACTTGTCTAGAACCTTCTTTTTAGTTCTGTTAGATGAGGGATTTATCAGCGCTTATCTTGAAAGAACGCGCCTAGATTGTTCTGTTATATTCTTTACGGTTTTTATGTACAGTTGCAGAGTGTTTCTCATACTGTTTTGGTAATTGATCCGCGACCGTGGTCACGGACAATCACCCATTCATTATTGTATATATAGATACTGTTTCTGCGGTTAGAGAACAGTTCTTTAGACTTGCTCAGACATCGATAGGAATACAACAATATCTCCCTCGAAATCCTCTTCTCAGTATATGCTAGCCTTTTGAACACTTCTTGAAATCGTTATACTTGCTATACTTCTACTTCGTATACTTCTTTTGAGATTCTAATACATCTCTTCATACTTTTGCTGTTACCATCAAATAGATAGTACATGAAGAAGACAGAAAGGCTGTCAAAACATTGTTAATGATATTTTCCACCAAATGAAATCATGATATATTGTGAATATGCCCATGGCAAAATGAGCGTCAACGGAGTGTCAACAATTTTTGGTGCTGTAAGTCGGGTAATAAAAACGCATTTTGGTAGTGAATATACATAATAGAAGTTTTGGCATCCCATATAGGGTAAAAAGAACGCAACACGCTCCCTGCCTCATGTTGAAAATGAGCGTCAACGGAGTGTCAACGATTTTTGGTCCTGTATGTCGGGTAATACAAATGCGACTTGGTAGTGAATACACATAATCAAAGTATTGGCGTCATTTATAGCCAATAGAGTAAGAACCACACTCCCTGCCCCATTGTAAGGGCACGTACGCCAGCGTTCGGCCTTATAGGCATACGTATGGTAATTATAGGTATACGGTTGCAAACGTGGACTCGAGTGATAGTAAATATGTGTATCAGGTAAGATTATCGCTAGAGATCTAAGTCTCGTGGCGAGCTGACTATATAGAATGGCTGTTACCCGGACCTGGGACACGTGCCGCCGTTACACCCATCTTGAAAATGAGCGTCAACGGAGTGTCAACGATTTTTGGTCCTATATGTTGGGTAATAAAAACGCGACTTGGTAGTGAATACACATAATCGATATGTTGGCATCCTCTATATGCACAACAGAATGCAACACGCTCCCTGCCCCATCTTCAAAATGAGCGTCAACAGAGTGTCAACGATTTTTGGTCCTGTAAGTCGGGTAATAAAAACTCGACATGGTTGTGAATACACATAATCAAAGTGTTGGCGTCATTTATAGGCAAAAGAGAATGAGAAACGCTCCCTGCCCCATCATCAAAATGGCGGTCAACGGAGCGTCAACGATTTTTGGTCTTACATCTCGGGTGATCTCAATGGCTCGTGATTGCAGACACCTATAAACGAGGAATAGGCCGCCATGATAGGCAGATGAGCCAGAGTTATTCGTGCGACAGACTCTCACGTAGTCACAACTCGTTTCATTCACAATGCCGCTACCAACTGTTTATGAGCGTTTTAGCCTACAGAAATGGTCAAAACATCGTATACAGACAATAAAGGCCACATAACACTTTGACTGCCCATGATCAAACGCCAAATATCATTGATGCTCCATTGACGCTCATTTCCGAAATGTGGCCGGGACCATGCGGCTTGCTGTTTTGCCAATAAAGGCAGCCAGTATGTCGATTATGGATAGCAATAACGAAATCAGATTTTGATCACTTGACTTACAAGACCTAAAATCGTTGACGCTCTGTTGACGCTCAGTTTCAGAATTGGGCCACAAGGGTGTCTCTCCTGTTTTTGAGTATGAAGGCAGTCTATACAACTCAAACAGTCAATGATATCCTGAAGTCAATATTTTGCAATTAACAGTAGGATATCTGAATGCGACCATAAATAGAAAAACCCGAAATGCAGAACCGGACATTGGAACCGACGGGTCTAGCCAAACCCGGCAAAACCCGCAGGTTGACTGGTATGGATCCAGGTTAGGCCTGCCAAGACTCAGTGGGTCGGGTTTCTGGATGGTTCTGGAACTGAACAGACCCGTTTTTGCGGGCCAAACCTGGACTGCTGGCAGGTCACCCGGACCCGTTGCTAACACTAGCCAATGCTGCTCAGTAGTGTTCCAACCAGCCAAATCCGAACCAGACTATCTAGAGTGTCTGTATTCTCCAGTGCAACATCACCCAGCCCTGCTGAATTATATTTGATAGTCTATTAGCTAGCCAAGCCTACATGTTTATACTCAGTGGAGACCAGTGTTCCTAAGTGCAGCAGTCAGCCAGCCAGCTTTTTCGTGTAAAAGAATATAACAGCGAAAGTCCGAAGAGATCTATTAGAATCGCAAAAGAAGTATACGAACTAGTAGTATAGCGAGTATCACAATGTGAGTGATTATGCGAAAGGCAAGCATACACTTAAGAGGATTCAAGAGGAGATATTTTTGTAATTCTGTTGATGTCTGAGCAAGTCTAAAAATCTGTTCTCTAACCGGAGACACAGTATCTATGGATATACAAAACAAGGAATGATTGTCCATGACTATGGTTGCGGAACAATATCCTTAAACTGTGAAGAAATAGTCTTTAACTGTATATTAGTACGTAAGAACTGTAAAGAACACAACAGAACAATCTAGGGACATTCTAGAATGATCAGCGCTGTTAGATCCCATTTCCAACTGAACCAAAAAGAAGATTATAGACAAGTTCTAACCAGAACTATCTAGATATCCTTGTGAAAAGATATCAAAAGTATTGAAACATATAAACACGCCACATTACTCCTATCTGCAAAGACCTTCCATAATAATGAGTAATATAAAGAAAGGTACAATTATTAGTATGACAAATGTAGATACTTCTGTACTTCCAATACCCCTTCTCACTTTGATTCAAATATTTTTGCGCATAAGTGGTCATTCACATATCTTGTCATTCCCTGTAAACATATATCTGCCAAAGTTTGTTCCACAGGTACATACATAACTGACACATTCCTTACATGATGTGTAGTTGGGTAAAGTGATATGCCACATCGATATGTTTTGACCAGTCAGTGAACTTTGGATTCTATGTAACATTGATGGCAATGTTGCTATGGCAAAAAAGAGCTGTTGGTATATCCTCTTCCATTAACTCTTGAAGTCCGCGCTTCAACCAGCGATGATGTTTTCTCCTCATAGCAAGTGCAATAACTTTAGCCACAAAAGTTGAGGTAGCCATGGACTGCTGTTTCCGATATTTCCTGAAGACAATGGCATTTACAAATGCAAAATTAGATGCCGAAAAGCTTCGTCTTGTATATAAACAATTACCATAGCAGGCATCCGTATATGCAGTCATTTTGAGTTGATCATTCTGTATATAACACAGGGTGTTGATCCTTCGCTCCTTGGAGATAGCGAAGTACTTGTTTTGCTGCAGTATGGTGCATAAGCGAGGGGGACTCATTACGCTGCGAGAGGTGGGTAATGGCATAAGCTAGATCAAGTCAAGTTACAGTGACTAAATACGTCAATGATCGGATCATTGGTTTATATGCAGTTGTATCGGTACAGTGTTCATTGACTGCAATAGCATTCAACCGGCGGTTTGGGTCGATACGTGTCCAGACGGGTGTTTGATCTTGCATTGAAACACGGTTCAGAATCATTTTGATGAATGTTATCTGGGATAGAGCGATTCCATCTTCAATTCAGGTTATTGAGATTCATAAAAGCCAATTAAGCTCACCCATGTCATTGACCTTGAACTCAGTGTTCAACACATTAATGGTTTGCTCTTTCAACTCCCCAGTAGCTCCATACAAGGCAATGTAGTCCACATATAAAGCCAAAAAGAGATTCTCAGATTTATGAATGAGAACACAGGGATCTCAGGCAGTGATAACAAATTCAAAAGGTCCTAGGTATTTTACGAACTGGAAGTACCATTCACTAGGAGATTGTTTTAATCCGTATATAAACATCTTTGACTTTGCCACCATTCCATCTAACCAGCTGCCTTCCAGTAGATACATATAAACGTCTTCTTTCCAAATCGCATATAAGAATGAAGTTTTGACGTCACGTTGCCTTGGTCACCATCCTGGATATACCGATATAGCGAATAAAAGTCTTGGAGAATGGTAACGAACAACAGTGGCAAATATTTCATTGTAATCATGACATGAGGTTTGTGAAAATCCTGTACCAACAAACTGTGCGTGATAATGTTCGACTTCAAGAGCAACAACTCTAGTTTCCGTCAGAAACATGCGGGTGTTCCGGACGGCTCTGACGGCTCTGACGGAACCTCGTACCCTCTGACGGAGAATTACACGCTACCTGTCGCCCATGTGACAGGTCACGTTGCATAAGTACCTCCTTTACTTTGTGGTGATGTTTACGCACCATCAGAAGGACACGTGTGTTACACTCTTTGCAGGGGCTGCATTGATGCTGAAGCCATTTACACAACGCCTGGCGATGTTAAATCATCGCTACTACTTATCGTTAAACGATTTTCAAAACTTATGCATTCAGTTTGTATTCTCATCTATGTATC
>Ga0307512_10004959_pt1 | contig 14187 bp, 24 predicted proteins | sample 14_EM_MG_FD_200267 | JGI IMG/M metagenome (GOLD analysis project Ga0307512, IMG submission 200267) | Populus trichocarpa ectomycorrhiza microbial communities from riparian zone in the Pacific Northwest, United States - 14_EM | ecosystem: Host-associated > Plants > Roots > Unclassified | place... | reverse complement strand
AGTCAGTCCATCCCTGTATGACACGGTTTATAAGGCGGTGGGGTTAGACGCTCTGTCATATGCGCCTCCGTCGGCGGTCACCGTTGATACTGCTTGGCCTTCCCTTGGCTCCATGATCGATTCGGGCAAACGCCTTGTGACATTCTTGGATTCGGGAGCTGATTTTACCACCGTTCCCTACATCATTGATGGTAGGGTTCTACTGCTTGCGTCCATGTTATCAGTTTCATCGCTGACGATCGGACGATAGAATTCACGAATGTGTGGGAAACTGCATTTGACGTGACAGATACCACGTTTGACTGTAACGTGAATCGGTCTAAAGGAGACAACACGACACAACTCTACCTGATCAATCATTTCCTTGATAAAATCGTTCTCGGTCAACTCGCCCCTGATCCAGACAATGCAAACGTCACAAACAGCGCTAGTGGGACGGGGTCGCTCGGCCTACAGGTGCAGACTTGTGCTGCCCAGTATGGACGGAATCCTAATTTCATGCTTGTCGACGTATGTATTTTTGTTTTGTCACGGATTCTGTGGCGATGGCTCACTCTTTACAGTTCTACGAGTACGGTGGCGGTAGCGTTTTCCAAGTTGCCGCCACTGCCAATGGCGTCACTTACAGTCCATCAAGGCCGGTACCTGAGCCACGAACTACGGGCACTCCGACGGCCACGACTGCTGCGACTTCTAGGCCGAACAGTGCAATCTTACGATTCCAAGCCCGGAACTTGATTATCCCAACAATTCTATCTATTGGTTTGTTGGGAGGTTCGTTGGTTGTTCTTTGACGAAAAAATCACGGATCTGTGGAGTGGGATCTGTGGGACATTGAGAAATAAATACGATTTCGGCTGGACTGCCATTAATTATTACGGACCTTGGAAAGGTATCGGTAAGAGTATGTACGTACACATTTGCTGCACTTAGAGGACCAAATGGCGTATTTTGCCTGTTTGTTTGTGGAGGCGTGACCGTGACGGGAGCTAAAGTAAGAATGGCGCGGACGCAACTCGCAAATTCCGGCGAAAAAGCGAGCGCGTGCAAGAAAGTCAAGCCAAAGCGAGCCGGATTTGAGTCCCGGGTAAAGTAAAAGGGTGATTCAGATGAGATGAGTTTTCAGAATTTCCGTCTCGATAGCATTGCCTATCAACCCACCCAATCTCCTTACCCACCATCTGCCGATATCACCGCCCCTACCCCCGCTCTCGCTTCCACCTCCGTCTCCGCTGGTACCGTTCAGGATGCCGCCACGAGGGGCGCTCAACGAGGCCCGTATGGATCTGGGGACATGGATGATGGGTACACCTTGGTCTTCGAGAACTTGGAAGCATTCCACACATGGAGGGAAAAGGAGGAAGAAGAGAAGGTCGTCGAGTTTGTCAAGGGCGACACGCATGGGTCCAAGGCCGTTCCTCCGCGTTTCAAAGATCACGTTAAACTGATCTGCGCACGCCATTCACGGAGTGGGAGGAAAAAGTATGTTAAGAAATATCCCGAGAGGGTACGAAAAGTGCCCAGTCGCAAGGTATGCCACGCGGTTATGCTGTATTCCGAACACATCCGCTAATCAACATCGTTCAATCGACATGATCATTAGCTGGATGGCGGGGGATGCCAAGCCTCGATGAGCTACAAGACTTATTTTGACACGCAGGAGGTTCGAGTGTGCTGTACGTGCCAGAGCAACTTCTTCTGGCCTGCTTTTCCGTGCGAGCTGACACTCTCGGCTGCAGACGTATCGCAACACTCCCACGAGATCGGACTCGCGAACCTCCCATTCACCCGGCGTGGTCGGCGTGCCCAAGCCGCCGCCGCAAAATCAGCCTCAGCAGATGCCAATCCCCCCGTGCCCGAGGCGTCCCCCTCTCAACCACCAGGAGGGTCATCCCTTCCGACTGCCGCGGCCGCTGGGGCTGCCGCACCTCCCACACGACCCCAACCAGAGCCGTCGTCGTCGTCATCATCGCACACCCTCCACTCATACCCTCACTTTCCTTCCATCTCCATGCCACTCCCTCAAGGGTTCGGCGCTCCGATGTCGTTCCCAGCCCCCGCGTCCATCTCTGCCCCTGCCTCTGCTGGCCCTTCATCCACCCCCGCCCCCGCGGCACCACCGCCACTTCCCTTTCCTGCTCCTTCCCAGACACAGGCGGCCGTCAGCACTGACCGTGCGCGGATGGAGCGCGAGCGCTGGGACCGCATGGACGTGCTCTATCAGAGCATCCGCAACAATGCGCGACAGTTCGAATACCCCGCTGCGAGCGTGGCGGCCCTGGAGAGCGTGCTGGTGCGGATGTACTTTGAGAGCCCGTTGTCGGCGCCGCATCCGCAGCCCCACGCCGCGTATGGGGCGCCGACTGTTCCATTGGCTCAGGCGGCTCCTCAGCCGCCCCCGCCCCCCGAAGATACCGTCATGGGTCACGAGGATCAGTCGAGTGACAGTGGGAGTGATGGAGACGAGGAGGAGAATGAGGAAATAGAGGCTATCTGTTGAATGTAGATAGATGTATCATATGTGAGCCTTGTATGTATGAGAAGGGTGGCCTGGTCATTACATAATATATCAAGCAAAATCTCTTCGTGCGAGTTTGACGCACAGGCATTATACGCGAACGACCATGTCCTCTGCGTAACTCTTTACGTCGGAGAAACCTCAAAGAGCGTTCCCAGCTCTCACACCGTCAACGCTTTGGTGTCCTTGAAAAGCCCAAGGACTATGTGCTTCGTGCTCGGGACTACCACTCCAAACAGGACAGGATCAAACACCTACGGCAAAAGGCAGGAACAAAGATGAATTTTATTCTGGGATGAATCGAGAGAGGACGGAAGTGCGTGCCAGTGGAGTCTACGCATTGCTCGGTGGCGGCAGTGTCAACACTTGGCCAAGTCCCCAACGCAAACGTCAAAACGGGCATGAGACCTAAGGCAACCAACGTCAGGTTCAGGAACGAATAATGCTTCGCAGAGGACGAGAGACCTGCGCCCTTCTCTGTGCGTTGGAAGCAAGAGTGAAAATGGGTTGGCTTGGCAACACGACCGAGTCGGCGAATGCTGCCGCAGAATCGAAATTTCAGAGGAAACGTTCCGGGGAACCGGCGGAGAATGACCTGGCCCTAGCCCCTGGACCTGGCCTTGTTGACCACCCGCGCAGCTTCACATCCATCACATTTTAAACAGCAAACTCAGTCCTTGTGACAGGTCATACGGACGGTGGCCTGGTGCTGGCTTTGACATCGACGGTGACGAAGGCTATCCCTCCAGGCCGATGGACAACGACAAAGTAGAACAAGAACTGGCCATCAACATTAGGAAGGCCACCAGCACAGATGAAACTGCCCCGAAGCAGAAACATGTTCGCAGTACGTGTGCTGCCCTGTGATTTTGTGATTTCCATCTCTGACGCCCCATAGAATGTATCGAATACACTTGGGATCACCACTCGTCCATCTCTTTCTGGTCAAGACTTCGTGTCCAGCCAATTCTCTCCAATGAGGTTCAGGCCTTCAAGGCGCTTATCTTGGTGCACAAGGTCCTCCAGGAGGGACACCCAGTCGTGCGTAATGAATCACTTTATGCTCTTGACCAGGTACTGATGTATTATTCATCGGAAGACAACCAAAGAGGCACAAGGTCAAACGGGGTGGCTTGAAACGTGCTCACGAACTATTGCCCATGATGGCGGTAAAGGTACTTTCTCTTCTACATCACTGGTGACTGATCCCATTCTCACAAGTCGCATAGGGTATGGTCCTCTTGTCCACGCATACGTACAATTTCTGCTGGCCAAGCTTCAATTCCACCAACTCTGGCCTGAAGTCAATGGCCTGTTCTGGTACGAGGAGTACGTCAACTTGAAGCGGACCGACGACCCTAATGAGGGGTGAGCAAATGACGTTGTTCATTCTCATCCTCCGCTCACGTCGCCAGGTACGAGACGGTATCGGACCTCATGCGGCTGCAGGACCAAATCGAGTCGTTTCAGAAAATGGTCTTTTCCCACTATCGCCCCTCCACGAATAATGGATGTCGCGTCTCTTCCTTAGTACCTCTGGTCAAGGAAAGCTGGGGTATCTACAGATTTATCACAAGCATGTTACAGGCTATGTACCGAAGTTCGTGCCATGTTCCTCGTTTGCTGTTTTCTTACTCATTTTCCCTCACAGGGACCAATGATGTTGAAGTACTTGAACCCCTTCGTCAACGGTATCACGCGCAGCACTATAGTTTGCGCAAATTCTATTCCGAATGTTTCAATCTGAAGTACCTCACTGGCCTTATAAACGTTCCTAAACTTGGCCAAGTTCGTCATTTCTTCGTCGTATTCGCTAGACTAATTGTCGCTGGTAGGAACCACGCAACATATTTGATAATGAGGGGACACCAGCGGCTGGTGAAGCTGAAGAACGTCGCCGCCAGGAGCTTGAGCACCAAGGGTTCGAACGACGGCATCGCGAGCAGCAAGAGCGCGAGAGATTAACCCTCGAGGTGTCCCCCTCTCAACCACGAGAGTCATCCCTTCCGATTGCCGCTGCCGCTGTGGCCGCACCTCCCACACGACCCGAACCAGAGCCGTCGTCATCATCGTCAAACACCCTCCATTCATACCCTCACTTTCCTTCCATGTCTATGCTACTCCCTCAAGGGTTCGGCGCTCCTATATCGCTCCCAGCTCCCGTATCCATCTCTGCCCCTGCCGCTGCTGGCCCTTTGTCCGCCCCCGCTGTTGCACCACCGCCGCTTCCCTTTCCTGCGCCTTCCCAGACACAGGCGACCGTCAGCACTGACCGTGCGCAGATGGAGCGCGAGCGCTGGGACCGCATGGACGTGCTCTATCAGAGCATCCGCAACAACGCTCGACAGTTCGAATACCCCGCTGCGAGCGTGGCGGCCCTGGAGAGCGTGCTGGTGCGGATGTACTTTGAGAGCCCGCCGTCGGCGGCGCATCCGCAGGCTCACCCCGCGTATGGGGCGCCGACTGTTTCATTGGCTCAGGCGGCTCCCCAGCCATCCCCGCCACTGCCCCCGCCACCCGAATATACCGCGATATGTCACGAGGACCAGTCGGATGTGTTGGAGGTGGGACCATCGCGCAGTTGGCGCACAAGGGCCCACGATGGGACACATACTTTTACTTCTGCTTCTGACATACGTTCACATTGACACTTCTAGTACTGACATACGTCTCAGTGTCCCATGCGGTAACTTTTACTCGTGATTGTGTTTTTTTCGCTCTTCTCACTTCGATTCCGTACTGCTGGTCATTGCTCGAGTACTTATACTGCGTGTGTTTCATCTGTAAACCTCAGTCTGAAGACTGAGGTTAGTATCTGTCTATGCTTCTTGTTCGCTAGCTACTGACTTGTGCCTTAGCGCCGTCCATTCTTGTCTTGTAACAGAATGTGAAAGCAGGGGCTATCTGTTGAATGTAGATGGATGTATGGGACGTGAGCCATGTACTACTACGAGAATGAGAAGTATGATATTGGCCTGGTCATTACATAATATATCAAGTCCTCTTCGTTCGAGTTTGGTGCACTGGTATTGTACGCGAACGACCATGTCCTCTCTGCGTAACTCTCTACACCGGAGAAATCATAAAGAGCGCTCCCAGCTCTCGCACCGTCAACGCTTTAGTAACCTTGAAAAGCCCAAGGATTATGTGCTTCGTGCTCGGGACTCACTCCAAACAGGACAGGACCAAACGCCTACGACAGAGGGCTGCTGACAGGAACAAAGATAAATTTTATTCTGGGATGAATCGAGAGAGGATGGGGGTATGTGGAGTCAACGCATCGCTCGGTGGCGGCAGCGTTGACGCTTGGCACGCTTGGCAAAGCCCCCACCGCAAACGTCAAAACAGGTATGAGACCTCTAGTGATAAGATGATGAGTGGGGTGAGGACGTTGATGCACGCAATGGAGATGGAGTGGGGACGCCCACTCGCTTAGCTTATCTATATTGTCGAGTACCTAGCTATATATATTCTTTTTTTTTTTTTTTTTTTTTTTGAGAGCGTTTTATCCCTGAAGGCGTCTGTGTGGCTGGTGTCACATGGATGCGTTTCATGAATAAGTGATAAACGGCAGGAGGGTAGACCAGCCCCGATTATCGCGCTATAGCCGGACCTCGGTCCGGTTGTGAGGAAAAAATGCATTTACGCACACCCCTGGGTTAGGGGTAGTGTGGGGCTCAAAATACGATGTCACCCCCCTGGCTGGTGGGTTTATCGTACAGTCCTACCCACTAAAACCTCACTGATTTGCATCCAGTTTACCGGTATTTCCTTCTCTTTTTTCAATGCCATTTCCCATGTTTCTGTCACTGTTCTGGTGAATTTCTCGTTCCGTTTGATTTTCGTCGCAGTCACCTTATTGATGGTGAGTCTCTTGTTTATTGCCCGGTACCATCTTGCTCGTATCTCCCCATCGGATAGTTGTTTCTCTTGTATAACCCTTTCACATCTCAAGACCCAGATCAGGTATGCGGATTTGGACAGAATAATCTGGAAGAGCCTGGTTTGCCCCTGGTGAGTTGTCTTTTTGTTTCGTCGCTGATTACCTCTTCTTTGCCTTTCTGGGCATAGGTTAAAGCAGCTGCATCCTAGGATTGTTCCCATGTCGATTTCGGGCCACGGGATGTTTTGGTGGGGCCATAGGTTTTTTGCAAGATCCCATATCAGTTGTGTGTGTTTCTCTTTACACTGCGTTAGGATGTGGCTCATTGACTCTGTCTCGTTGCAGGTTGTGCAGGTCTCCCTTCCTTCATATCCATCGATATTTCGCCAGTATTTACCGACCATGTGGGTCCCGTGGGTCGTCTTATATAGGAATTGCTGGACGATTGGTCTGATTGTGCTTTGTCATGTGCTTTGCCAGATCGTGGCGTTCGTTTCTATCTCCTTTGTTATTCTCTTTATGGCTGTACGGGTGAGTCTCAGGTTTTTCTCAGAGGTTTTTCGCTGCTCAGCCTTTTTCCTTTCTAGGATTCCTTTGTACGCAGTTGCTTGGGTTAGAGTGGAGAGCTTTGCTCCTTGGACATCGAATTCCTCAGGTATGTCCAGGTTTAGAGGGTTGGTGTTTCGCTTGTTCGCACCTTGTTTCGCTAGCGTGTTGCTGCCTTCGTTGCCTTGGATTCCGTTATGCCCTTTCACCCATTTCAGGGACGTTCTTGCTGATCTGTGTCTCATTAGATGTGCTGCCTTTCTGAAAAGTCTTGCGTTCTTTATACCAATCCATCCATCATTTTCCCAGGTTTCAAGGTGGGTGGTCAGCCCTTTGATCATGTATTTGGAGTCCGTCATGATTTTGAGAGGTTGGTAGGGGGGTACCGTTTCTAGTGCGGCGATCACTGCGGCTATCTTGCCAACTTGATTTGACTGAGCGTCTCCTGGAATCTGTAGGGCTTGGTTCCTTGGGTTGTCCTGGCTGAACCAGACTCCGCTTCCGCATTGTGCATTTTTCTTTCCGTTGTTCATGCAGGCTCCATCCATGTACACCGTGATTTCTGCGCATTGTGGTATGAGGCTGTGGTGTTTGTATCATTGTGCCATTTGGGCAGGGTTTCTATCCGGATGTGAGAAGACCCTGAAGCATTCTGCAAGGTTTTCTTTGCATGTGATTGAGGGATTAAAGGTTATCACCCCATTTTCTTGCCTTGCTCTTTCGTTTAGCAGTTTCCGTGTTCTCATGAGGGACATGCCGTCTGGTGGTTCCTGTTTCATTGGGTCATATTTGGGGTGGATCAGACTCAGTCTGGCAAGGGCCTCTATGGCGCATTTGTGTGGGTTGGTGCATCCTAGGGTTCTGTCAGCCATACATTCTTGGCAGGTGCAGTTTTTATTTTTTCGGTGGGTCTGGAATTGAGTTGGGTGGCGAAGACGTGCTGACATTCTGACTAGGTCCGCCACTTTCGCGACATCGTGTTTTCTCATGAGACATTTTGCTCTAGCATTATTTAGGGATTTCTGTTCGGTGGCAAGATGATACCACGCAGGTAGTTGTGCTAGGAGGTGGGGTGTCATCTTCATCGCAGCAAGGTTAACATTGTATCTCCTTGTGGTTTTTAGCATTCACCTAATGTCATCGTTCAGCGCTTTTGCTCTGCGGCCTTTTAGCAGGGCTGTCCATGTTTGCATGAATGGGTTGTCTCTGGCTTTCTCGACTGAGTGTGGAGGCGCCGTGGCAAGTATTATGTGGTCCGTAACCGTTGCCCATTTCTGGCAGGATGAAGAGAAGTTCAGGTACGCTTTCAGCCATATTATTTTGATTGCCTTGTTTCTCGATTTGACGTTGAGGATGTTTAGTCCTCCTTCCCGGGTGGGGCGCTGGAGTGTGGCCATGGCGATTCTGGGTTTTGTTTCTTCCCATATGAAGGTGGTCATGATGTTCATGAGGGCGTCTTCAATGTGTTTCGGCATGCCTTGGGCTTTTGCAAGGAACTGTGTATGGCCTCCAACAATTGCCTGTAGGATAATGTGTTTCCCATTTAGTGTGAGGTGTGCCTTTTCCCATCTGTTCAGTTTGGTTTTGATGATGTTTAGTATCGGCTCCCAGGGAGCCTGGTTGTTCGCTTCGTTGCCAATCCACGCCCCAAGGATACGCACCGCTTCTCAGCTATATATATTCTATCATATAGGAGGAGATAATGTAAGGCGGATCATTGCACCGCATATGTAATCGCGCACGTTACTCGTGCACTCGTCTCCGTTTGCCAATCATAACAAGACCCGAGGCAACCAACGTCAGGTTTAGGAACGAATAACGCTTCGCAGAGTACGAGGGACCTGCGCCCTTCTCTGTACGTCGGAAGCGAGAGTGAAAATGGATTGGCTTGCCAACACGACCGAGTTGGCGAATGCTGCCGCAGAATCGAAATTTCAGAGGAACCGTTCCTGACCGCCGAACCGGCGGAGAATGAGCTGGCCCTGTTGACCACCTGCGCAGCTTCACACCCATCACAATTTAAACAGCATGTATGTATAAAGGGGGGAAAGACCTCATGTCTAACAAACTCAGTCCTTGTCACAGGTATCGGCCATGGGGCAGTATGCACGCGTAGGAGAGAGGGCCGCATCACGTCTCTTTTGTATGTGGCGCAGTCTGACAGATCTATCTACGGGTATGGCGCAGCTATGGGGCTGTGTGCTGATGCTGCCACCAATCTTAATGACAGGTCATGCGGACGGCGACCTAGTGCTAGCTTTGATATCGACGGCGACGAGGTTCACTATCGCACCGACCGATGGACAAAGACAAAGCAGAACAAGAACTGGCCATCAGTATTAAGAAGGCCACCAGCGCAGAGGAAACTGCCCCCAAGCAGAAACATGTTCGCAGTACGTTTGCTGCCCTGTGATTTTGTGACTTCCATCTCTGACGCCTCACAGAATGTATCGTATACACTTGGGATCACCACTCGTCCATCTCTTTCTGGTCAGAACTTCGTGTCCAGCCAGTTCTCTCCAATGAGGTTCAGGCCTTCAAGGCGCTTATCTTGGTGCATAAGGTCCTCCAGGAGGGACACCCAGTCGTGCGTAATGAATCACTTTACGCTCTTGACTAGATACCGATGTATTATTCATCGAAAGGCAATCAAAGAGGCACAGAGTCAAACGGGGTGGCTCGAAACGTGCTCGCGAACTATTGCCCATGATGGTGGTAAAGGTACCTTCTCCTCTACGTCACTGGTCCCATTCTCACAAGTCGCGTAGGGTATGGTCCTCTTGTCCACGCATACGTACGATTTCTGCTGGCCAAGCTTCGATTCCACCACATCTGGCCTGAATTCAATGGCCTGTTTGGGTACGAGGAGTACGTCAACTTGAAGCGGACCGACGACCCTAATGAGGGGTAAGCAAATGACGTTGTTCATTCTCATCCTCCTCACGTTGCCAGGTATGAGACGATATCAGACCTCATGCAGCTGCAGGACCAAATCGAGTCGTTTCAGAAAATGGTCTTTTCCCACTATCGCCCCTCCACGAACGGTGGATGTCGCGTCTTTTCCTTAGTGCCTCTGGTGAAGGAAAGCTGGTGTATCTACAGATTTATCACAAGCATGTTATGCGCTATGTACCAGAGTTCGTGCCATGTTCCTCGTTTGCTGTTTTCTTACTCATTTTCCCTCACAGGGACCAATGATGTTGAAGTACTTGAACCCCTTCGTCAACGTTATAACGCACAGCACTATAGCTTGCGCAAATTCTATTCCGAATGTTTCAATCTGAAGTACCTCACTGGCCTTATAAACGTTCCTAAACTTGGCCAAGTTCGTCATATTTCTTCGTCGTATTCCCTAGACTAATTGTCGCTGGTAGGAACCACGCAACATATTTGATAATGAAGGGGCACCCGACTTACCTGCCCGCCCCACAAGTGTCGTGGAATCACCCACGCCACGGCCTGCAGCGCCAGCGGCTGGTGAAGCTGAAGGACGTCGCCGCCAGGAGCTTGAGTGCCAAGAGTTCGGACGACGGCAACGCGAGCAGCAAGAGCGCGAGAGATTAGCCCTCGAGGCGTCCCCCTCTCAACCAGGAGGGTCATCCCTTCCGATTGCCGCCGCTGCTGGGGCCGCACCTCCCACACGACCCCAACCAGAGCCGTCATCGTCATCGTCATCGTCATCGCCATCATCACCCACCCTTCATTCATACCCTCACTTTCCTTCCACATCCATGCCACCCCCTCGAGGGTTCGGCGCTCCGATGTCGTTCCCAGCCCCCGCATCCATCTCTGCCCCTGCCGCTGCTGGCCCTTCGTCCGCCCCCGCCGCTGCACCACCGCCGCTTCCCTTTCCTGCTCCTTCCCAGACACAGGCGGCCGCCAGCACTGACCGTGCGCAGATGGAGCACGAGCGCTGGGACCGCATGGACGTACTCTATCAGAGCATCCGCAACAATGCACGACAGTTCGAATACCCCGCTGCGAGCGTGGCGGCCCTGGAGAGCGTGCTGGTGCGGATGTACTTTGAGAGCCCGCCGTCGGCGGCGCATCCGCAGGCTCACCCCGCGTATGGGGCGCCGACTGTTCCATTGGCTCAGGCGGCTCCCCAGCCATCCCCGCCACTGCCCCCGCCGCCCGAATATACCGCGATATGTCACGAGGATCAGTCGGATGTGTTGGAGGTAGGACCATCGCGCAGTTGGCGCACAAGGGCCCACGATGGGACGCATACTTTTACTTCTGCTTCTGACATACGTTCACATTGACACTTCTGGTACTGACATATGTATCAGTGTCCCATGCGGTAACTTTTACTCGTGATTGTGTTTTTTCGCTCTTCTCTCTTCGATTCCGTACTGCTGGTCATTGCTCGAGCGCGTGTTTCATCTGTGAACCTCAGTCTTCTGTTCATTCAGACTGAGGTTAGTATCTGTCTATGCTTCTTGTTCACTAGTTACCGACTTGGGCCTTAGCGCCGTCGATTCTATGAGGAAATAAGGGCTATCTGTTGGATGTAGATAGATGTATGGTATGCGAGCCTTGTATGAGAAGGGTGATTAGTCTGGTCATTACATAATATATCAAAAACTCTGTCCTCTTCGTTCGAGTTTGGTGCACAAGTCTTGTACGTGAACGACCATGTCCTCTCTGCGTAACTCTTTACATCGGAGAAACCACAAAGAGCGTTCCCAGCTCTCACACCGTCAACGCTTTGGTATCCTTGAAAAACACAAGGACTATGTGCTTCGTGCTCGGGACTACCACTCCAAACAGGACAAGATCAAACGCCTACGACAGAAGGCCACTGACAGGAACAAAGATGAATTCTATTTTGGTATGAATCGAGAGAGGACGGAGGTATGTGGAGTCTACGCGTTCTTCGGTGGCGGCATTGTTGACGCTTGGCACGCGTGTAGGAAGGTGTGCATGTGCAGGATCGGGGGAATGTTAGTCTCCCAGTGGATATGGTAAAAATCCTGAAGACCCAGGACGAGAACTACGTCAGGACGATGCGAGCAGCAGGTCTGAAGGTACGCGTCGTCTGCCATCTATCCCGAATGCTGCCCCTCACTCTAAAATCACATAGAAAATTGAGAAGCTAAGAGATCAGCTGAAGGCGCTCGCCGACCTCTTCACAACAAACCTCACAGATGATGCGCACGACGATGATGACGATGATGCGGGTCTTGGTGAAGAAGAGCTTGAGATCCTCAGGGAATCGGGCATTATCGCAGGGCCGTCTAAGGCCCGGAAGCAAAGAAGATCGTCGCGACCTCCTGCGAAGCATATCGTATTTGTAGAGAACGAAGAGGAAGGTATGTATGGACGTTCTACTAGCTCGCGCTTCCGTTCATGGCATGCAGCACAACAATACTCGACGAAACCAAACGATCTCTCCGCATCTCGCCCGACGAGTAAAACCATTGCCGGTGCGATTGACCTCGGTTGGAGAGAACCCGAAAAGGTAAAGAAGGGAAAGAAGAAAGACAACGCCATCGATGCGACGGACAGCACTGACGCGACGGAGAGATCTGAAGCCGCCAAAGTACGCCTTTCTCCCACTCCTTTTCATTATCTTTTCATTCAGCGAGGACACAGGCGCATCGAATACGCCTGCTGAAAGAGCTGTCCGCACGCTTACATCGGGATCGTATGTTACGATATGCGGAACGTGAGTTAGAGATGCAGAGGCTGCTCATGTGTAAGGGTCGTTCTAGAAAAGTGAAGGGCGTGGAGAGGGTGGACGGAAAAGACGACGAGTCTGAGGATGAAGATGCGCTGGATGCACGAGGGGGCCGTGCGGGGCCGGAAAGAGGGAAAGATGTAGAGGAAAAGATGTACCGGCCGCGGGTGTACAAATGGCGTGTAGAGCGGAAGCGATGAGGTCGTGATGTGGTCGTGATGTCATAATCCACCTTTGCCAATACGTGTACATGTCGTCCTTTAGCATCGCGAAGGCCAAAGCTGCTGCAGCGTTTTCCAAAGAGAAACCTCGCGTGCGTCCAAATCGTTTGTCCACCTATTCCACTGATCGGCCCTGATTCGAGTTATAAAAAATGTAATCGAAAAGTCGTCCATCACCGAATGGGTCGACATCCTTACGTCGTCGAGCTACGACGACGAAGTCTATGATGGGTAAACTCCCCTCGCCTACATCCAACAGATTACCCGTCCCTGATCTTTCTCGCTCTGACCAAGTATCCCAGAGTTGATCCAGTCAATCGATCTTCAGGCTGCCGGGTCAGTCTCCACACTTGCACGTTTCACCTCACTTGACCTCAGTTGCAGTCCTGCAGAGGCATCACGAGCCATCAGGAAGAAGATAAAGCACGGCAACACTCATCAACAGTACCGCGCTCTCGTGGTCAGGTCGTCCATTGCACCACTCTCGCCGTCTTCTCACCGGGTCTTATAGATACTCAACGCCCTCGTCGAGAACTGTGGCGCCAAATTCCATAGTACGCTTTCGCAATCCCACTTTCGATGCAGTCGTGATATCTAAGACTGCGAGTAGACTCTTTCGCTGATGGGCAGCTAACGGATGCATTAAAGCACCTCGCTGTCGACTCCTCGACGGACCCGAAAGTGAGGAAGAAGGTCTTGGGAGTTTTGGCTTCCTGGAGTAGGCAGTTCAAGGACGACCGCAGCGCGGCCGGTATCGCGGGTCTCTATCGACAGGTCAAACCAGCGCAATCATCTCGCAAGCCCCAGGTCAACATGGAAACGTTGGTAGTAGAGCCCGAACGCGAGAGCGAGCAGAAGCGAAGAGATAAGGTGGAGGCCAAGCGGAAGGATAAAGAGAAACGTTCCAAGGCCGAAGAGACTCGGCGGAAGAAGGCCGCTTCCCAAACTGCTTCATCTCGGAGAGAGTTTGATTTTGAACGGGTTCGTTTGCCCCCCCGGGTAGCATTTGCTCTCGAACGACGCCTCTGACTTGCACGTCCCGTACAGGAGAAGCCGCAGGTCCTCACTGCTATTGCGAACGCGTCGTCTGCCGCAAACAACTTGGTTAATGCTATCACGGTTGGTCGATCACAACGTGGAGGCTAGCTCGCTTGTTCACATATGACCAAAGCTCGTCAACACTGAAAACGATAGTTTGCTAACGAACGACCGGGTTCAAGAATGCTTAGCAAAGGCTAAACAGACCCGTAAAGTCATTGTCCGATATATTCAAGTATGTCGCTGTTGTGTCTCTCTGGACCCTTTCATCTAACCAATGATGCAGCTCGTGGAGGAC